>ERZ1026997.930-NODE-930-length-9195-cov-5.377571_pt1 | contig 9195 bp, 8 predicted proteins | sample MGYA00519289_ERZ1026997 | MGnify/ENA primary metagenome ERZ1026997 (study PRJEB26926, sample SAMN06164455) | human gut metagenome | biome: ENVO:00009003; feature: ENVO:2100002; material: ENVO:00002003 | host: Homo sapiens | place: USA | collected 2012 ... | reverse complement strand
GAGATGTCTTAGGGTCTCGTGGGCTCGGAGATGTGTATAAGAGACAGGTCCGGGGGTCAAACTCCCCGGTGCGCAGGCCGCCGGCGGTGACCTGGGCCTGGTCAAAGCCGCAGGTGCCGGTGACGGGCAGGGCAAGGTCCCGCACCCGGCGGCAGAGCGCCTCCAGCTGGCGGTCCGTTACCTCCGATATCGCCGCGCCGCCGTTGATGCCCGCCGCCTTGCACAGCACCCGTCCCAGCCGGGGATGGACGCTGCCGGTCAGCAGCGCACCGGCCTCCTGCCGGGACAGGGCCGTCCGCCGGCTATGCAGCCAGGTCAGGGTATCCTCCCGGCTCCACCCGGGCAGAAAATCCAGGTGCAGGGCGATGCCGTCGCCGCCGGTGGAAATCTGGCGGGACAGGTCGAACACCGCCGGGCCGCTGACGCCGTATTCCGTGAACAGCACCTCTCCCTGACCGGCGGTCAGCGTCTCACCCTCCCGGGTCAGGGTCAGGGCAGCCTGGGCCTTCACGCCCTTGAGGCCCCGGGGATAGGTGGGGTCGGTGCACACCTGCACCAGGGAGGGATACAGAGCCGTCCGGTGGTGGCCCAGCTGCCGGGCCAGCTGATAGCCGTCCATGCCGCCGCCCAGCTTTCCTCCGGCAGCGCCGCCGGCGGCCAGGATGCACCGCTGGGCCGTGATGGTGTCGCCCTCCTCCGTCCGGGCCAGGAACTGTCCCTCCCGGCGCTTCAGCTGGCGGATGACGCAGCCGGTGCGCACCCGGATATTCTCCTGCTGCTCCAGGGCGAACCGCAGCACATCCAGCACCGATGCCGCCGCATTGCTCAGAGGGTACACCCGGCCGCCGGGCTCCGTGACGGTGACCAGGCCCAGGCGCCGGAAAAAGGCCAGCGTTCCCGCCGCCGAAAGCTCCGGCTCCTCCAGGGCGAACCGGCAGAAATCCGGCTCCTCTCCGTGATACCGGTCCGGCCGGGCGTTTTCGTTGGTGAGGTTGCAGCGGCCGTTGCCGGTGGCCAGCAGCTTCCGGCCCACCCGGGCCTGCCGCTCCGCCAGCACCACCTGGTGGCCTGCCCGGGCCGCCGTCAGGGCCGCCGCCATGCCCGACGCGCCGCCGCCGATAATCAGCACGGTCATCTCTCCGCCTCCAGCCGCTTCCGGGTGAGATAGCCCTCCAGCATCAGGGCCGCCGCCACGGCATCCACGGTTTTCTTCCGCTTTTTGGCGTTCTGCCCGTTGTTGAACAGAATGTTGTGGGCGTCGATGGTGGTGCGCCGCTCGTCCCACAGGGTCACCGGCAGCCCCGTCAGCTGACGCAGCGTCTGGCCGAAGGCGGCGGCCTTCTCTGCCCGGGGACCCACAGTGCCGTCCATATTCTTGGGATAGCCCAGCACCAGCTCCGTGACCCCATGCTGGGGGATCAGGGCGCAGATCTCCTGGGCCACCGTCTCCGCCCGGCGGCTGTTGATGACCGTGGAAAACCCCGCCAGCGTGCCGGTGGCGTCGGATATGGCGATGCCGGTGTGGGCGTCGCCGTAGTCAATGGCCATGATCTTCATGGGAAGTACCTCGCTTCTTTGTCGTTCCCCTTTATCATACACGATTTTTCTCCGGCCTGCAACCGGAAGAAGGTCTCGTTGGCAAGCGGAAGCCACCGGTTCTGTTCCGAACAGAACCGGTGGCTTCCTACATTTCGTGTCTGCTGACGATGGACTGCTTCCGTACTCGCGGCATGGAGCTTTACAGCGGCCTGCCCGGAGCGTCCATTTCCGGCAGGCTGGGATTTTATGCCGCTTTACGGGCGGAGCTTGTCCCACCAGTCCTGCCAGGAGCCGGAGCCCCCGTCGTCATCGTCGTCTCTGCCGGGGATGGGGAAGATGGACGGCTTTTTGTTATGGACCGGGCACAGCTCGCCGTCCTTGCCGGTGAGGGTCTGGAGCAGATATTCGTCGTCCTGGGCCTTGATGTTCTTGATGATCTCGCGGTTCCAATCCAGGGCGGCGATCTCCACCACGCTGCTGGCAGGGCAGTATTCCGTGGCCAGGTGCTTGCCATCCTTGCAGTAGCGCACCATCTTGTGAACATTACAGGTCTGGGTGGGGGCGGTGTCCGCCGCCACGGTGACGGTGGTGACGCGATTGCCGCGCAGATCGTGGGTGCAGGCCTCGGTGGCCAGCAGGCCGCTGTCCTGGCACACGGTGACCTGGGTCAGGCCGGAGCAGCTGTTGAAATCCTTGTTCTCCAGCCCGTCGTGGATGCGGCGCATGACCTCGCGCCACAGAACGGCGGAGGGGTTGCCCAGGGACTCGGAGAACCGCTCGTTGGACTTATAGCCCGTCCACACGGCGGCGCTGTAATAGGGGGAGAAGCCCGCGAAATAGCGGTCGCGGTTTTCGTCGGTGGTACCGGTCTTGCCGGCGATGGTCATGCCGGAGAACCGGGCCTCGCCGCCGGTACCGCTGGTGATGACGCTCTTGAGGGTCTGGCGGATGATGTAGGCGGTGGTCTGCTTCATGGCCACATGGGATTCCTTGTTGTTCTCACACACCAGGTTGCCCTGGGAATCCTCCACCCGGTAGAAGGTCCGGGGCGGGGTATACACGCCGTCGTTGACGAAGGCCCCATAGGCCGCGGCCATCTCCTCGGTGGTGACGCCGTATTCGTAGCCGCCCAGGCCCATGTTGCCGGATTGCTGACTGTCGGCCTGGGTCAGGGTGGTGAAGCCCAGCTTCTCCACCATAAAGGCATAGGATTTATAGGTGCCGTATTGCTCCACCGTGCGCACGGCGCAGGTGTTCAGCGAGCGGACCAGGGCGGTGTAGAACGTGGTCAGGCCCCGGAAGCCGCTGCCGGAGTTGGAGGGCCACGCGCCGTAGCCTGCCAGGTCACGGACGGGATAGTCGTCGATGGCGGAGGCGGCAGTGATGGTGCCGTCATCCAGAGCCGGGGCGTATACGGACACGGGCTTGGTGGCGGAGCCCGGCTGCCGGGCAGAGGTGGCCCAGTTCCAGCCCCGGTCCACTTCCTTGGCACCGGTGCCGCCTACCATGGCCACCACGTCGCCGGTATAGGGGTCCACAATGGTGATGGCGGCCTGGAGGGGCTCGCCCTTGGAGTCGGTGTAGTTCGCATAGTTGGTGTTTTCAAACACGGACTCCGTAATATCCTGGATTTTGGGATTCTGGGTGGTGTAGATCTTGTACCCGCCGTTATAAACCTTGCTGACGGCCTTTTCAAAGGCGGTGCGGACGTAGCCGTCGGCGTCTGCCGGATCGTCGGTGAGGCCGAAGAGCTCCACAAACTTCTCCGCCACGTCGGTGATGACCTCGTCGGTGAAATAGGAGTTGTTGGCGGTGCTGACCACGGCGGGCTTTTTGTCGTCCTCCTCCTGGGGGCCGACATAGTTGCCCAGATTGGTGTAGCCGTTGGTGAACACCACCTCCTGGGCCTTGGCGGCGTCATAGGCGGCCTGGTCGATCTTGCCCTGGGCCAGCATGGCGTCCAGCACGTCCAGCTGCCGGTTGCGGTTCTGCTCCCGGGTCCAGTCGCTGCGCAGGGGGTCATACTGAGAGGGGTTGTTGGTGATGCTGATGAGACAGGCGGCCTCAGCCAGGTTCAGCTCGGACACGTCCTTGTGGAAGTACATCCGGGACGCCGTCTGCACACCGTAGCACTGGTTGCCCAGATAGATGGTGTTCAGGTACATCTCCAGGATCTCGTCCTTGCTGTAGTCCTTCTCCAGGGCCAGGGCCCGGTACACCTCGGTCACCTTGCGCTTGACGGTGTTCTCGTTATTGCCGGTGACGTTCTTGATGAGCTGCTGGGTGATGGTGGAGCCGCCCTGGGTATTGCCGTTGGTGAGGGTGCTGAACACGGCCCGCAGGGTGCCGTGCCAGTCCACGCCGTGGTGGGTCTCGAAGCGCTTGTCCTCAATGGCAATGGTGGCGTCACGCAGGACCTTGGGGATGGAGTCGAAGTCCACCCAAATGCGGTTTTCATCGCCGAACAGGGTCTGGTACATGACCGTCTGCTTGGTCTCGGGGTCCTGATAGTACAGCTCCGTGGACACCTTCTGGTCATACTCGGACATGTCCACCTCCACATGCCCCTTCAGGGACGTGTTGACGTAGGTCATGAAGATCCCCACGAAAATGGAGGAGGTCAGCACGATGACCAGCAGGATGGTTCCCAGGACAATACCGACGGTCCGCCCGATGCGGCGGCCCTTTCCGGGTTTTTTCCCTGTTCTGGCGCTCTGCTCTGTCTTTTTGGGCTGATGGTCTTTGTTCATGGACAGGGCACCTTCCTTTCTCTGTTACTGGAATATATGCGCCGCACCTGTGGCGGCAGATAAAAAAACATTTTATTCCATAATAAAAACTATTGTACCATACCTGTCAACTGCTGAAAAGCTCTGTTTTGCCGGAAAATGAAACTTTTGCACCGATTTTGCATGGGAATAGAGAAAGAAATGCCAAAAAACTGTATTTGAGCGGCGCAAAACGACGGACGGCAAAAGACCGCGCCGCCCCTTGCTTTTTCCGGCGGAATCGGGTATGATACAAAGGAAAGCTATACCAATCAGGAGGTAAACGGCAATGAGCGAAGAATTCGGCCCCAATTTCATTACCCTCACCGATGAGGACGGCAACGACATCGAGCTGGAATATGTGGACGCCCTGGAGGACAACGGCCAGACGTATATGGCATTTTTCCCCACAGTGGACGACGAGACCGACGAGGCAGCCGCCGAGGATTTCGGCCTGGTGATCCTGAAGTCCGTGATGGAAAACGGCGAGGAGCTGCTGACCACCCTGGATAGCGACCAGGAGCTGCAGCGGGTGTATGACCTGTTTATGGAGCAGCTGATGGATGAGGATGACGAAAATTCCTGACCCGATCCCCGGTCTATGGTGCCCCCATCCGGCATAACGCATACAAAAGACGCCCTGTGAGGGCGTCTTTTGCGCTTTGAGAAGGGTTTTGTGCAACGCAGAGCGGCTTCGTGAAAATGCTGAACAGGGGAGGCAGCTTCCGGAAAATGGAAGGGAAAATCTGCGCGATTCCCCTTTTATTTTCCCGTCGGGTCTGTTATACTATGGGTGTCGTCGAGAGACGGCTCCCTGCGGGTGTGACGGGCCTTTTTTATCCTCACATTTTGTTATAGGGGATGTCGGATCAGTATGTGAACAGCAGGCCTCCCGGCTGCCGTCTGCGGCTGGAAGTTGGAAGCTACGAAGCACGCTGGAGACAACCCACCTGCTGAATCGGTGCAGGTTATAACGCGGCCCCCACGGCCCCGCAGGCTTGTGCTTACACGCACGCAAACACGCCGCGATCAGCTTGATCGCGGCGTGTGTTTTTATGTCTCGTTTACCAGGGCCAGCAGCTCACGGCGGGTGGCCTCCTGCTCCAGCCCCGCGCCGGTGAAATGGTTGAAGGCCAGAATGGCCTGCTGCACCAGCAGCTCCATGCCGGTGATGGCGATGAGGCCCCGGGCCCTGGCCGCCTGATACAGCTCCGTTTTCCGGGGGGCGTAGATCAGGTCAAACACCGCCGCGCCGGCGGGAAGGCTGCCCAGGAAGGACAGATCCGCAAACGGCGGGAAGCCCTCCATGCCCAGGGGGGTGGCATTGACCACCACCCGGCACTGCCGGGCGGCCTGGGACAGCTGGTCCATGGTCACGTCGCCGCCGCGGCGGGCGGCGGTGATGACGCCCCGGTCTGCCAGGGCCCACCGGGCCGCCCGGGCCGCGCCGCCGTTGCCGATGACCAGGGCCCGGCCTGTGGGGGCGGCGCCCCGGGCGGCAAAGCCCGCCCGGATGCCGGGGGCGTCGGTATTATAGCCCACGGTGTGCCCGTTCCGGAAGCACACCGTATTTACCGCGCCGCAGGCCTCCGCCTCCGGGCTCAGCTGGTCCAGATAGCGGATGACCTCCTGCTTTAAGGGCATGGTGACGTTGCAGCCGTCCCATTCCCCGGCCCGGCCTGCCGCCATAAAGTCCGGCAGCGTCTCCCGGGTGACGGTGACAGCCTGATAGTCGCCTTCGATCCCCGAAAGGGCCAGCATGCGCCGGTGCAGCACCGGGGACATGCTGTGACCCACCGGGTCGCCGATCACACAGAGCTTCATTTCATATCCTCCTTGTGTATGCTTTCCAATAACTCCATGGCCTCCAGGTAGCCCCGGAAGCCGTGACCCACGATCTGGCCCCGGCAGGCCGGGGCGGTGACGGACGTCCGGCGGAACGCCTCACGGCGGCTGATGTCACTGATGTGCACCTCCACCGCCGGAACACGGACTGCCAGCAGGGCATCGTAAATGGCGTAGCTGTAATGGGTATAGGCCCCGGGGTTGATGACGATGCCGTCATACACTCCGTCAGCGGCCTGAATTTCGTCGATGAGCACCCCTTCATGGTTGCTCTGGCGGATATCCGCCCGAATCCCCCGGGCAGCGGCATAGGCCGCGATCTCCGCGCAGAGGCCGGCGTAGGTGCCGGTACCGTAGACGCCGGGCTCCCGCTTGCCCAGCAGGTTCAGATTGGGACCGTTGAGAACAAGAAATTTCATTGCTGCTCCTCTCTCCACAGCCGGACGGCCTCCGCCGCCGCCTGACGGGCTGTGGGCTTGTTGACGGCATGGTGGGCGGCGGCCCGGTACAGGCTCCGCCGCTGGCGATACAGTCGGAAGATGGCGTCATCATCCGTCAGCAGGGGGCGGCCCTGCCGCCGCAGGGTCCGGCGGATGGCCCAGGGGGAGCGGTCCAGAAAGATCACCAGGCCGCTGCCCTTCAGCAGCGTTCGGTTCTCCCGACGCAGCACCGCCCCGCCGCCGGTGGCCAGGACCACGCCCTCCCGGCGGCACAGGTCCGTCAGCACCCGGGTCTCCAGAGTGCGGAAATATGACTCGCCGCCGTCGGCGAAAATGTCCGGTATGCTGCGGCCCTCCGCCTGCTCCAGGGCCTTGTCCGCGTCCACGAAGGGAAGCCCCAGGGTCCTGGCCGCCAGCCTGCCCACGGTGCTTTTGCCGCTGCCGGGCAGGCCCACGAAAATCAGGTTTCTCACGACTGCTCCTCCCGGCTCAGGGCCATCAGCGTTTCATACAGCCGCTCCACCTGCTCCCGGCGCTCCGGGGCCAGGTCACCCCGGCTGCGCAGCACCTGGGCCTCCCGCTTCGGGTCCTGCACCGGCAGGCCGCAGGCGGCCTTATAGGCTCCGATGTCGCGGGACAGCTCCTGCCGCCGGACAAACAGCTGCACCAGCTGCCGGTCTATGCCGTCCAGCCGCAGCCGCAGGGTGTCCAGATCGCCCACCTGGGGGTCCAGCACCCGCCACAGGGCCAGGGCCGCAGCCGCCTCCACAATGGGGGCCGCCCGCAGGGCAATGCAGGGATCGTGGCGGCCCTGAACCGTTACGGTGCAGTTTTCCATGCGGGCCAGGTCCACGGTGTCCTGAGGGATGGCGATGGAGGGGGTGGGCTTGAAGGTCACGGTGAAGGTCACCGGCATGCCGTTGGTGACGCCGCCGTTGATGCCGCCGTTGTGATTGGTGACGGTCCACACCCGGGTCCCGTCGGTGCGCAGGGCATCGTTGGCCTGACTGCCCCGCAGGGCGGCCAGGGCCGCGCCGTCGCCGAAGCCCAGGGCCTTCACCGCCGGGATGGCGAACAGGTGACGGGCCAGCTCCGATTCCACCGCCTCCCGCCAGCCGGGACCGCCCAGTCCCGCCGGAAGGCCCGTGACGGTGCAGCGCACCTGACCACCCACGGAATCTCCGGCGGCCTTGGCCGCCTCCGCCTGCTGCCACAGCTCTTTTTCATCAATAAGCTGCGCTTTTATTTCAATATCCTGCGCTTTCAGCCAGCTCTTTACCATGGCTCCCGCCGCCACCAGGGGAGCGGTCAGGCGGCCGGAATAGGGCCCGCCGCCCCGGGGGTCGTTGCAGCCACGGCTGCGGACATGGGCGGCGTAATCGGCGTGGCCGGGGCGGGGCTTGTCCGCCAGAGCGGCGTAGTCGCCGGAGCGGACGTCCCGGTTTTCCAGAATCAGGCAGATGGGGTCCCCGGTGGTGTGTCCATTGTATACGCCGCTGAGAATGCGGAGCCGGTCCGGCTCCCGCCGGGCGGTGGCCAGGGGGCCATGGGGGGCCCGGCGCTGAAGCTCCCGGGCGATGAGCTCCCGGTCCACCGGCAGGCCCGGGGCCGCGCCGGTGACCAGAACGCCCACGGCGGGGCCGTGGGACTCTCCGAATATGGTGTAATCCAGCATGTTACAATACCTCGAATTGCCCGCCCAGGCGGCGGTAGTCCGCCCAGAAGCCGGGATAGGATTTGGCGGTGCATCCGGCGTTCCGCAGAACCACCGGGCCGGTGCAGAAGGGGGCGGCGCAGGCGCACAGCATGGCGATGCGGTGGTCGCCGCAGCTGTCGGCTTCGCCGCCGGAGAGCTGCTCCACGCCCCATACGGTGAGGCCCTCCGGCTCCTGCCGGACACGGCCTCCCAGGGCGGTCAGCGCCGCCGAAACCGACGCCAGGCGGTCGCTCTCCTTATCCCGCAGCCGGGCCGCGCCGGTGAAGCAGGTTTCCATTCCCGGCCGCAGCGCCGCCAGCAGGGCCAGCGGCGGCAGCAGATCCGGGATATCCGTCAGGTCTGCCTCCTCCGGCAGACAACGGCACAGGGCTGCCGCCGCCCGGTCCCCCTGGAGGGAGTCCCGGCGCAGGCCCGTGACGGCCACAGCACAGCCCAGGGCCCTTACCACCAGCCAGAAGGCCGCTGCGGACCAGTCCGCCTCCGGGTCCAGGGGCACGGTCCGGAACCGCTGCCCACCCGGTATCGTGAAGCCGCAATCCGTTTGGCCGATGTGCACGCCGCAGCGACGCAGCACCGCCAGCGTCAGGTCTACATAGGGGCGGGAGGCCAGGGGGCCGGTCAGCGCCAGCTCCGAGTCTGCCGCCAGACCGGGCAGGGCCATCAGCAGCCCGGAGAGCAGCTGGGACGTCCGGGTCCCGTCCACCGGAATCTGCCCGCCGGACAGCGCCCGGGTCACCCGCAGACCGCCCGCCGTGGCCGCAAGGCCCCAGTCCCCCGGCAGGGGCCGCTCCAGCAGCCGCTCCGTGCCGGTGAACACCGTGCCCACCTGGCCCCGGGCCATGGCCAGGGGCCTGTCTCTTATACACATCTGACGCTGCCGACGATC
>ERZ1026997.921-NODE-921-length-9283-cov-5.233528_pt1 | contig 9283 bp, 7 predicted proteins | sample MGYA00519289_ERZ1026997 | MGnify/ENA primary metagenome ERZ1026997 (study PRJEB26926, sample SAMN06164455) | human gut metagenome | biome: ENVO:00009003; feature: ENVO:2100002; material: ENVO:00002003 | host: Homo sapiens | place: USA | collected 2012 ... | reverse complement strand
CGCGTAAGATCGTCGGCAGCGTCAGATGTGTATAAGAGACAGAGATTGAAGTAAAATACGATTATAATGTTAATGATTATGTACAGCTTGGGAAATATGAGGATATAGCTGTAACGGTTGATAAAACTTCTATAGAGAATCAGCTTGTTGATGATAAGATAGCTGAGGATATAGAGAATAATACTACTTATTCAGAAGTCAGCAGAGGTGCTGTTGATGGGGATCAGATACTTGTTACTTATGTTGCTACAAGTTCGGGTTCACAGTCAACAGGACTGTCTAATACAGATGGTGTTACAATGATACTTGGCAAAGATAAACTTGGCCTTGATATAGAAGAGCTTGATGAAGCACTCTATGGAATGAAGGCTGGAGAGACTAAGGTTATGGTAATCGACTTGCCGGAAACATATAGCAATACCGTATATGCAGGAACTAAAGTAGTGTTTGAGCTTACCGTGCAGACGGTTTCACAGCCTAATGTGCCAATGCTTACTAATGCATATGTTAAGGAAACATTTGGATATGATACAATCGAAGAATATAGAGCTTCTGTTAAAGATTCATTAGCATCTACAATCGATTCTAAGGTTGATGATGAGATTCAGAAACAGGTTCTTTCAACACTTCAGGATACATGTAAGGTAAGTGGTTATCCAGATACACTGCTCAGTACATTACGAGACAGATATGACCAGTCTGTCGGATTCTATGCTGATTTTACTAACCAGTCAAAGGAAGAGTATTGCCAGCAGTTATATGGAATGTCATATGATGATTTCATTAAGAAGTCAGCAGCACAGCAGCTTATTATGGAAGCAATCGTGAAAGATCAGAAGTTCTCTATGAGAGAATATGATTACAAGGGCGATCTTGATGAATTCGCAGGAGACAATGGATATTCTGATGAGAATGCATTTGTTGAGAAATTCGGAAAAGATAGTGTAGTTAAGGCTATGCTTGTGCAGAAGGCACAGGATTATGTTATTGAGCATGCCAATATTGCGTATAAGTAAGGTTGGTTGACAGAATTTAGGTTGTGTGTGGGAACCGGCAGCATATTATTGTGCGAGTCCTCATGGCGGCTGTACCTAGTGGGAGTAAATGCCGCTCTATACAGAGTTTATTACGGTGAGAGAAAACAAACGCGCTTCGCTTGAACGAGTTTTCTCTCACCGCTCTTTTGTATAGAGCGGCATAACTCCCACACGGTTCGCGCCTTAAATCGGACTCGCACAATAATATGCTGCCGGTTCCAATCTACGTTAATTCTTTCTTGCCTTGCTTATGCCTTCGGCATGTTGCAAGGCGGGCTGTTGATGTGTGACCGGGGTGGCTATGAAATGTGGTGGGATAAAAAATCCATCTTGCTTATGCCTTCGGCATGTTGCAAGGCGGGTTGTTGATGTGTAACCGGGGTGGCTATGAAATGTGGTGGGATAAAAAATCCATCTTGCTTATGCCTTTGGCATGTTGCAAGATGGATTTTTTTACTTTGTGCCTGTTGAGCCGAAGCCGCCTTCGCCTCTTTCTGTGTCGTCAAGCTCTTCTACTTCGTTGAATGATGCTGTGATGTATGGTGCTAAGACTATCTGAGCGATTCTGTCTTTTGGTTCTATGGTTACAGGTTTATCTGAATGGTTGTGGAGGGCTACTATGATTTCACCTCTGTAGTCAGAATCTATTACACCTACTTTGTTGGCTGGGGCAAGACCTTTTTTGCATGCCATTCCGCTTCTTGCATAGATGAGGCCTACGAGTCCTGTTGGTATCTCCATTGCTATTCCTGTTTTGATGAATTCAGTTGTGCCTGGCATAACTGTTACGGCTTCGGACATTCCTGAGTAGAGGTCTGCTCCGGCTGAGAATTCTGTTCCGTATGTTGGGATACAGGCGTTAGGATTTAATTTCTTAATATTAACTTTCTGTGACATTGTGTAAACTCCTTTATATTATTAATCGTACAGAAGTACGATATTACCTGATTCGAGTGATTCTTTTACAAGGATTGTCCTCTGATTAGATGAACCCTTGAACTGAAGCATCATATCCTTCTTGTCTTCTTCATATTTGCCGTCAACTATGACGTCAATGTATTGAAGCATTTCTTTAGTTTCTTTCCATTCATTGCACATTCTTTCAACAATATCCTTGTCAAACAGATATCCTGTAAAGCACCATATACTCAGGTTAGGATATATTCTGCGTACTTCCCTCAGCAATGGAAGGAGTCCCTGCTGGTTGCTGTGTTCAAATGGTTCACCTCCTAGAAGTGTGAGCCCTGTAACATAGTCTGGGGCAAGGGAATCAATGATTTCTTTGATTGTATCGTCTGTGAAGTCCCTGCCATAATTAAAGTCCCATGCAATTTCGTTAAAACAACCTTTGCATCGGTGTGTGCATCCACTTACAAAAAGAGATGTACGCACCCCTGGTCCGTTAGCAATATCACAGGTTTTTATCTCGGCATAATGCATAATATAAACCTTCTTTCTAAAAGTTGCAATAAATCTGTATTATTAGCAAATAATGACATCTTATCACATGAATTACAGAATTATGAATGCTATATTAAGACTATAGCAAATGATTTAAATCTGTTGTACAATTATAGCAGATTTGCTCGTGACAAACAATGGAGGGTACATATAATGAAAATTTATTTTGACAAGCTTTACAGGTATGACAGATTACAGGAACCGGCAGGCATAGCACTTCCTTTTAAGGAAGGAGAGTTAAAGACTGCTGACAGGATAGCTATTACACAGAATGGCAGAAAATGCATGGTTCAGCCGAAGGTTACATCGAAACATGCAGATGGAAGCATAAGATACCTGTATGTGGATTTTCTTGCTGATATTCCGGCTAATAAGGGCGCAGTGCTTGAGTTTGAAAAAGAGTCTGATGGAAAGTGCGAAGAAAAAGGAGTATCTGTTACTCAGACTGGTCAGGGACTGTGTGTTGACACAGGCTGTGTTACATTTACAGTAAAGAATAATTCCCAGAATATATTTGAAACACTTGATGATGGAAGAAAACATTATACCGCTCAGAATTTTGAAGGACCATACTTGAAAGATGATATGGGATTATACGACATTAATATTGGTGAGTGGAAGATTATAGATGCAGGTCCTGTAAAATGTGTAATCAGAGCTAAAGGAAGTAACATTCTTAATAATAAAAAAGTTGATTTTGAGATAACACTTACATCATATGCAGCTAAGTCATGGATTGATGTTTCATACAGAATTATTAATACGACTTATGATGAACTTCATATCAAATCACTGGTATTTTATGCAAAGCCTGATGAGACAGTCACTGCAAGTGATGATTTGTTTGATATGCACATTAATATGGGTAATGATTCTACCGGATGTGGAGATGTACTTACGGATAATTCTAAAGAGAATGGACCTGTGTATCACACAAGAGGAACCGGGGAATTAGAGATGATATCTGGCAAAGCACCTGTTTCCAATGTAAGAACACTTGTTGGAAGCTCTAATTATAAGACTGATTTCTATATTGGAAGAGATGGAGTGCAGGTTAATAAGATTATCGATGATGCATATCTTGTAAAGGAAGCAAATGAACATTTTGCAGAGGTATTCTATGGTACATTTCTTGCAGATTATACTGATGGAAATGATGGATTGTGTATAACTGTATATCAGGCACAGCAGAATTATCCGAAGGCAGTTAAGGCATATGACGGCGGAGTAGCTGTTATGCTTGTTCCAGAGGATATTGGAAATGTTGTTATGCAGTCTGGTATGGCAAAGGAACAGCGATTCCTGATGCATTTCCATGAACCGGATATGCAGATGTGGGAGCTTGATAACAGAAGTACAATATACCAGATGCCTGACAGACCATGCATAGCACCAGAGGAATTCAAGAAGGCAGAAGTGTGTATGGATGTATTCCCTGAACATCTTGTGGATGAAGTTGAAATCGCACTTATTGCAAGGGCTGATAATCATTCAAGATGCTACGGCATGCTGAATTGGGGCGATTCTATTGATATGGGATATACTTTACAGGGAAGAGGTGGCGGAAAACCTGTATGGAGTAATAATGAATATGATTATCCGCATTCATGTGCTCTTATGTATGCAAGAACTGGAATCAGAAGATTCCTTGACTATTTAATAGTTTCAGCAAAGCATCAGATGGATGTTGATGTATGCCATTACAGCAAGAATCCATTAAGAATAGGTGGACAGTGGGAACATACAGCAGGTCATTGTAAGAATGGAATAATGGTATGCTCACATGAATGGGTTGAAGGAGTAATTGATTACTATCATTTTACAGGTGATGAGAGAGGTCTTGAGACAGCTATAAGTATAGGTGATAATATATTAAGACTTCTGGATACACCAATGTATGCAAAACCGGGAGAAGCCAATGCGAGAGAAACTGGCTGGGCTTTACGTGCACTTGTTGCATTATATGTGGAGACAAGAGATGAAAAATGGCTTGCAAAATGCGAGTGGATTATTGACAGCTTTAAGATATGGGAAGAGGAGTATGGCAACTGGCTTGCTCCATATACGGACAATACTCTTATAAGAGTAGGATTTATGATATCAGTAGCTGCAGGAAGCGTAATGAGATATTACAGGGTATTCCCAAGAGAAGATATTAAGCAGATGCTTATAAGAGCAATTGATGATATTGTAGAGAATTGTACTCTTGATAATGGTTTGTTCTATTATAAGGAGCTTCCTTCACTTTCAAGGAATGGAAATAACACACTTCTTCTGGAATCACTGGCAATTGCCTATGAACTTACAGGTGATAAGAAATATCTTGAGTATGGTTTCAAAACATTTGAAACTAATATTAATAACACAGGAAGGGCAGGAATTGGTTCTAAAAAGGTTATAGATGATGCTGTTATTGTTTCTGGTGACAGCACGAAAGGATTTGCACAGAGTTTTATACCGCTTGTTACATATTATAAGGCACTTGGAGATACAGGATTAATTAATAATGTAAAGCTGTATTCATAATTGAGATAAAGGTGCATACAGAGTTTAATACGGTGAGAGAAAGCAAACGCGTTTCGCTTGGGCGGGCTTTCTCTCACCGTTCTTTTGTATATAGCAGCATTAACGCCCTCACAGCTTGGAAAAGTCGCAGATATTTACTGGTTTTTTTATGTAATATATAGTATAATCTTTCAAAAGTGTTTGTAATTGATGGAAAGGTGGTTTTTTATGAGAATCGGAATAAGAGCACATGATGTTGCATACGCTCCATTAGAGGAGCTTATACCTAATATACATGCACAGGGTTTTCACTGTATGCATATTGCACTCAGTAAGTCTATTAAGGAGTTTAAGCCGGGCGTGGAGACTATGACTCCGGGACTCGCTATGTATATTAAGGAATTATGTACAGAGAATAAGGTTGATGTCGCAGTACTTGGCTGTTATCTTAACCTTTGCAATCCTAATCCTGAGAAGCATAAGGAGATTGTTGAGAAGTATAAGGCACATATAAGATTTGCAAGTAATCTTGGCTGTGGAGTTGTTGGTACTGAGACTGGTGCGGTTAATGAGGAGTATAAGTATGAGCCAGCTAATCACAGTGAGGAGGCACTTCAGTGCTTTATTGATAATTTAAGGCCAATAGTTAAATATGCTGAACAGTTTGGTGTCATTGTAGCAATTGAGCCTGTATGGAAGCACATTGTATACACTGTCGAACGTGCAAGAAAGGTGCTTGACGCTATTGATTCACCTAATCTTCAGATTATATTTGACCCGGTTAACCTGTTATGTGTTGATAATCTTGCACAGCAGGATGAGATTATTGAGAAAGCATTTGAACTGTTATTAAAGGATATTGCTGTTGTTCACTGCAAGGATTATATTGTTGAAGGCAGTGAGCTTAAGTCAGTGGCAGCAGGTACAGGAAAGGGTAATCCGGTGACCGGAGGAGGTCTTAATTATCCACTTCTGTTAAAGAAGATTAAGGAGCATAAGCCATATGTACACTGCACACTGGAAAATACTGTTCCTGAGAATGCAGTGGCTACAAGAGAATTTATGGAAAGAACATATGCCAGTGTATAAATAATGGGCTTAAGAAAACTATAACGCTGGACAATTACCAGAGAATGGAGGCACGTATGCCAGAGAATATAGAGTTACCAGGCGCAAGCCATAACAAAACTAATCAGGTTGAAAGAGCGGTGGATACACTAGCAGATTTTACAAGTCCTGAGGAATTATATAAGGATCTTATTCCAGCTATAAAGAAATACCACCCATCTACAGATCTGTCTGATATCGAGAAGGCATACGAGACCGCAAGAAAGGCACATGAGGGACAGTTCAGAAAATCGGGTGAGCCATATATAATCCACCCTTTATGTGTTGCTATTATTCTGGCTGAATTAGAGCTTGATAAGGAGTCAATTATTGCAGGTCTTCTTCATGATGTTGTTGAAGATACAGTTATGACAACTGAAGATGTTGCAAAAGAATTTGGTGATGAGGTAGCACTGTTAGTAGATGGTGTAACAAAGCTGACACAGCTCAATTACCAGCATGATAAGATTGAGGTCCAGGCAGAAAACCTTAGAAAAATGTTCCTTGCAATGGCAAAGGATATAAGAGTTATCCTTATAAAGCTTGCCGACAGACTGCATAATATGCGTACAATGCAGTATCAGTCGCCGGCAAAGCAGATTGAGAAATCAAGAGAGACAATGGAAATATATGCTCCAATAGCCCACAGGTTAGGTATTTCCAAGATTAAGGTAGAGCTTGATGATTTATCAATGAAATATCTTATGCCTGATGTATATAATGATCTTGTTGAACAGGTCAACTTAAACAGACCAGGCAGGGAAGCATTTATAAAGAGCATAATTAAAGAAGTTGGCATGCATATAAGCAATGCCGGTATTGAGGCTGAGATAGACGGAAGAGTTAAGCATTTCTTTTCAATCTATAGAAAAATGGTCAACCAGAATAAGACGCTTGACCAGATATATGACATATTTGCAGTAAGAATCAAGGTTGACACAGTAAAAGACTGTTATGCGGCACTTGGTGTAATACACGAAATGTATAAGCCTATTCCAGGACGTTTCAAGGATTATATCGCCATGCCTAAGCCTAATAATTATCAGTCGCTGCATACAACACTTATTGCATCTAACGGACAGCCGTTTGAGATACAGATAAGAACTTACGAAATGCATAAGATTGCTGAGTATGGTATTGCAGCCCACTGGAAATATAAAGAGGGAAAAACTGGCGAGAAGGACAACCAGAGTGAGGAAGCAAAGCTTAGCTGGTTAAGACAGATTCTTGAATGGCAGAAGGAAATGTCTGATAACAAGGAATTCTTATCATCAATCAAGAATGACCTTAACCTTTTCTCAGACAGCGTATACTGCTTTACACCTACGGGTGATGTCAAGAACCTTCCGGCAGGCTCATGCCCTATAGATTTTGCGTACAGCATTCACAGTGCTGTAGGTAATAAGATGGTAGGAGCGAGAGTTAATGGAAAGCTTGTTACTATTGATTATGTTATTAAGAATGGTGACAGAATCGAGATTATAACATCGCAGAATTCAAAAGGACCAAGTCGTGACTGGCTTTCAATTGTAAAGAGCACACAGGCAAAGAATAAGATTAACCAGTGGTTTAAGCAGGAGTTAAAGGAAGATAATATCATTAAGGGCAAGGAAATGGTTGCTAACTACTGTAAGACTAAAGGAATTGTTCTTTCTGATATTACCAAGCCTGAATATGTTGAAAAATGTCTTAATAAATATGGCTTTAAAGACTGGGATTCTATTCTTGCAGCCGTTGGACATGGTGCACTTAAAGAGAGTCAGATAGTAAACAGGCTTAATGAGGAGCATTTAAAGACCAAGAAGGCAGAAGTTACAGACAAAGATGTACTTGAGGAAATCGTTGCCGCTGAGTCTAAGGAAAAGTCAAAGAAGAAGGAAGGCAAAGGTGGAATTGTCGTTAAGGGAATCCATGATGTTGCTGTGAGATTTTCAAAGTGCTGTAATCCGGTACCTGGTGATGAGATTGTCGGATTCGTTACACGAGGAAGAGGTATATCAATTCACAGAACAGACTGTGTTAATATAATCAACTTCCCGGCTAATGAGCGTGCTCGTCTTATAGAGGCTGAATGGGAGCAGGGACAGACAGCAGGCGATACCTATGAGGTTGAAATCAATATATTTGCCAACAACAGAACCGGACTTATTGTTGATATATCAAGGATGTTCACAGAAGCAGAGATTGATGTAAAGTCTATGAACTGCCGTCTTAATAAGAAAGAATTCGCTACCATAAGTGTTGGTTTTGATATTCATGGCAAGGAAGAGCTTAACAGAATTATAGATAAATTAAGAAAGATAGACGGAGTTACTGATATAACAAGAACTGCCGGCTAAGAAAGGTTTGCAGATTATGATTAAGATAGAATCAAGAGTATTGGGACCGGTAGCTACTAACTGCTATCTTATAATTAACTTAGATAACAACGAGAGCATTATTGTTGACCCGGCAGATTCACCAGAGTCTATATATGATATGGTTGTGCGTTCAGCAAGCAGGCCACAGGCAATACTTCTTACACATGGACATTTTGACCATATAGGTGCGGCTAATGAGGTGCGTGAGCATTATGGAATTAAGATATATGCATCATGTGACGAGGAAAAGCTTCTTGCTTCACCTGCAAGAAACCTGTCAAATGCATACGGCATGAGTCTTAGGGTTACAGCAGATGTACTTCATAATGATGGAGATATTCTTGAACTTGCAGGACTTAAGATAAAAGCAATCCATACGCCGGGACATACAGCAGGCGGAACATGTTATTATATCGAATCAGACAAGACACTTATGTCAGGTGATACACTTTTTGCCGGTTCAGTCGGAAGAACAGATTACCCTACAGCAAGCTCTGCTGCAATGATGGAATCTCTTCATGACAAGCTCTGCAAGCTTCCTGATGATACAGATGTATATCCCGGACATGGAGAGTTCACAACGATTGGATATGAAAAGCAGAACAATCCGTTTATGTGATGCCCGCAAGAGAAAAGGAAGCAACGCGAAGCGTTATTTACTTTTCGCGGGCATCAACGAGCAAACAGCCTGCGAAGCAGGCGGAGAAGCACGATAGTGCGGGTTTGCGAGTATGGAATCAGCAGGCGAAAAGAAACTGACGCGAAAAGGAAGCAACGATGATATATATTAAGATTGATAATGATGTATTTTAT
>ERZ1026997.920-NODE-920-length-9284-cov-3.652075_pt1 | contig 9284 bp, 9 predicted proteins | sample MGYA00519289_ERZ1026997 | MGnify/ENA primary metagenome ERZ1026997 (study PRJEB26926, sample SAMN06164455) | human gut metagenome | biome: ENVO:00009003; feature: ENVO:2100002; material: ENVO:00002003 | host: Homo sapiens | place: USA | collected 2012 ... | reverse complement strand
CGAGATGTCTTAGGGTCTCGTGGGCTCGGAGATGTGTATAAGAGACAGACGCAGTATCGCGCAGACGATGGGACGCCGCTATGCTCGTATCGCGTTGGGCGGTATCAAAGATGAATCCGAGATCCGCGGTCATCGGAAAACTTATGTAGGCAGTATGCCCGGTCGTATCATCAATGCCATCAAGCAGGCCGGCAGCGCCAATCCCGTGCTGCTGCTGGATGAGGTAGATAAGCTCAGCAATGATTACCGCGGCGATCCTTCCTCCGCCTTGTTGGAGGTACTGGATTCCGAGCAGAACTGCACCTTCCGGGATCATTATATCGAAATGCCGTTCGACCTTTCCCATGTGTTCTTCATCGCCACGGCCAATGACCGCAGTGCCATTCCGCCCGCCCTGCTGGACCGCATGGAGGTCATCGAGCTGCCAAGCTACACCCGGGAAGAAAAGTTCCAAATCGCCAAACGCCATCTGCTGCCCAAGCAGCGGGAACGCCACGGCCTTTCCGTCGGGCAGATTGCCGTGACCGATGGCGCCATCTATGATATCATCGATCACTATACCCGGGAAGCCGGTGTGCGTACCTTGGAGCGCCGTCTGGCCGCCCTTTGCCGCAAGGTCGCTGCCAAGGTGGTATCCGGCGAAGCCACCGAAAAGGTTACCATTAAGGCCGCTGACCTGCCCGATTACCTGGGCCCCCGCTACATCACCGAGGATATCGTCCCAAAGGAGGACAGCATCGGCCTTGTCAATGGGTTGGCCTGGACTGCCGTGGGCGGCGAGCTCCTCCAGGTGGAAACCGCGGTCGTCCCCGGTACCGGCAAGACCATCACCACTGGCTCGCTGGGCAATGTGATGAAGGAATCGGTAACGGCTGCTATCACCTACATCCGTTCTGTCGCGGAGCATTACGAGATCGAAAACACCTTCTACAAGGATAAGGATATCCACATCCATTTCCCGGAGGGCGCGGTCCCCAAGGATGGCCCCTCCGCCGGTATTACCACCTGCACGGCGCTCATTTCGGCACTGGGCAATATCCCCGTTCGGCACGATGTCGCTATGACCGGCGAGATCACGCTGCGGGGCCGGGTACTGGCCATCGGCGGCTTGCGGGAAAAGAGCATGGCAGCCTACAAAAACGGCATCAAGACCGTCATTATCCCGGCCGCCAATGAACCGGACCTTGCCGAAATTGATGATGTCGTTAAAAAAGCCATTCATTTTGTACCGGTCCACACCATGGAAGAGGTGCTGGAACAGGCACTGGTACAGTTGCCCGGTGGGGCCCAAAAGCGCGGCTATCACGCCGCAGCCACCGAGCACAAGGAAGCATCCTCGGCGGTGCTGTGCCGTTGAGTAAAAGAAAGGGAGGACGCCAACATGAATTTTCATCTGGTGAAATTTGAGATGAGCTGCGGCCTGGCCAACCAGCTGCCGCAAAGCACCCTGCCGGAGGTCGTCTTTGCGGGGCGCAGCAATGTGGGCAAGTCCTCCCTTATCAATAAGATCTTCAACCAAAAGCAGCTGGCGCGTGTCAGCGCCACCCCCGGCAAAACCGCCACCATCAACTTTTTCCGCTGCGGCGATGTTGCCCGCTTTGCAGATCTGCCCGGCTACGGTTATGCCAAGGTCAGCGATAGCGAACGCCGCCGCTGGTCCGGCCTCATCGAGGGCTACTTTCATCAGGACCGGGACATTCGGCTGGTGCTGTCTCTTCTTGATATCCGCCACGCCCCCAGCGCTGATGACCTCACCATGCTGGATTTTCTCATTGATAGTGAGCTACCCTTCGCGGTGGTGCTTACCAAGACCGATAAGCTGACCAACAATCAGCTTCGGGCCCGTCTGGAGGAGATCCGTACCGAGATCCCCTGCGGCGATCAAGTCACGCTGTTCCCGGTGTCCTCCATGAATGGCCGGGAAATCGAGGAGCTGCGGAAGACCATCGAAAGCGTAGTGGAAAGCGAATAACCTTTACACACAAGAATTTCAGGCGAAACCAGGTGTTTCGCCTGTTTTCTTTTGCAAATACGGTTGACTTTTGCCGGATAGTGATTATAATAAACAGGTATGCCAAAGTAAGAAAAGTGGGAAAAGTGGGAAGAAAGGAGCGCCGCCATGCCAAAGGGAAAGCACATTCTCAGCGGTATGCCAAAGGGCAAGCATGTGTTTGGCACGGTCAAAATCGGCGATAAAGGCCAGATCGTGATCCCCAAGGAAGCCCGGCAGGTTTTTGGACTCAGCCCCGGGGATAGCCTGCTGGTGTTGGGCGATGAGGAAAACGGCATTGTTCTGGCCCGGGCCGAGGTGCTGAATCATGTCGCCATGGAGATACTGGGCAAAGTCAATTCGCCCCAAAAGGATGAAAGAGAATAAGGAGTAACAACAATGGATACACAGAAGATTTATCATGAAATGGGCATCAGCAGTGCGGTGCTGGCGTTTTGCTGCTCTGCGGAAGAGGAGCTCAAGCCCCGCTTTGCCGCGATCGATGCCATCGCGGAATACAACCAGGCCAAGGTCGTGGCCGCCATGCAGAAAAACCGTGTCAGCGCGGAGTGCTTTGCGGCCTCTACCGGCTATGGCTATAATGATATCGGCCGTGAAGCGTTGGAAAAAGTCTATGCCGATACCTTCCACACCGAAGCCGCATTGGTTCGCCCGCAGATCACCTGCGGCACCCATGCGCTGGCGTTGGCGCTGGCCGCCAATCTTCGCCCCGGCGATGAGCTTTACTCTCCGGTCGGCCGTCCCTATGATACCCTCGAGGAAGTCATCGGCATCCGCCCCTGCAAGGGCTCCCTGGCCGAGTTCGGCATCACCTACCGGGAGACCGAACTGCTGCCGGATGGCACCTTCGATTATGAAAATATCCGTAAATCAATCAACGAAAAAACCAAGCTGGTCACCATCCAGCGCTCCAAGGGCTATGCCACCCGCCCCACCTTCTCGGTCCAGCAGATCGGCGAGCTGATCCGCTTTGTCAAGGAACTCAAGCCCGGCGTCATCTGCATGGTGGATAACTGCTACGGCGAGTTCACCGAGATCATCGAACCCAGCGATGTCGGCGCCGATATGATCGTCGGTTCCCTCATCAAAAATCCCGGCGGCGGCCTGGCTCCCACCGGCGGCTATATCTGCGGCACCCAGGAGTGCGTCGATCAGTGCGCCTACCGCCTGACTGCCCCCGGCCTGGGCGCGGAGCTGGGCGCCACCCTTGGACTGATGCAGTCCTTCTTCCAGGGCTTCTTCCTGGCGCCCACCGTCACCGCCTCCGCGGTAAAGGGAGCGATCTTCGCCGCTGGTGTGTACGAAAAACTTGGCTACCGCTGCGTGCCTTCCTCCGCCGAGACTCGTCATGATATCATTCAGGCCATCGAGCTGCGCAGCAAGGAGGCCATGGTTGCCTTCTGTAAGGGCGTGCAGAGTGCCGCCCCGGTGGATAGCTATGTCACCCCGGAGCCGTACCCCATGCCCGGCTACGATTCCGAAGTCATCATGGCTGCTGGCGCCTTTGTGCAGGGTTCCTCCATCGAGCTTTCCGCCGATGGTCCCATCCGTGAGCCGTATGCCATCTATTATCAGGGCGGCCTTACCTGGGCACATGCCAAATTGGGCATTCTTATGTCGCTGCAAAAAATGTGTGATGCCGGTCTGATCACCCTGCCGGAAGCATAATGGAGGAGAAACTATGAAACAAAAACTGAAAAACCTTTGGAACTACTTTACCACCTACGAAAAGATTTGGTTCATCAGCATCACGGTGCTGGCCTTTGCGTTCGCTATCATCTTCCCGGAGGAGGACTTCGGCGGTGTCAACGGCAAGGTCATCATGGCGCTGTATTTGCTGGATATTTTCCTCAATATTACCTGTGAGCTGCTCATTTCCAAGCAGAGCAAGTGGAATTTCATTGTTTCACTGGGCGTGGAGATCACCGAGATCCTTATCTGCGTGGTGCTTTCCTACCGCTTCGCCACTATGGCCACCACGCTGTTCTTCTGGATCCCCATTGATATCATCAGCTTTATCAATTGGAACCGTCACAAGGACCGGGAGCAGGAAGAACTCACCGAGGTCCGCCGCCTGACGGGAAAGCAGGAGGTTCTTGTACTCACCGGCATTGTTCTGTGGACGGTGGTGGTAGGCTATTTCCTCACCACGCTGGAGATCGAGGGCCTGCTTTCCTCCACGCCTACACTGGAAACCATCGTCTGCTACCTGGATGCCTGCGCCAGTGCGGTCGGCATCGCCAATGGTGTGTTCATCCTGCTGCGTTACCGTGAACAGTGGATCGCCTGGTATATCTGCGCCCTGCTGGAGGCTGCCATCAATATCATCTCCGGCCAGTGGGTGCTGCTGGTGCTCAAGGCGGGCTACCTCACCAATACCACCTACGGCTACATCAAGTGGACGCAGTACATCAAGGCCCACCCCAAACAGCCTGCGGCACTGGAACCGGACCGGGCCGATAACCTTGTTTAAGTTTTTTCCTATCTATACGCGTACGCGCGCTACATACGCGTGCGTGTGTGCGCATAATATAGGGTCACACGGTTGTGCATGGGCTGTATGCGCTTAGCGCGCCTAAGACATGGTTGGTTTTTTCATCACAGCCGGAAAAAAATCCCACCCCCGTTTTTCCCTTGGGAAAGGCGGGGGATCATTCTGTCAAAAATTTTTTTCAGAAAAGGGCTTGACATTTCCCGAAAAATTTGTACGATAGAACATACTTGCAAAAAAAAGAGGAGGAAATTATGCGAAATAAGCTCTTTGGGAGCCGGGAGTTCTACCATCGGGTGCTGGCTATCAGTGTGCCGATCATGGTGCAGAATGCAATTACAAATTTTGTAAGCCTACTGGATAATGTTATGATCGGCCGGGTAGGCACTGTGGAAATGTCCGGTGTAGCCATCGCCAATCAGCTGCTGTTTGTTTTTAATATGCTGGTTTTCGGCGCCATAGCCGGTGCCGGCATTTTCGGTGCGCAGTTTTTTGGCAACCGGGATATGGACGGTGTCCGCCATACCCTCCGCTTTAAGCTCATGATCTGCCTGGTTTTGGCCGCAGCCTGCATCGGTATCTTTACCGCCTTCGGCCCCCAGCTCATCAATCTCTACCTGAAAGGCGAGGGCGCCGTGGAAGATGCCGAAGCCTCCCTGCGCTATGGCTTGCAGTACATCAAGGTGATGTACATCGGGATGCTGCCCTATGCCATTACGCAGGCCTACGCGGGCACGCTGCGAGAAACTGGGGAAACCCTGCTGCCTATGAAAGCGGGCATTGTGGCGGTGCTGGTCAACCTTACCTTCAACTATATCTTGATTTTTGGCCACTTTGGGGCCCCGCGCATGGGGGTAGTGGGTGCTGCCATTGCTACCGTGCTTTCCCGCTTTGTGGAACTGGCCATAGTAGTAAGCTGGGCCCACCGGCACGCCGTGCGGTTCCCGTATATTACCGGGCTGTACCGTTCGCTGCATATTCCCGGCCGCCTGTTCCGGGATATTCTGCGGAGAGGGACCCCCCTGCTGGTGAATGAGGGCCTGTGGGCCGCCGGTATGGCCATGCTGAATCAGTGCTACTCCCTGCGGAGCCTGGATGTGGTAGCGGCCACCAACATAAGCAGCACCATATGGAATCTGTTTGCCTGCGTTTACCTGGCGCTGGGCAGTGCCATCAGCATTATGGTGGGGCAGGAGCTGGGTGCCGGGGACTTTGAGAAGGCAAAGGTGACAGCCCGGCAGACGACCGCCTTTTCGGTGGCAATTTCTATTGGCGTGGGGCTGCTGATGGCCTTTGTGGGGACCTACTTCCCGCTGATCTACCGCACCACCGACACCGTCCGGCATCTGGCCACCAATTTCATCCGCATCGGCGCCTGCCTGATGCCCTTTACCGCCATGACCAATGCCCTGTACTTTACCCTGCGGGCCGGCGGCAAAACGATGGTCACCTTCCTGTTCGACAGCGCTTTTGTGTGGCTGATCAATATTCCGGTGGCTTATGTGCTTAGCCGGTATACGGCCATGCCCATTCTGCTGCTGTATGCCTGCTGCCAAAGCCTGGAGATCATCAAGTGCATCATCGGCACCGTGATGGTGAAGAAGGGGATTTGGATCAATAACATCGTAGCGGATAAAAAGGGCGAGGTATAGCCCATAGTCTATGATTCCCCGGAGCAGAGATGCTCCGGGGAGTTTTTTCATTAGGGCGGATTTGATTTTCTTTTTACATATGCGGCGTTTTGCTTTTTACACAGCGGCAGTAAGATGAAGACGCTGAAGGAAATAAAGAACATGAAAAAAAAGAAAGGAAACACGACTATGAAAAAGCACATTGCAATTCTTATGGCGATCGCCTGTGCCGCCGCCCTGCTGCTGACCGGCTGCGGACAGAACAATGATCCTCAGCCCGATCCTCAGCCCTCCGGGCTGACCGGCTCGGTTGCCACTGATGGCTCTACCTCGATGCAGAAGGTCATCAATACATTGGGCGAAGCCTTTATGAATGAAAACAAGGGTATCACATTTACCTACAATCCCACCGGTTCCGGCTCCGGCATCAAGGCGGTACAGGAAGGCCGCTGCGATATCGGTCTTTCCAGCCGGGCGCTGAAGGCGGAGGAAAAGGAGGTCGGCCTGAAGGAGACCGTTCTGGCCTATGATGGCATCGCCATTATTGTAAACCCGGAGAACCCCGTAAGCGACCTGACCCTGGAGCAGATCGCCGATATCTACACCGGCAGGATCACCAACTGGAAGGACCTTGGTGGCAATGACGCCGAGATCGTTCTCATCGGCCGCGAGGCCGGCAGTGGCACCCGTGACGGCTTTGAGACCATCACCGGCACCTCCGATGCCTGCCAGTATCGTCAGGAACTGACCTCCACCGGCGATGTTATCACCACTGTGGCCCAGAACCCCGATGCCATCGGCTATGCTTCTCTGGCTTCCATTAAGGACACCGTGAAGGCCCTTTCCGTTGGCGGTATAGTACCTACCGAGGACAGTGTAAAGGACGGCAGCTACGCCATCCAGCGCCCCTTTGTACTGGTGACCGTAGAGGGCAGGGCCCTAAGCGAGTGCGCACAGAAATTCTTTGAGTACATCACTTCTTCCGAGGCAGCGAGTCTGATCTCCGCTGCCGGGGCGGTAGCCGCCAACTAAAGTGTTTATGGAGAAGGACGGCGGCAATAGCGGCCGTCCTTTTCCGTGGAGGGAACAATGAAGAAAACCGGCGAGTTTATAGTCCATGTGATCTTCTTCCTGCTGGGGCTTATCACGGTGGGATGCGTGCTGCTGATCAGCGGGTACCTGGTGGTTTCCGGCATCCCGGCGATCCGGGAGATCGGGCTATGGAACTTTTTATTTGGGAAGGTGTGGGCTTCCACCGCGGCGGAGCCAAAATTCGGCATTCTGCCGTTTATCCTGACCAGCGTATACGGTACGGCAGGGGCGATCCTGCTGGGGGTGCCGGTGGGCTTTTTGACAGCGGTGTACCTGGCCAAGCTGGCCCCGCCCAGGGTGAAAAGCATGATGCAATCGGCGGTGAGCTTGCTGGCGGGGATCCCTTCGGTGGTGTACGGTCTGGTGGGTATGATGGTACTGGTGCCGGGCATCCGGAAGGTATTCCATGTGCCGGATGGTGCGAGTCTTCTGGCGGCAATCATTGTGCTGGCGATTATGATACTGCCATCCATCATCAAGGTTACTGTCACGGCGCTGGAGGCGGTGCCCGCGGAATATGAGGATGCCTCCCTGGCGCTGGGGGCGACACCCATAGAAACATATTTCCGTGTATCGGTACCGGCGGCCAAAAGCGGCATAGCGGCTGCTGTGGTGCTGGGCGTGGGACGGGCCGTTGGTGAAGCGATGGCGGTGATGATGGTTTCCGGCAACGCGACTAGCCGGATGCCGAGCCTATTTGAGAGCGTGCGCTTTTTGACCACGGCGGTGGCCAGCGAGATGTCCTATTCCTCCGGCTTGCAGCAGCAGGCGCTCTTTTCCATAGCGCTGGTGTTGTTCCTGTTTATCATGCTTATCAATGCCGGGCTGAACCTGCTGCTGAAGCGGAACAAGGAGGGCTGACAGAATGAAGCAACGACTGAGCGGTAAGCGGCGCGCCTATGCCACGACCATGAAGATCCTGATGGGGATAGCGGCGGGCATGACGGCAGCGCTGGTACTATTTTTGATTATTTATGTACTGAGTAAAGGCTTGCCCAATTTGAGCTGGCAGCTGCTTTCCACCGCGCCCAGCTACCTGAGCGGGACTATTGGTATTTGGCCGGATATTCTGAATACCCTGTATATCGTGCTGGCGACCATTCTCATCGTGGTGCCGCTGGGCGTCGGGGCAGCGATCTACCTGACCGAATATGCCGCGGGGAGCCGCATAGTGGCGGTGATAGAATACGCGGCTGAAACGCTTTCAGGGATCCCGTCCATTATCTACGGGCTGGTGGGTATGCTGTTTTTCTGCGAGTTCTTCGGGATGCAGACCTCCCTTATCGCGGGGGCCTTGACCCTTGTTATTATGAATCTTCCCACGGTGATGCGCACCACGCAGGAGAGCTTGAAAACGGTGCCCCAGAGCTACCGGGAGGGCGCTTTCGGCCTGGGGGCAGGCAAGTGGCGGGTGATCCGTACCGTAGTGCTGCCGGGCTGTGTGGATGGTGTTATCACCGGGTGTATTCTTTCGGTCGGGCGCATTTTGGGAGAATCGGCGGCGCTGCTTTTCACGGCAGGGTTTGGTCATGTGCTGAATGATTTCTTTACCGCAATTACAAAACCCGGTGCGACCTTAACCGTGGCGCTGTATTTCTATGCCAAGGAGGACGGCGAATTTGGGGTGGCCTTTGCCATTGCCTCGATTTTGATGGCGATGACGCTGTTGCTGAATATCGCGGCCGGAGTGGTGACAAAGCGCTTTGGAAGGGGGAAGAACAATGAGTGATATCATAAGTGTGCAGGACTTGAACCTGTGGTATGGGAACCATCAGGCGCTGCACCATATCAATATGGGGATACCGGAAAAGAGTATTACGGCCTTTATTGGGCCCTCCGGCTGCGGAAAATCCACCCTATTAAAAACGCTAAACCGCATGAACGACCTTGTAAAGGGAGTACGCATTACAGGCAATGTGTTCTATCTGGGGCAGGATATCCATGCGCCTGAGGTAGAGGTAAGCGAGCTGCGGCGGCAGATCGGCATGGTATTCCAGAAGCCGAATCCTTTTCCGATGAGCATATACGATAATGTGGCCTACGGCCCCCGGACTCATAG
>ERZ1026997.914-NODE-914-length-9333-cov-6.974240_pt1 | contig 9333 bp, 8 predicted proteins | sample MGYA00519289_ERZ1026997 | MGnify/ENA primary metagenome ERZ1026997 (study PRJEB26926, sample SAMN06164455) | human gut metagenome | biome: ENVO:00009003; feature: ENVO:2100002; material: ENVO:00002003 | host: Homo sapiens | place: USA | collected 2012 ... | reverse complement strand
ACTATGCACAGACGATGATGTATATTGTTATGCCACAGGCATTTAAGAATGTACTCCCGACACTTTGTAATGAATTTATCTCTCTGTTAAAGGAAACTTCTGTATCCGGTTATATCGCATTACAGGACCTGACTAAAGGCGGGGATATCATTCGAAGCCGTACATATGATGCATTTATGCCGTTGATCGCCGTTGCACTGATCTATCTGGCAATGGTAATGATATTTACCAAGCTTGTCAGCTTACTGGAGAGGAGGTTGAGAAACAGTGACCACTAAGAAAGATGATGTACTGATCAAAGTAGAAGGTCTGCATAAAATATACGGGGATTTCCATGCGCTGAATGGGATTGATGAGGAGATTCACAGAGGAGAAGTGGTCGTTATTGTAGGACCATCCGGTTCCGGTAAGTCAACATTCCTGCGTTCTCTGAATCTTCTTGAGGTTCCGGACCAGGGACATATCTATTTTGAAGGTGTGGATATTACAGACAAACATGTGGATATTAACAAGCACCGTCAGAAGATGGGAATGGTGTTCCAGCACTTTAATTTATTCCCACATAAGACGATCAAGGAAAATATCACACTTGCTCCGATCAAGCTTCTTGGAAAGAGTAAGGAAGAGGCAGATAAAAGAGCAATGGAACTTCTGGAACGAGTAGGACTTGCCGAAAAGGCAGATTCGTATCCATCGCAGTTATCCGGCGGTCAGAAGCAGAGAATTGCAATTGTCCGTTCGCTGGCAATGGATCCGGATGTGATCCTGTTTGACGAGCCGACATCGGCACTCGATCCGGAGATGGTAGGAGAAGTTCTGGAGCTGATGAAACAGCTTGCAAGAGAAGGCATGACGATGGTTGTGGTAACACACGAGATGGGATTTGCCAAGGAAGTTGCCACCAACGTGATATTTATCGATGAAGGCAAAATTCTTGAGAGCGGTGAGCCGAAAGAATTTTTCGGAAATCCGAAGAATCCTAGGCTTAAGGAATTCTTATCCAAGGTTTTAGCATAAAAAGATTGATATTCCCATGAGAATGGGGTATGATAATCAACATGAAGCAAAGAGGCTTTAAGATACCTGTCTTAAAGTCTCTTTTTAATTTACGCGGATACATAGGAGATGCTATTATGAGTATTTTTGACATTGTTGGGCCGATAATGGTAGGACCTTCAAGTTCACATACGGCCGGTGCCGTAAGAATAGGACTTGTTGCGAGGCGGCTGTTGGGTGAGGAAATCAAATCAGCACAGATTCTGCTGTATGGTTCGTTTCTGGCAACCGGTAAGGGGCACGGAACGGATAAAGCACTGGTTGCCGGACTTCTCGGCATGAAACCGGATGATTACCGGATTCCGCACAGTATGGAAATTGCTGCAGACCGTGGGATTGACATTGAATTTGGAGAGGCACATCTTAAGGAGGCGCATCCCAATACGGCGCAGATACGCCTTACCGGAGAGACCGGGAAGACTTTGGAGGTAATCGGTGAGTCGCTTGGCGGTTCGAGAATTAATATCGCACAGATAGACGGAATAGAGACTAATTTTTCCGGAGATTGTCCTACACTTATTGTTCATAACCTGGACCAGCCGGGACATGTATCAGAAGTTACATCTATGCTGGCGCACAAATCCGTCAATGTTGCGGCAATGCAGTTATACAGGTCGGCCAGAGGCGGACGTGCCGTTATGGTTGTGGAGTGCGATCAGGAAATTCCTGCGGACGGTCTTAAGTGGTTAGAGAAAATAGAGGGCGTTCTTAAGGTTACTTATCTTAGCAAGTCCGAGGATGGAGGCAGTCATGAAGTATAATTCAATTCAGGATATTCTTAATATATGTGAAGAGACGGGAAAGCCGTTCTGGCGTGTTATCATGGAAGAAGATATGCAGGAAAGCGCCATGTCGGAAACGTCAAGTTTTGAAAAAATGCGGGAAATGTACCGTGCGATGGCAGATGCCGACAGGAATTATGATGCCGGCCTGAAATCGGAGAGCCGTATGACCGGAGGTGACGGACAGAAACTGCATGAATATAATGAAGCAGGGCGTAATCTGTGCGGCGATTTTGTTGGACTTGCGATGGAAAAAGCAATCAAGATGGGTGAATCCAATGCGTGTATGAGAAGAATTGTTGCGGCACCGACGGCAGGAGCCTGTGGTGTAATTCCGGCGGTTCTGCTAAGTTATCAGGAATTATATCATGCTGAAGAAGACAGAATGGTCGAGGCAATGTTTACGGCAGCAGGAATAGGTAATGTAATTGCCATGAATGCTTATATTGCAGGTGCATCAGGCGGATGTCAGGCAGAAATCGGCTCCGCGAGCGCCATGGCAGCAGGTGCACTATGTTATCTGCAGGGAGGCACGAACGGACAGATTGCGTCCGCGTTGTCATTTGCACTCAAGAATATGCTGGGTCTTACCTGTGATCCTGTTATGGGACTTGTTGAGGTGCCGTGCGTGAAACGTAACTCGGCCGGTGCAGTGAATGCCATAGCAGCCACGCAGCTTGCGATGGCAGGAATTGTCAGTGCAATAAGCCCTGACGATGTCATAGATTCCATGCGCCGGATTGGCAATGCGATGAGCCCAAGCCTTAAGGAAACGGGAGAAGGCGGCCTTGCAGCAACCGCCTCGGCACAGAAATTCATGCAATCTGAATCATAATTTTATATTGAAGATTCTGACCGGACTGCATGGAATAACTAATTAAAAAGTACCAGATTTACAAAAAATAAGTAGAAAAATGGTAGATATTAGGAATTGAAAAATAAGTAATGCAGGTGTACTATAATCACAACTTAAGCAACGGGGCTTAAAGATACGAACAATATCTTTAAGTCCTTTTTTTATTATCAGGAGGTTTTATTATGAGTTATGAACAGGTTAGCAAAGATTTGGAAAAGGTTATAGGTTATATCCATTCGGATGAACTTACGGATGCCGAGAAAAAAACAATGACGGAGCAGACACTCGATTATTTCGATAATTATGTAAGTCCGGGATGGCTTAAATATCGTAAATCGGTATCAACAAATTCCGCAGTTCTTGAATGGACAGACCATGATGGCGTTTGTGACGGACTTTACGGAGAAGAATTTATCGACTGCCTCGGTGGTTTCGGTATTTATACATGTGGACATCGTAATCCGGAAATTCTTGACACGGTTAAAGCACAGCTTGACCATCAGGCACTTCATTCACAGGAGCTTCTCGATCCGCTCCGCGGATATCTTGCAAAAGCAGTTGCAGATATTACACCGGGCGACCTTCAGTACTGTTTCTTTACAAACGGTGGTGCTGAGGCAGTAGAGATGGCTCTTAAGCTTGCAAGGATTGCTAAGGGCGGCGGATGGTACATCTCAACCGTAGGTGCTTTCCACGGCAAGTCATTCGGTGCTATTTCAATGGGCGGCAAGAGCACATACAGAGTTCCGTATCTTCCGATGGTACAGCAGGTACAGCATGTTGAATACGGTAATGCGGAAGATGCTGAGAAAGCAATCAAGAATCTTCTCGCAGTTGGCGAGAGAGTTGCCGGTATGATTGTTGAGCCTATCCAGGGTGAAGCCGGTGTAATCGTTCCTCCGGAAGGATATCTTAAGAAACTTCGTGAGATTTGTGATAAATATGATGTTGCACTTATTTTTGATGAAATCCAGTGTGGTATGGGTAGAACAGGTACAATGTGGAGATGCGAAGCTGAAGGTGTTGTTCCTGATATCATGACATTCGGTAAAGCATTCGGCGGCGGCATAATGCCGATAACAGGTATTATCTGCAGACCGCAGATGTGGGTACAGCAGCTCATCGATAACCCATGGCTTCTCGGATCACCTACATTCGGTGGTAACCCTGTATGTTGTTCAGCAGCAATCGCTACAATCAAGTATATGATTGATAACGATATTCCGGGACAGTGCGCAAGCAAGGGTAAGATTCTCAAGGCAGGACTTGAGTCACTCAAGGCTAAATACCCTGAAATCATTGATGATGTAAGAGGACTTGGACTTATGCTTGCTGTTGAGTTTAAGACCTGCGATATCGGATATTCCGTAGCCAAGGGACTTTTCTCAAGAGGAGTAATGACAGCCGGTACTCTTGTAAATGCCAAGTGTATTCGTTTTGAACCGACAGCAGTCATTACTGAAGAGCAGATTGCACAGGTTATTGAGAGAATGGATGCAGCACTTGCAGACACTAAGAAAGAATTTGAATTGTAATAAACATAGACAGTGCCGCAGTGAAAACTGCGGCGCGTCATATAAGGAAAGAAGGATTGTATTATGTTAAAGGATGAATTACCTGAAATCGTTACCGGTACAGTTCCGGGACCTAAAGCCAAAGAACTTTTAGACAGAAGAAATGCCGCAGTTCCAAAAGCACTGTGCGGTTCAACATATCCTATCTGCATCGCAAGAGGCGAGGGCGCAATGATTGAGGACCTTGATGGCAATAAATTCCTCGACTGGATCGGAGGTGTCGGTGTTCTCAATATGGGTTATTCAAGACCTGAGGTCGTAGAGGCAGTTAAGGAGCAGGCCGGCAAATATTTCCATACCATTTTTAATGTAGTGGTTCATGACGGTTATGTTGCACTTGCGGAGAAATTCAACCAGACAATTCCTTGCCGCGGAGATAAGAAAAAAACATATTTTGCCAACTCGGGTGCCGAGGCTGACGAGAACGCAATCAAGGTTGCGAAGGCGTACACAGGAAGACCGAATGTGGTATGTTTCTCCGGTGCTTTCCACGGAAGAACCAACCTTACAATGGCACTCACGGCCAAGAAGGCATATTCACTCGGCATGGGACCTTTCCCGTCAGGAATTTACAGAGCAGATTATCCATATCTGTACAGAGCGCCTAAGGGATATACCGAAGAGGAAGCAATCAAATATTACATTGATAAAATATATAAACTTTTTGATGAGTCAACACCGGCATCGGATGTGGCATGTATGATAATCGAACCTATTCAGGGCGAGGGCGGTTTCGTTCCTGCACCAATAGAGTGGGTCAAGGCAGTGCGTAAAATCTGCGATGACAACGGAATCCTTATGATTGCCGATGAGGTTCAGTGCGGTAACTGCAGAACCGGACGTTATTTCGCATCAGAATATTGGGCAGAGGCCGGCGCAGCACCTGACATCGTATCAACAGCCAAGTCAATGGGTGCAGGTATGCCAATCAGTGCAATCACGGCGAGCGAAGAAATCATGGATTCGGTTCCGGCCGGAACGATCGGCGGTACATATTGCGGCAACCCTGTTTCATGTGCCGCAGCCAATAAGGTAATGGACATTATGAAGGCAGAGGATTTTGCCGGAAAAGCCCGTCATATTGCCGACAGAGTTATGGCTAAGTTCAATGAATTCAAGGAAAAATACCCGGTTGTCGGAGATGTCCGCGGACTTGGTGCCATGATTGGTGTTGAGTATGTCAAAGACAAGGAGTCCAAGGAACCTTATGGCGAGTTCGTATCTAAGATGATACAGAATGCGATTCAGATGGGTCTTCTTATGGAAAATGCGGGAACCAACGGTAATGTAATCCGTTTCCTTGCACCGCTTGTAATGACTGACGAACAGATGGAAAAAGGTCTTGAGATTTATGAGGCAGCCCTTGTTAAGACAATGAAGGATCTTGGACTTTAATTCGGAGGCACATATGAATTTTAACTATTATCTGCCGGTAAACCTTATATTTGGCCGGGGCAAGGCTGAACTGATAGGAACCGAGGCAGCTAAATACGGTAAAAAAGCACTTATCGTTACCGGCCATTCCAGTACGAAGAAATCAGGTCTTCTCGACCGTGCAGTAAAGCTTCTGGCCGATGCGGGACTTGAGAGTGCGATATATGACAAGGTAAGCCAGAATCCGCTTACAACTACGGCAATTGAGGGCGCTGATTTTGCCAAATCCGAGGGATGCGATGTTGTCATCGCACTTGGCGGCGGCAGCATCATGGATTGTGCCAAGGCGATAGCTTTTATCGTGAAGAACGATGGAGATATTAATGATTATATTTTTAACAGAAAGCACAGTGATGAGGCACTTCCGCTGATTCTGGTTCCGACTACATGCGGTACAGGAAGCGAGGGCAACGGTTTTGCGGTTCTTACCAATCCTGATACCGGTGACAAGAAGTCGTTACGCTGTCCTGCAATTGTAGGCAAGGCTTCAATTATTGATTCCGAGCTTATGGAGACGATGCCGAAATCCATTCTTGCATCGGTTGGCTTTGATGCGTTGTGCCATTGTATGGAAGCATACACTTCCAAAATCGGTCAGCCGATCACGGATATGCTTGCACACGAGGGCATGGCACTTATCGGTGAGCATCTGGTCAAAGTATACAAGGGCGAGGGTACCGCAGATGACTGGGATGCCATCACATGGGCCAGCACCATCGGCGGAATGGTAATCAATACTGCCGGTGTAACACTTGCGCATGGCATGGAGCATCCGGCGAGTGGCCTTAAAAATATCGTGCACGGCCGCGGCCTTGCAGCACTTACTCCGATAATTACCGGGATGAGTGTGGGCGGTGCACCTGAGAAATTCGCTGAGATTTCAAGATGTCTTGGCGGCACGGACGAAAAGGACTGCGCGGAGCGTATCAATATTCTGCTCAGTCAGATAGACCTTAAGATAACTCTTGGCGAACAGGGGATTAAGGAGGAGGATGTTGATTGGATGGTGGATAACTTTTTTAAGGTGTCTATCGGAAATTATAACAATCATCCTGTTACATTTACCAGAGAGCAGATTAAGGAAATTTACCTTAAGGCATTATAGCATTCATAATGCGTAATAATAAAACATCCTAACAGGACCGGCAACGAGGCATAAGGCTTTCGCTGCCGGTTTATTAGTGAAAGGCGGTGAATCATGAAGGGTAACGCTAAAATTGTAAAAACAATATCGGTCATCATGCTCATTCTTGCTGGAATGATATGGGGAGGCTCATTTGTGGTCGTAAAGGATTCACTTGATTACATCACTCCATTATGGCAGTTGGCGTTGAGGCTTCTGGTGGCATCCGTTCCGGCAGCAGTTCTTGCTGTAATCAACCTTAATAAATGGGACAGAAAATCTATCTGCCACGGAGCAGTTCTGGGCGTGATTTTTGCTGCCGCACTGATATTCCAGAATAAGGGTATGCAGTATGTAAGTGCCTCCAAATCCGCGTTCCTTACCGGAACGTATGTGGCGTTTCTTCCCGTCATAGAAATCGTTTTCTTAAGACGCAGGGTTGCTGCGAGAAAAATCATCGCGGCCGTCATATGCACCATCGGTGCTGCAGTGCTTACTTTACAGGGACGCTTCGTGCCAGAGTGGGGTGATTTGTCGCTGCTTGCGTGTGGTGCACTTTACGCCGTACATCTTATATATATTGACGAGAATATGTCAATCAATCCTATACTTCTGCACACAGGTCAGATAATAGCGGCGGCAGTTATCTGTCTGGCGGTGGCATTCATAGCGGAGCCGATGCCCGCCGCAGTCAATCCAAGGTGCGTTCCCGGACTTTTGTATTGCGGTATATTTGAGGTGTTTGTGGGATTTTTCTTTCAGCTTCTCGGACAGAAAAATGTGAGTACCTCCCTTTCGGCAATCCTTTTGTCAATGGAGTCGGTATACGGAGCAATTTTCTCGGCGATTTTTCTGGGAGAAAAGATGACACTCAGAATGGCAATAGGCAGTGCGCTTATTGTATCTGCAGCAATTATTAATTCATACACAAGGAAGGTATCAGATAATGAAACTAAATTCGACACCCGCAGCTGACGGGTATTATATGCCGGCAGAATATGCCGCACAGGATAAAATATGGATGATTTGGCCGGAACGGCCGGACAACTGGCGCGATGATGCGGTGCCTGCACAGCAGGCATATGCGGCTGTTGCCAGAGCGATAAGTGAATTTGAGCCGGTCACAATGTTAGCTTCAGAGGCTCAGTACGAAAAATGCAGAAGTGAGCTTCCGCCTGAAATAAATGTCATCAAAATGGAAAGTGATGACGCGTGGTGCCGCGATGTAGGTCCGACTTTCCTCATAAACGGCAAGGGAGGCCGTCGTGCGTGCGACTGGACTTTTAACGCCTGGGGAGGCAAGGTGGATGGCCTTTACGATACATGGGATAAGGATGATAAAATCGCTTCTTCCATATGTAATCTGGAGAATGTTGATTATTACCGCACGGATAATTTTGTCCTTGAGGGTGGTTCCATCCATGTTGACGGCGAGGGCACGCTTCTTACGACACGGATGTGTCTTCTGAGTGCCGGACGCAATCCTCATATGACGAAGCAGGAGATAGAGTTACGACTCTGCGAATATCTGGGTGTTACCAAGGTGCTATGGCTGCGTGATGGAATCGATCCTGACGAGACCAACGGCCATATAGATGATGTGGCATGTTTTGTCGCACCCGGCGAGGTGGCCTGCGCATATACGGATAATCCAAAGCACCCTTTCTATGATGCTCTCCAAAAAGCTTATACGGATTTATGTGGCATGACTGATGCCAAGGGACGTCCGCTTAAGGTGCACAAGATTTGCTGCCCGGAGGAGACTGTGCGCATCGGTGATTTTAACATCCGTGCGGTTAATGGAAGCAAGGCCCGCAATGAGGGCGATATATGTATTGCTTCATATATTAATTTCCTTATAGTAAACGGAGGTGTAATCGTGCCGCAGTACGGTGATGTCAATGATGCTCTGGCACTCAGACAGCTGCAGGAAATCTTCCCTGACCGCAAAGTTGTCGGTGTATACACAAGGGAGATTGTGTATGGCGGCGGAAATATTCACTGCATAACGCAGCAGGAGCCGCGGACATAGGGGAGTAAAAAGCACCCCGCGGAGAAGCATGTGGCAGGTCAAGAGAGTAGTATCGCGGGGTGTATTGGATTGTGGTGGGAAATAGGCAAGTGATTATAAAATACACTTTTGAACAAAACGACAATGGCATATAATACACTAATATCCCCCAATCCAGGAAATACTTCAATAAAGTGATAATCTGCTGAACGAATTATGATGTCCAAATCAACAAAATCACACTTTTTTGCGTTGTTTTGATGATTAAGTGATAATTTATGTGGTATCGCATAGGAAGAGCAAAATCAAAAGTATAATAAATTATTCACCAATTATCCCTTTAATCGTAAAAATTGGCAAATTGGGGAGAAAGATGTGATTTTGGAGCAAGATATGAAGACAGAAAGTAACACTTAAAAGACCAAAAGAGCAGAAAAAGTGATAAATATATAATCTGTCTCTTATACACATCTGACGCTGCCGACGATCTTACGCGT
>ERZ1026997.910-NODE-910-length-9371-cov-6.247746_pt1 | contig 9371 bp, 13 predicted proteins | sample MGYA00519289_ERZ1026997 | MGnify/ENA primary metagenome ERZ1026997 (study PRJEB26926, sample SAMN06164455) | human gut metagenome | biome: ENVO:00009003; feature: ENVO:2100002; material: ENVO:00002003 | host: Homo sapiens | place: USA | collected 2012 ... | reverse complement strand
AGAGACAGCTTCAAATATCCGGGGATTGGAGAAATACTTCCATCCCGTGATACAGTGGTTCATGATGTCGTTGACTTCCCGGATTTCCCATTGCTTCGGCTCGTCAAAGGGATGGTTCAGGGCTTCCTTAAAAAGCTGCTTGGAGCATACGGCGCTGCCGGTGTAGCGGTCAAGGTATGCCTGTATCATCCCGGCCTTGGTGTCCTCCGGCATGAAATCCCGCTGGTGTTCTTTGAGGTACTGTATCATTTCGGGTGTAAAAGACAGCTTAAAATCGCCGCTTTTGTAGGTTGTCATGGCTTCCGCCCATACCTGTTCGATATAGGCTCTGGAAGCGGCTTCATCGTCCAAAATGTGTACCTCGGCCTGTTCGGGATAGACCATGACCGGCAGGAAGCGCCGGTTCCCGGAACGGTCAAGGGGCAGGAAGTCCAGCGCATTGGAAGTCCCGCCGAACACGCATTGCCGCAGCCTGTCCTCCGGGTGGGTTTCGTAGGGGATTTTGTAGACCTCCTTCTGGCGGCTTAAAAATGACTTGATTTCCTCTATGCTCTTGGCGTTGGCGGTGGCAATCATCTCCGACATTTCAATTATCCAGTGGCCTTGTAACTTCCGGTACACGTTATCATCGTCCAGCTTCCGCAAATCATCGGAAAACCACTCGTCCTTTACAGCCAGCAGCCGGAAGAAGGTGGATTTCCCGGCTCCCTGACCGCCCACCAGACAGAGCATGACCTCAAACTTACAGCCGGGGCAGAACGCCCGGTGGATGGCTCCCAGCAGGAACAGCCGCAGGGAATGGTAAGTGAAGTTGTCTGTGTCGGCTCCCAGAAAGTGCCGCAGGCAGTAGCGGATACGCTCCTTCCCGTCCCATGTCAGGCTGTTCAGATAGTCCCGGATGGGATGGTAGCTGTTGGCGTCTGCCGCAAGGTCAGCGGCGTCTGCTATCTTTTTCTCGCTGGTCAGGCCGTAGGTATCTTCCAGATACAGCCGGATATATTTCATATCCGTGTCGGTCATGGCCTTGCTGCCGGTTCTGCGTTTCCTGCCGATGGGCTTTAGAAGGTCAATGCGCTCGGTCAGGAGATTTTTCGCAATCGCCCCGGAAAGGACGGGGTCATACTGGAACACGGTCAGGCAGTTGTGGATACTGTTCCGCACGCCGCCTTTCTCAGTGCCCTCCAGCATGGCCTTGACTTCCTCAACGCTCCGGGGCTGGGGTGCGGCTTCGATGGTGTCCGTCACGGCCTGCCGCAGTTCTGGTGGCAAGGTCTGCCATTCTCCGCTCAAGGTTCCTCACTTCCTTTCCGTAGCTGGCAATCAGGGCAGCCCGTTCCCCTATGTCGGAGAACAGCAGCACATCCAGCAGATATTCTACATGGGATTGTTTCTGCAAGGCTTCCACGAAAAGCGGGTGCCATTCTTCCTCCAGCATCTTTGGGGCATAGTCCCGCTTCCAGCGGCGCAGCAGATTGTGATAGTCGGACAGTACCCGGAAACAATATCGCTCCATACGCTTGAATTGCTGTTCTGGGCTTTCCTGCCGGGGCTGGGGACGGCGGCTCTTGCTTGGTAGCTCCTTATCCTCGTAGGGGATGGAGAAATCCTGCGCCAGCATGAGGGCAGCTTCCTTGGGGCTGACGTTTTCCAGACGGGAAACAAAGTCAATCACATCCCCGTCTGCCTGACAGCCGAAGCAATGGAAGCGCCGGTCAACCTTCATGCTGGGGTTTTTATCGTCATGGAAGGGGCAGACGCACATCCCGTTTCTTCCTACCCGGATACCGTAATGCTCGGCGGCCTGCCGGGTGGTAACAGACTGCTTCACGGCTTCAAATACGTTCAATAGGCAAATCCTCCTGAAAATAAGAAAAGCGCCTGTCATTCTCTCGGGGAAAATGGCAAGCGCCTGATTGGTTAAAGTTCCATATCCTGTTTTTGCTGGCGGCGGGGCGTCTGGCGTTTCTCTGCCTGTTCCTCCCGGATACGCTGCTCCCGGCCTTTGACTGCCTGCTGGATGGACGGTTTCTTTCCCGGCTCGGCGGTCTGGCGGTACTGCTCGGATGGCAAAACCTGATTGAGCCAGTGGCGCACATCCCGCAAAATCTTTACATCCTCCTGTACGGCAGTCAGCGCTTCCGTCTTGGAAGCGATATTCTCTGAAAGCTGTGCCTGTTCCCCGGCCAGCTTTTTTGTGCTGTACTTCGCCCCATCAAGATGAACCTTGAAATACCGCAGGGCAGCGTTGTAGGCGTCCAGTTCCTCCTTATGGTCGGCGGCATATTTCTCCTTGGGTTTCTTCCAGCGGATAGCGGCATATTTCACATGAACCGGCTTGTTTGCTTCAAAGTTCCCGATATGGAAAAGCAGCCGGTCAATCTCTTTCACACGTTTCTCCATCGGCCTGATTTCCTCACGGATGGAAACGGCCTGTGCGCTGGCTTCGTCCAGATAGGCGTCAAGGCTCTCCACGGTGGAAATCTCTTTCTGCCGCAGGAAGTCAAGGGCTTCCATGACCTTGTTGAAATCGCCAACGGTTCCCTTTAGCTTCCCCTTGGAAGTCCAGCCGGTGCGTTCTTCGCTCCGTTTATCCAGATACCGGGAAAGCAGTTCGGGGATGGTCGGCTCCTTTGCCTGTTCCAGCGCTTCCAGCAGCGCCGCCTTTTTCTCTTTCAAGCCGGACAGCCAGCCCTTTAAGCTGCGTACCATCTGCCGGATAGACTGCATGAGGGAATTGGCGGCTTTGATGTCCCGGTTCAGGTTGCCGATGTTGGTCTGTATGCCTTTCTTCTCCAACTGGCTGACCGCTGGCCCCATGTGGACGGTGGGAATTTTATCAATCCCCTGTCGGGCATAGGAGCGAAGGTCAAGGCGCTCCGGGCTGCCGATGGCTTCCAGATAGTGGTTCGCCGTGTCAGCCCAGCCCTGCCGCCATATCTCGGCGTACTTCTGGTCGTTCCAGTCCACGGTGTCCTCCTTGTGGCTTTTCCATCTGCCGGACGCAAGCCGGATACGCTCGCCGTTCTCGTCAAGGTCGTAGACTTTTCGGCTCTTAGGGAGCCATTTCCCGGTTTCGTCCATCGCCCGCATGGTAAGAAGGATGTGGGCGTGGGGATTTCCGTCCCCCTTGTCATGGATGGCGAAGTCGGCAATCATGCCCTTGGAAACGAAAAACTCCCGGCAGTAGTCCCGGATCAGGTCGGCGTACTGTGACCGGGGAAGTTCCCTCGGAATGGCAAGCACAAACCTCCGGGCAAGCTGGGAGTTCCATTGTTTCTCGATGGCTTCGGCAGCGTTCCACAAGGTATTCCGGTCGGCGTACTCCGGCGGGGCGTGGGGCGGCAGCATGATTTCGGTGTGGACGATTTCGCTTTTATGGGAATAGTATTTCTGCTTCTGGTCGTATTCGGAAAACAGCCGTTCCCCGCTCTGGTAGGCGGCAGACGCAACGGCTGACTGGCGCTTGCTGCGCTGGATGATTTTTATATCATGGTGGGGACAGGGCATAACGGGTTCCTCCTTCCTGTGGTTAATTGAATGGGGTGGCGGTTTACCACCTCATTTTGGGCAAAAGAAAAGCAGGAAACCGTTTCTGATTTCCTGCTTGGTGGTGCCGCCGGTAGGCGGCTATATTCAGTTTTGAAAGTTCGAGTCAGGTTGGCCCGATGATGGACAGGTCGATAAATGGGAAGTTAGCTGTTTTTTGGAAAACTCCTAAAGAAAATCATGTTATTATCAGGATCATAAAAACTCATGTTAATTGCACCCCAAGGTCGTTTTGTAGGGCCTTCGATAATTTTGACTCCCATAGCTAATACCTTTTCATATTCTTTTTCTACATCATCGACAGTGAACGCTAAGCAAATATTCTGATTTTGATTATTCTTTTCTGTCCCATCATTATAAATGGTCAAAGTGGTTTCTTCGGTAATAATAAACTGATGGGTTTCATCATTACTGTCATTTTCAATTTCAAGTAGTTGTTTATAAAAGGCTGCAAGCCTTGGTACGTCGTTTGTTAATAAACCCACTTCGCCAATTTTCATAAAAACACCTCCATAAATTCAATTCCGATTTGTCGCTAGCTTTATTATACTATGACCGGTCACTTTGGGGAATAGAAGAATTGTAAACTTGCTAAACGAGAACAGCTTGCAGCGCAAGGTGTTTCCGGGCGGCAAGTCCACAAAGGGGTAGCTGGCGTTAGCCAGCGCAGGGGAAGTGTAGCGTCCCCTGCGATGATTGACAGGAGCCGGAACGCTGGGGGCAATCATCCGCTTTCCGCAGGAAGCCCCCGGCAGGGCGCAACACACTACCTTCAGGTGGTGTATAGTTGCGCCCTCTTTCAGAGGGGCAGTCCACGGGCTGCGGCTCTGAAAGCAATCATGGCCGTTTCCGGCCTGCGTCCTCTCCCTGAAAATTGCCGTTTCCGGCAAATACTTTTTCCATAAGCTGCCGGGTGCTGTCCTGCCGGAACAGCAGCTTCAAGAACAAACTGACCTGTTCATCCGTGATAGCTTCCGGGTGGGGAAGGTAGCTTTCCAGCATGGCGGCTCTGGTGCAAAGCCGGTGTGTCCGTTCCTTCCGTGTCAGCGTCTTTATCTGGTGTTCCAATATCTTTTCTTCATGCTGCGCCCTTCGCAGCTTCCTTTCCGTTTTCTCTATCTCCTGATTGAGTTTTTCCAGCTTTTCATTCATAAGCGGCTGTCCTCCTTCTGGGGAATGAGTACATATATCTTGTTGGGTTCCCCGAAGCCCTGACGCACTCGCAGTATCAGTCCGGCGTCCTCCAATTCATTCAGGGAACGCTTCACGGTCATGGTGCTGCGGGCAAGTGCCGCCGCCAGTTCCACGATGGGGAAATGGATAAATAAAATCCCGTTGGCGTCCTCTATGCCGGAAAGAAAAACAATATCCAACATCCGGGCATACATGACCTTGGCGGTGCTGCTGATCGGGAGCCGCAGCATGGCTCTCGGCAGCGGCATACAGGGCGGCAGGGTGGTGTCTGCGGTCATAAATTCAACTTCCATTCAATCGGTGTCCTCCTTTACTTTTCGTTTTGAGCGTTTGGAAAGATAATGGGGGCAGTCCACAATGACCGCCCGGAAACTCTGTTTGCAAGTGCGCTGGCATTTCCGGCAAAGGTCGTTGTACGTTACCCGCCCCCGTTCATTGAGGAAGAAAGATAGTTCCAGCTTCCTCTTTTTCGGCATTCTCGGCATGGTGCCTCCTTAAACAAAAATCCGCCCATTTCAGCCGTAACAGCCGCAATAGACGGATAGCAGATTTTAGTGTCGTGTTTCGGGGCGATTTTCAAGGGAAAAGCGGCCATAGAGCCGCCCGGAAATCCCCCGTAGTATTACGGATAGGGTAGACTATATCCTATCGGATTGTTGTGTTTCGGTATCAATTCGGTGTTCATTTTCGCCGGTTCTCCCTGATGTCGTTCCTGCCCCTGGCTCTCACAACGGCGTTTCGCTCCCTTTGGTACGCTCGTTGCGGTCAGGGTTCCTCCATTTCCCTGCCGCAGGTCGTTGCGCTACATCGCCGGGGAGCATATCCCATACAGGCCGGTCATTCGATTGGAATAATCCATCGATGAACTAAGCCCATTATGGCACATTTTTGAGCCTTCTCCCGTATATCCACAAAGTAGGAAAACCGCCCCAAAATCGAAAATTTCCACGATTGCGGAACAGGTATGGTATAATGGGATGGACGGCGGCAGCCAGCCGCAGGAAGGAGCGATGTATCTATGAAAACCCGCATTTCCGTACAGGAACGCCTGAAAGATTTACGGGTGGAACAGGGCTTAAATCTGGAAGAACTGGCGCAGAAAACCGGCATTTCAAAATCAGCCCTCGGCAGCTATGAAAACGACAACGATGAATACAAGGAAATCAATCACGGCAGCCTGTTGAAGCTGGCAGACTTTTATCAGGTGTCCGTTGACTATCTGCTCGGCCTTACCAACAATCGGAAATATGAAAACACGCCGATAGAAGAATTACATTTGAGTGATGAAGTCGTGGAACTGCTGAAAAGTGAACGCTTCAATAACCGGCTGCTGTGTGAGATTATCTCCCATGAAAAATTTAAGGAATTGCTGGCAGACGCAGAAATCTATGTGGACGGGATAGCAACCATGCACTTCCATGACACAAACAGCTCACTGGCTGCTTTACGGGCTATGGTACTGGAAGAACACCCCGAAGCTGCGGCAGACCGGGCAATCAAAGTGTTGGAAGCCTGTCAGATAGAGGAAGAAGATTTTTTCTGCCATGTGACGCACAAAACATGGGACGTCATTCTCCATGATATACGCAAGGCGCACGAAAATGACAGCGAAAGTGCGCCGGATACCACGCCTGCCGATGAACTTATACGGGAAGTACAAAAGGCCATGCAATCTCCGGGGGACAGGGTTCAGCAATTCACGGAGATATTCTGCAAGGCGTTCCGGCTCAAATACAAGCGGCTCTCACAAGAGGAACGAAGCCTTTTGAAGAAGCTGTTCAAGAAATCCCCGCTGATAAAACAGTCTGGTATGAACTTCCGGCGCAGGCCGTGGAAATGAAAACTGCCGTTGCGGGAATGTGTGTTCCTGCAACGGCAATTAGTTTAGGGGATGATATTCACTTTTCATTCTTTGCTCGGATATTCTTTATCTTTCCAATACCACCATTTCAATTTTTCTACTTCGTGGGTTTCATTCTCGGCAAAATATACGGCAAGACGGAAAACATAAAGCTGGCACTTATCTTCCTGAAAGCCTTTATATAAGCAATCCTGTAAATATAATTCTTCTGGTTTCTTTCCTTTTAGGTCAGAAATCTCCCGTATACCAATGTTTAATAAGTCCTGCTCAATGTTTTTTCCAACTCCGGGAATGTCCCGCAATCTGCCCATTGTCTAATCCAACCTTTCTATCTTTACCGTGGCAATCGCAGATTGATTTGGTTTCCCGGTAACAAGGTCTTGCGGTGCCGGTATTAACATCATAAAACCGTCTGTCCCATATCTCTGCTCATAACCTTGTGCGTATTCTTTCTCAACAGAAATGTGCTGCACTTGACCGATAACCATAGCTGTTATTCCTGCGCCGCTTAAATCCTGCGTTTCCTTCAAGGTACATTCCATATTGATAAATGCTTCTTGGATGATTGGCGCATGAATGGTTTTTGCATTGGAAAGCGTAAAATAACCTACTGCAAATTCGTCTGTTTCCATATCGTTGTGTTTAATTGTGTCTACCAACTTATCATAATAGCTTATCGGGAGAAAGTTGATACAAAAGCATTTTTCCCTTTTGATATTGGCATAGGTGTGGGTATGCTGATATAGATTTCCCATTACTGCGAAGAAAGCAGTTTTATCCCCATGAAAGCAACTCCATGAATGGAAGCAGACATTCGGTTTCCCGTTTTCTTTCCATGTAGTAATTGCAAACAAAACGGTTGGTATTCCTGCGGTCACTTCAAAATGTGAAAACAATTCAAATTCTTCTGGATATGAGGGCTTAAAATACTGCGGAAAATCTTTTCCAATCTCTATCTTCATTGCACTACCTCCTTGAATTTGCGCTATCGTTTCTTTTCTATGATGTAGGACTGTAAACTTCTCTGACAACCATTCTTTTCATAAAACGCTTCAATTCCCGGTTGCGAGCCAAAATACAGCATTGTCGGTGTATTTTTCTTTGCCAGTTGGAGAAGCTGGCTTCCAATTCCTTTATTCTGATAATCTGGAAGCACAAGCAACTCTGTAATTGTTCCAAAAAAATAACCATCTGACAGGATACGCAGGCAGCCGACAAGCCTATCTCCGTCATAAGCAGTTATGTTTTGCGTTTTAGATAAAGCATTTTGCGTCTTTTCAATATCATAGTCTCCCGGCCATACTTGGTTTACGAATGTAAGAAATACCGAAGCGTTAAGCATTTTATCATCAATTCTGTATTCCATTGTCCCTGTACCTCTCAAATTTCATTGGAGTAAATCTTATTCCATCAGATAATTGCTCACTATCCATATCAATAAAGCCCAGTTTGTGATAAACAGGAACCGCATACGGAGAAGAATTAACCGTATAAACCGGGTGATTGCTGTTATTCAAAACGCACTCCCATAGCTTTCGCCCAATACCTTGTCTATGGTACTTGGATTTTACAAAAAAGCAGCAAATGTGCTTTCGATTTTCATTTGTAGCAATTACGCCTCTCAACTCATCATTTTCATAGGCTCCCCAAAATTCCAGAGAAGCTACAATATCTTCATTTTCAATAAATTCCCGGAATGACTTAACACCTTCATCAGAATAGTCAGGGGCTTCAAATTGTAAAAATGTTTCCCATATAAGGCTTAGTGCCGCAGTAATCTCAACTTTGTTTCTAATTTGCCGTATCATTCCTTATCCCCCTCCATTTAGACTAAACCTGTCGATTTAGACCGGCTTTATCATATTATGCTCATATAGTGTTTCAAAAGTGTTGACGGCTCCACCATGCTCAACGATTTTACCGTCAACTATCTTATCAATATCAATCCCTGTGAAAGACAGTCTTTTATGTGTCGGCTTTATTCCAATCCATTCTCCCTTATGAGTTCCTTCCATGACAAATTCAGAAATGATGTAATCTCCATCTTTGTACTGCCGGAGTATCCGCATTGTATAGTCTGGATATGTTTGCTTCACGGCTGTAAGGTGTTCTTTCATACCTTCCAATCCTAAAGGAATTTTTCTTTCTCCATCAATAAGGACACAATTCTCTGAAACATATTGAGGAAGTTCATTGAGCAAGTTGTTTGAAACAATGACTTCATAGAAATGCTTTATGGTTTCCTTTTTATTCATTTCACACCTCACAAATTAGTATCATCCGGTTCCAACTCAATCACATCCAAAATACCACAATTCAGGGCTTCGCAGATACGAACCAGCGTTTCCATGCTGATGTTTTTGCCTTTACCCATGTTGGCAATCATATTTGTGGTAAGACCGGCGGCAATCCGCAAGTCCTCTTTCCTCATATTGCGCTCAACCAGCGTGTGCCAGAGGGGTTTATAGCTTATGTGCATTTATCCTCCTGCCTTTCTCCCTGTTCCGGGGTTCCTGTTCCCATTATATCAAAGTTCTTGCTATTCCACAAACATTTCTTGACACAACCGCCGGTTCCGTCTGGATTGTGCTTTTCCTTTCTTCCCTTGATTACATCTACTTAGCCATAAGCTGCTTAATGCCCTGTGATTTTGCCGCAGGGTTATCCGACCCGTAACCTTCCAGAAGGTTGATGACGCCCCATACCGCCAGACCAGCGCCAAGAGCCATGACCAGAATTTTAAGAATGTCGATTGCCTGATTGAAAAATT
>ERZ1026997.905-NODE-905-length-9397-cov-6.416934_pt1 | contig 9397 bp, 10 predicted proteins | sample MGYA00519289_ERZ1026997 | MGnify/ENA primary metagenome ERZ1026997 (study PRJEB26926, sample SAMN06164455) | human gut metagenome | biome: ENVO:00009003; feature: ENVO:2100002; material: ENVO:00002003 | host: Homo sapiens | place: USA | collected 2012 ... | reverse complement strand
ACGAGATGTCTTAGGGTCTCGTGGGCTCGGAGATGTGTATAAGAGACAGGTCAGCCATATTAGAATATAAAGATGATATTTTTATTTATATTCAAAAATATTACCGATATTTTATGAAAATGAAAAGCATAGAAGATGTGCCAGTGTTTTCAATAAGGAGATAGTATGATTGTAGTAAGCTATGATATTTCAGATGATAAGTTAAGAACAAGGTTTTCAAAATATTTATCTAAGTTTGGTCATAGGCTCCAATATTCTGTATTTGAGATTGACAATAGCCAACGCATAATAGATAATATAGTTAGTGACTTGAAAAATAAATTTGAAAAGAGATTTACTCAGTCTGATAGTGTCATTATTTTTAAATTATCATCAAGTTGCGAAGTGTTAAGATTCGGATATGCTAAAAATGACGAGAAGACTTTTCTGTTGATTAATTAATGCAAACCTCGGTCTTAATATTAAATTCATAAAAGGTTACTCAGAATGATTGGATATAATAGACAAAAAATAAAGAAAAAATGCCGTCATTTAATCTCAAATTTGGTAAAAAAGGAGAATTTGGGGTTGTGTAACCTTGAATAATTTCTACTATTGTAGATCGACTATCTTATCCGCATTGATTGTAGTTGTGTAACCTTGAATAATTTCTACTATTGTAGATCACGACAAAGCGACATTGGAAATAGAGGTTGTGTAACCTTGAATAATTTCTACTATTGTAGATAAATGTCATTCGACTTGCGAATCATATGTTGTGTAACCTTGAATAATTTCTACTATTGTAGATTCCATACCATCTGAATAAGATATTTCGGGTTGTGTAACCTTGAATAATTTCTACTATTGTAGATCAAAATGCTAAAGTTGTGGACTACTGTTGTGTAACCTTGAATAATTTCTACTATTGTAGATCCGAGAAGTATTTGCACCAGGGAACAAGTTGTGTAACCTTGAATAATTTCTACTATTGTAGATCTCTGTAATCAACCACGGCCGTAATTGTTTGGTAACCTTGAATAATTTCTACTACGGCTGATTACCCGCGGGTATTGTACGAACATTATATGCATACCGATGTTCCGCTTAAAGATGATGGATATTATGCATCCAAGGCGATGGAGTTTGACGAGGTTATGCTTGCCACAGATGCAGTCTGCGTGGCATTGAGCGATGAGGAGAAGGATGCTTTGATACAGAAAATGAATGACAATGTAATCTTAAGAAATGACGGAGAACATTATCCGTGCAAGAATGGATTTTTGGAATATATTGAGTTGGCGGGAGAAAAAAGTAACTGGAATAAATATATGTAACATCGGCCGCACAAAATCATTGACATTTGTGCGGCTGATGTTATAATTAAGGACGCATTATTGATGCCGACAGTTCGATTGTACCATCCTGTCGTTAAGTAAAACCAGGACTATTTTTTAACATAATTCTAACCAGATCCCCGGAAGAAATGAATATGTTGAATGATAGCTTTGTGTTTTGCAAAGCTTTTTTTATTTTCAAGGAGGAATTTATGGACAACAAAAATGTTACAAAAACTTTTATGTGCATAGGTATTATCTATGTTACATGCCTTCTGCTTTCCAATCTGGTAGCAGGTAAGATGTGGGCAGTGTCATCGAATATTACACTTCCAGCCGCAGTGGTATTATTCCCTGTGACATATATTTTCGGGGATATTTTTACAGAAGTTTACGGATTCAGACGCGCCAGAATAATTATCTGGCTGGGATTCGGATGCAGCTTCTTCGCGGTAGCGGTATACATGCTGACAATAGCACTTCCGCATCCGGAATACTGGCAGAACCAGGAGGCGTTTGCAACAGTGCTTGGTACGACACCGAGAGTAGCGCTTGCTTCTTTTGCGGGATATCTGTTCGGAGAATTTTCCAATTCAATGATCCTCTCCAAACTTAAGGTCAGAACGGGCGGCCGGAAATTGTGGGTGCGCACGATCCTCTCGACACTTGTGGGAGAAGGTTTTGATTCGGTGATTTTTGTCACGATATCATTTCTCGGAACCATGGATACCAAAGTTGTATTGCAGATGATACTTTTCCAGTATCTTTTCAAGGTATGTTATGAGATAATCTGCACGCCGCTCACATATGCTATCGTGCGTTTCTTAAAGCGCAAAGAGGGCATAGATACATATGACTATGATGTCAGATACAATGTTATTAAAGGATGATATTTATGAGAGAAAAAGAAAATTTAACCAAGCTCGGAAGTCAGGGAACGGAGTACAAGACGGAGTATGACCGCGAGCTGCTTGAAACATTCGGAAACAAACATCCGGACAATGATTATTTTGTCAAATTCAACTGTCCGGAATTTACAAGCCTCTGTCCGATAACGGGGCAGCCGGATTTTGCCACGATAACAATATCGTATGTGCCTGACGAAAGGCTTGTGGAGAGCAAATCACTGAAATTATATCTTTTTTCCTTTAGAAACCACGGGGATTTTCATGAAGATGTAGTCAATGTGATAATGAAGGACTTAATTTACAAGATGGATCCGAAGTATATAGAAGTACACGGAAAATTCCTGCCGCGCGGCGGGATATCCATCGACCCGTACTGCAACTACGGCAAGGCCGGAACCCGGTGGGAGAAGGTAGCGTGGGAGAGGCTTTCCATGCATGATCTGAACCCGGAAAAGGTTGACAACAGATAAAAATTCATTAATTCACACTTTTTTGCATTTTTTGGGGCATTTGGTGTCAATTTGGCATACTTTAAGTTATAAAATATTGAACTTGATGTATTACTTAATATATACAATTTCATATATTACCACATTTAGGTATCTCATATAGCAAGTAATTGACACCAAATTGCTGATTTCGACCAAAAAAGTGAGAAAATATCGTATTATATACTGAAATATTGCACTTCCGGTGTCGCATAACGCCACGCTGTCAGGTGCGCCTTCACGTTCAGAAAGGGTTGCATCATAAATCTTCCAGATAGTTTTTTTGTAATAAATATGGTAATATATTGGATATAATCTATCCGGGAGGCGGACTATGGCAAAAGGAGCAAATCAGAAGTTAAAGCTTTTGTATCTTATCAGAATTTTTCAGGAGAAAACAGATGACGATCACGGAATTACGATGCAGGAGATAATAAACTCGCTTGCTGCATACGGTGTCACGGCTGAGCGCAAGAGCCTGTATGACGATTTCGAGACACTCGGGGTATACGGAATAGATATAAACAAAACACAGCACGACCGTAATGTGTATTATTCCATTGGAAGCCGCGAGTTTGAGGTGCCGGAGCTTAAACTTCTTGTTGACGCTGTCCAGTCTTCCAAATTCATAACGCAGAAGAAGTCAGAGGAACTTATCGGTAAACTGGAGAAACTCACAAGCATGTATGAGGCGGTCAAGCTCCGCAGACAGGTATATGTTCACGGCCGCATCAAAACCATGAACGAGAGCATTTATTATGCGGTCGACGCAATCCATGAGGCGATTGCCGGCAATAATCAGGTCAGATTCCAATATTTTCAATGGAATGTTAAAAAAGAGCAGGAACTAAAGCACAACGGGGCATATTACAAGGTATCTCCGTGGGGACTTTCATGGGATGATGAAAACTATTATCTCATAGGATATGATTCCGCAGCCGGTAAAATCAAACACTTCCGCGTCGACAAAATCCGTAACATAAGCAAAATAGATGAGCGCAGGGAAGGAAAAGAACAATATAACGGAATTGATATGGCGGAATATGCGAGAAAGCATTTTGCCATGTTTGACGGAGAAGAAGAAATTGTGCAGATAGAGTGCATCAATCCGCTTGCGGGCGTTATGATTGACCGTTTCGGCAAAGATGTACATATGAGAGCTTCGGATGATGAACATTTTATCGTCAGTGTCAGTGTGGCTGTGAGCGACCAGTTCCTGGGCTGGGTCATAGGGCTTGGAAATGGTGCAAAGATTATCGGCCCTGAGAGTGTTACTAAGCGTATGCGGGATATCGGCAACAGAATACGGGAGGCATATTGATGGACAGATACAAAGTCATAAAAATAGATGAGCCTGACTATGGATGTGAAGGACTGCCGGAAGGTGCTGTCCGCAAGGACATGGTAACGCTTTTTTCTACTGATACCGGGGAGCGGATCATGTGGGTGCCTGACGATTATCTGTACGATAATGACATCAATGAAGGCGATACGGTATGCATTGAAGGCAGGCATATTGTCAAAGAGGTATAATGATGGGTAAGATTGTATCTTTTGTAAAGAAGGAATCCGTTCTGTGTATTTCAATACTTGCAGCCGTGATTTCGATGTTTATAGTCAGACCGGACAGCGGGTATGCGGGTTATATTGATTTCAGAACCCTGGCAATCCTGTTCTGCCTTATGGCTGTTGTGTCCGGATTCCGCTCAATGGGAATATTTGAACGGGTAGCACGGACACTCCTGTCAAAAGTCCATAGTATCGGAGGAATAGCAGTCGTTCTGGTCGGAATATGTTTCATCAGCTCGATGTTCATAACCAATGATGTGGCATTGATAACCTTCGTGCCTTTTACACTGATAATCGCAGATAGTATGAAAGACCGCATAAAAGAGTCCGTAACACTGACAATAGTGGTGATGCAGACAATTGCGGCGAATCTCGGAAGTATGTTAACTCCGATAGGCAATCCCCAGAACCTTTACCTCTCTGGTATATCCGGAATGGGTACATGGGATATCGTTAAATTAATGTTTCCCTATTCCGCTGCAGCATTTATAATGCTTGCGATATGGATTGCAATAATTGCATTCCGCAATCGCTGTTATAAAGCATCATCCGATGCAATGCCGGGAGACAGACCGCCTGTAAAACCGCGGGCAGTCATTATGTATGCCGCTCTTTTTATCGTAAGTCTTCTTGCAGTCATGCGTGTGATTCATTATGCTCTGCCGTTTGCGCTTGTTGTCATCTGCATGGCAATATTTGACAGGAAAAATTTCACCGGAATAGATTATTCACTTCTCGGAACTTTCGCGGCACTTTTTATATTTATCGGCAATATCGGACGCATCGGTGCTTTCAATGAATGGATGCAGAATATCGTGACAGGCCGTGAAATAATGGTATCCGCAGCAGCAAGCCAGATTATGAGCAATGTTCCGGCGGCAATTCTCCTGTCCGGATTTACGGACAATATACAGGGATTGATAGTGGGAACCAACATCGGAGGCCTCGGCACACTGATTGCTTCCATGGCAAGCCTCATAAGTTTCAGATATGTGGCGGGAACAGACAGAAGCTGTGGAAAATATTTCGCAATCTTCACAATATCGAATCTGGTATTTCTCGCGGTAATGATAGGGATTTCTGCAATATAGCGCGCGGGAAAATCCGGCCCCATATTGAAAAATCTTCCCGCCTGTTGTAAAATAGGTATCTGATGACCTGGGAGCAGAAAGGAATAGTATGGCTGGTAATGATAAGAAGACCGGTTCAAATCCGGTGGATATAATTGTATATGGCATGATGATTGCTGCGGTAGTGTATGTGATCGTACAATGCATACTTGGCAATAATGACGCATTGCATTTTAAGATAGTACTCGGAATATGGATAGTGGCGGCGGTGGCTGTTGCGGATTACATAGGACCGGTGTTGAGTGGAAGAATATCGGAAGTATCGGATAAAGCACTCAGGCTTTACATGATATCATCGATACTGGATGCGGCAGCTTATATGGGATTTTATGTATGTATCATCAACATAAGCAAGACCGGCGAAGTCCTTCATTATCTGTTCTGCGGATTCGGAGTGATATGCTACATATCACATTTGATTTTGAATTCAAAATTCAATAAGCTGACGAAGCAGGAAGCGCCTGAGACCGAAGAAAACGAGACCCCGGAGATAACCGAAGATGATATCGAAGTAGATACATTGAGCGAAGAAGACGAAGAAGAAATCAAGGAAATCGTATATCGTCATAAGTAAAATATGCCCGCATATATATTAATTGAACGCAATTGATATGTATGCGGGTATTTTTGTATGTGGGCTAAAAGGCTTGCGGCGGTAATAACTGCCGGACTTATGTGCATGGCGGTTGTAGCTGCGGCAGAGAGAGGCGAAGATGATGGGGTGGAATTTGTGTCGGGGAATAACACCTATGAAAAAACAGTGGCCATAACATTTGATGACGGACCGGGAAGAAATACGACACCGGAACTGCTTGACGGACTTAAGGAAAGAAATGTACCGGCTGCTTTTTTGTGGTGGGGGAGAACATAGAAGGCAATGAGGATATCATACGAAGGATGCATGATGAGGGGCACATTATAGGAAACCACACATTTACACATGTGGAACTGGATAAACTATCGGAGAATGCGGCACTCACGGAAGTATCGAAGACGAATGCGGCGATAGAGAAAATTACAGGTGAAAAGGTTAAGTATATAAGACCTCCGTGTGGTTCATGGGATGAAGAATTGTATTATAAGATAGATATGACGCCGGTATTCTGGAGTGTGGATCCCAAGGACTGGTGCACTGACAACGTCTCAGTATCTGTTTCAAGGGTTATGGAGCAGACGAAGGACGGGGATATTATTCTTTTCCATGATATATATGATACTTCGGTTACGGCAGCCCTTGAGGTTATAGACAGATTGCAGACGCGAGGATACAGATTCGTGACGCTTGACGATTTATTAATTGAATGACAAAAAGAACAGAATATGATAATATAAATCCATATGGAGGCGAACAGTACATATGGATTTATTTGATTATATGAGAGAAAATAATATGCAGAAAGAGTCGCCGCTGGCATCAAGAATGCGGCCGGAGACACTTGATGAGGTTGTGGGGCAGAAGCATATTATTGCTAAGGATAAATTATTATACAGAGCGATTAAAGCCGATAAATTAAGCTCGGTTATTTTCTACGGACCTCCCGGAACCGGCAAGACCACGCTTGCAAAGGTTATTGCGAATACGACAAGTGCACAGTTCTGCCAGATTAATGCTACTGTTGCCGGGAAGAAAGACATGGAAGATGTAGTTGCAAAAGCGAAGGACCGCATGGCAGGAATGGGACGTAAGACCATTCTTTTTGTGGACGAGATACACCGCTTCAATAAGGGACAGCAGGATTATCTCCTGCCTTTTGTGGAAGACGGAACGATTATTCTGATCGGGGCCACTACCGAGAATCCTTATTTTGAAGTGAACAGCGCTTTGATTTCACGCTCAATCGTATTTGAACTGAAACCGCTTGAACAAAGCGATATAGAGAGTCTTATCCGCAAGGCGGTTTATGATAACGAGAAGGGCATGGGAAGCTATAATGCCGTAATCGATGATGATGCGGTTGAATTTCTGGCAGACATGGCTAACGGCGATGCCAGGCAGGCACTTAATGCCGTTGAGCTGGGTGTGATGTCCACCCCGGTAGGCGAAGACGGGCATATTCATATCACACTTGATGTTGCGTCCGAATGCATACAGAAGAAAGTTATCAAATATGACAAGAAAGGCGATAACCATTACGACACGATATCCGCATTTATTAAAAGCATGCGTGGTTCGGACCCGGATGCGGCATTATATTATCTGGCGAGAATGATATACGCCGGGGAGGACCCGAAGTTTATAGCACGCAGAATTGTGATTTGTGCCAGCGAAGATGTAGGGAACGCCGACCCGCAGGCTTTGCAGGTTGCGGTATCGGCTTTTCTGGCAGTCGAGAGGATTGGAATGCCGGAGTCACAGATAATTCTTGCCAATGCGTGTACATATGTGGCGACAGCGCCTAAGAGCAATGCGGCGGTTGTGGGGATAGATGAGGCACTTAATTATATTAAAGTACACGGAACCGATAATGTACCGCCGTATCTTAAAGATGCGCATTATCAGGCGGCAGCAAAGCTTGGCCGTGGAATTGATTATAAATATGCACATGACTATCCGAATAATTATGTGAAACAGCAATACCTGCCCGATGAAGTATGCAAAACAACATTTTACCATTCATGCGGCAACGGATATGAACGGAAAATAGACGAGCATATGGCAAGAATCAGAAAAGAAGCTGAATGAACCATAGACGACACCGTCCGGAGCGCAATAAATTGTTGCGGTCGGGCGGCGATTTGTGTATAATATATTCGTATTAATTTAAGTTGAATGGAGAGCCAATGAAGGACCAGATTAACAGATACGCCAGAGGCGTGTTTGAGTATGAACCTGAGATAATCAGTGTTAAGGACAGCTCAATAAATGTTATCGTAGATCGTAACAGGGAACATACCGGGACGATTGAATTCGGATCTGTGTCCGGCCGCGACATCAAAGGTATCATATATACTGATAATGATAAAGTTAAACTCAAAGAAAATACTTTCTACGGAAACCATATATCTGTTCAATATATGGTTAATTGCGATGATGCGGTTAACGGTGATTCTATAGAAGGTGTTTTTAATATTGTCAGTAACGGCGGTGAATGCAGCATACCGTATACATTCAGGGTGGAGGCAGGCTCACATGACAGCTCAGTCGGTGTTGTAAGGAATCTTTCACAGTTTGCGGACCTTGCGGAATCTAATCCGCTTGAAGCACTTAAGCTTTTTGAAAATGCGGATTTTGAAGATGTATATATTGGAAATGACCTGGCACTCAGATGCATATACGAGAGCCTTATAAAGAGTGCGGATACGAGTGTTGCTTTGGAAGAATTTCTTATCTCCATCCACAAGAAAAGTTCAATAAATATAACACTCTCCGGAAATTCTGCGGAATTTAAGGATCTTACCGCAAATTACAAAGACGTTATTACGGTGGAGCGCGACACCTGGGGACATATGGATGTGAGTGTGTATACATCAAGTCCTTTTATCAGACTTGACAGAACGGTCATAGAGTCGGAGCTTTTTGCCGGAGGAAAGTATGAACTGGCATACATTATAGATACTGACAGGCTGCATGCCGGAATTAATTACGGTGAAATAGTATTCGAGACAATTAACAGAAGAGTTGTATTTAATGTCAAAGTCATAAGAAACACATCGGGACAGGCCAAAGAAACCGGACGCAGTATCGGAAGGCTTGATATCGAGCTGATGACATTGTATATAAGATTCAGGACCCATAAGATCAACATATCTGACTGGATGAGGGAATCCCAGATTATACTTGAGACAATAAGGGAGAAAGACGATACCGATCCTTTTTACAGACTGGCACTTGCGCAGATATACATATCCGGACATCGTGATGATGCTGCCAAGGAACTGATTGAGAATGTAAAGGATGAGATAGATACAAGAACAGAGGCGGGATATCCGCTCTACTGCTGTCTCTTATACACATCTCCGAGCCCACGAGACCCTAAGACATCTCG
>ERZ1026997.892-NODE-892-length-9495-cov-5.625106_pt1 | contig 9495 bp, 6 predicted proteins | sample MGYA00519289_ERZ1026997 | MGnify/ENA primary metagenome ERZ1026997 (study PRJEB26926, sample SAMN06164455) | human gut metagenome | biome: ENVO:00009003; feature: ENVO:2100002; material: ENVO:00002003 | host: Homo sapiens | place: USA | collected 2012 ... | reverse complement strand
TTCATAGGCAGTATCCGCAAGCAGCTGGAAACCATCGGGTGCGGCAGTTTCGGTCAGACGGTAAAGGCGTTCCGGATGCAGCCCGGTGAATTCTACCAGACCGGTTTTATCCGAGATGAGGCGGCCATCTGTGAGGCCCTCGCTGGAGCAGGTGCCTTCTTTCGCATAACCGGAGTTGGAATAAACAACGGGCAGCCAAGAGGTACCGTCCACGGACCATTCCAGCAGGAACTCTGCGCCAGCCAGAGGCTCGCCTGTGGTATCGACCTTCCGAATTGCGATCTTGCCGGAGAGGAGAGAATTTGTGAAGCGTACCTCAGCAGTCTTCCCTTGGACGACAGTGACGGATTGGGGATTTTCGGAAACGCAGATGTAAGGACTGTCATCGGGGATTACCTCCTCAACGGTATAAGTGCCGGGATAGAGGTTCTCACTGACAATGAGACCGGATGTATCCGTGACGAAGGGCGATCCTTTTATTTCGTCACCGTTGATGTCTCTGACGATGAAGGTCCATCCCTCAAGAGAGCCGCTGGAGGGCATGGACTTTATGACTTTGATTTTGCCGTACTGGGTGTTGACAAAGGTGATATCCACATCTTTGTGGGGCAGAATTTCAAACTCTTTAATGGACTCATCCACAAGCCAGTACTCATTTTCAAAGCGGCCTTCGGTATCTCCGGATTCTCTGGCATAATAGATGCCGGGGTCAAGATATATACCGACCTTGCCGTCGGCATTTGTGGTAACGGTGGTCACCTTTTGAGTACATTCTTTATCGGAGTAAATGGTGATCTCCCAGCCTTCAATGGACTCGCCGGTATTGGTAGACTTATGGAACCAGCCCAATCCCTGCTCACGGTTATGCCATGCATCTTCTGTGGCCTTGCCTGCGATGATCGTAACGGAGTGGTATCCCAGCTCGCAGTTCCAGTAGTCGTCACCGTTGGAAAGCTCCAGAACGGTATAGCTGCCGGGCTTTAGCTTGCCGGTGCTGGCATATCCCGTTTCGTCGGTGGTGTAGTCGCCCACGACATTCCCATCCGAATCCTGAACGCGGAAGGTCCAGCCTTCAAGCTGATTGCCAGTGTTCGTCGTCTTACAGAAAACCAGAATGCCAAATTGTTCGTTGGTGTATTCGACTTCGGACTGTGTACCGGCAGTAACTGTAACCTGCTTTTCGACAGCAGCGTCGTATGTCCAGTATGTTTCATCTCTGTCGTGAATCTCAACGACGTAGTATGTGCCGGGTTCGAGCTTACCGGATGCTGCATAGCCGTCCTCGCCGATTGTAATGGTTTCTACCAGCTCCCGATTGGCATCCAAAATATGGAAATTCCACCCTTCGGGGCTTCCGTCAATGGCATTCTTTTTTACGCGAAGATCGCCATTGTGGGTATTGCTGAAGGTCACAGACACAGTCGCATTTGCTTTGACGGTGATGGCCTTGACAGAAGAATCACAGACCCAGTAGGGATCATCCACTGCGATTTCCTTCGCGTACAGCTTCTGCAGGGTCAGGCCATCTATCACAATGGTGCCGTCTGTGCCTGTCGTAAAGGGGGAGCCTTCAATGGGTTTGGTGCAGGCAACATCCGTATAGATCCCGATTTGCCAGCCGGAGAGGTTCTCTCCCGTATTGGTTTGCTTAATCAGTTTGACGGAACCGGTTTCCAGAGAGTTGTGAAAGCTGACAGAGGCGGTGGTACCGTAGGTGATCGTCACCTTTTGGGGGTTGTCGCTTGCACAGCTGTACATTGCCTCAACATCATCGTCACGGTGTCCAAGCTCCTTGACATAGTAGATGCCGATTTCCAGACCGGTAACGGATATGGCACCCTTGGAATCCGTTGTATGGGGACCGGACACCAATGTGGTGCAACCGGAATCGGAGTAGATTCCAAATTCCCAGCCTGCCAGATTCAGCCCATCGCTGGCCGTTTTGGTCAGACTGAAGTTCCCGGTTTTGATCTTATTGATAAAGGTAACAGAGGCTGCTGCACCTCCGGCGATGGTTACTTTTTGTGGATTGGTGCCGGAACACACATACTTCTCGTTTATAGAAGAATCCGTGTGGCCGATTTCCTTCACATAGTAGGTACCCGGGGTAATGCCATCGACCGAAATGGTGCCGTTGGCATCCGTTGTATGAGGGCCGGATATCAGGGCAGTGCAGCCGGAGTCGGAATAAATGCCGAATCGCCAGCCGGAAAGATTCGACCCGTCATCCGTTTTCTTCGTCAGAGCCAGCCTGCCGGTATTGAGCTTGTTCACGAAACTGACCGATGCCGTGCTGCCGTTGACAATCGTAACCTTCTGGGGATTGGTGCTGGAGCATACGTACAGGCCCTCAATACCGGAATTGATATGCCTCAATTCTTTGACATAATAGGTGCCTGTGGTAAGGCCGGTAACGGAGATTCTGCCGCTGGAATCTGTAGTGTGAGGGCCGGAAACGAGGCTGGTGCAGGCGGAGTTGGAATAGATCCCAAACTTCCATCCGGATAAGTTCTTACCATCTTCCGTGGTTTTCGTCAGGCTCAGATTGCCGATCGCCTGCCCTTTTAATTTGAAATAGGCGTTCAGCGTACCGGACTCAGGACGGTACAGGTTGATCGTTGTCTGGTAAGAGGAGCCGGACATGTACCAAAGAGAATAGGCCGAGTTTTCAGCAGAAGGAATCGTCTTCGTCGCTTTGAAGACAGTAGACTCGGAGATGGTGCCAGTCTGGGAGATATAAAGTGTGTTGCCGGATTTACGGAACTCTGCGCCATTGCCGTTCGTGAAGCTGAACCCGGACAGAACTCCATTGGAGTCGTAGACACTGGTTTCGTCTCCGGTCAGCGCAATGGTGGGTGCAGAGCTGCTGGAGCTGGAGGTAAAGCTCGGAATCTTCAGGGCAGCCTGAACGTAGCTGACCAGAGTGTTATAGTTCGGAGCAAAGTAAGATACGGAGGCAGCACCGGCGTTGTAGAAAATATTGCCCGCAGTTCCGCTTTCGTTGGCAGAATTCGGGACGAATGTTTCCGGATCCCGAAGGCCGCACACAATTTCGTAAATGAGGAATTGCGTTGCGATTCTGAGTGGGACATTGGGATTGTCGTCTTTGTACGTCGTGGTGACACTGATGGAATGATCCCACATTTCGTCGCTGTAAAGCAATATCAGACCAATGGCCTTTCGCCTTGCTTCCGGCAGGGAATACCATGCGGTTGCACCGGCGGTGCTGCCGCTCCCGGTAAGCGTGACATCCCGGTCGACAGAGTTGCCGGATGTGCTTGCGGCGTAGTTTTTGTAGGGCTCAATACAGTACAGCGGATCGTCTGCGTGGGCAACGTTATTATACCGGGCGAAATGCCAGCCCAGATTTTTGATATATGCCGTTTTCGCGGAACCGGTTCCGTTGGGCTTATAAGTAACCGAGACCTGACTGTTCAGCACTGTTGTGTAGTTGCCGTGGTCGGCATAGTCAAACAGCAGGATGCCTGCAGATGTGCTGGCGGTTGCCGCAATCCCGTATTCATTGTCGGGCTGGGAATCAGGTTCGCCTGCGGAGCTGTTTCCTGTTTCTTCAGAAGAATCTGACTGGGGCAGTGCGGTCGTGGGGGATTCGGTGGATACAGTTGTTTCCGTGGCTTCCGGTTCTGTGGGGGTACTTTCATCATTGTCGGCTGCATAAACCGACGGGATGAGGCTTAGCACCAGCACAAATACCAGCAGCAACGAAAGCAGCCGCTGACAAGGTGTTTTCATGTGGTTGTCATCCTTTCTCAAGTTGGGGTAGAAAAAGGCCCCAGTCTAAAGAACTGAGGCCTTGACTTCAAATGTGGAATTGGTGTCGCTGCCTGAGTGACTGCCTTGGCTTGGCGGCCGGCTTTTCCGTTGAGCGTTCTGTCAGAATCAGTCTGGTGTACGGGCTTTATCTGCGGGAATTCAGGACCCTCTTCACGGAAGACTGAGTTGTCTCCAGCCGTTTCAGAATCAGTCTGGCAGACGGCCAAAACCAGTATTATGGCAGCAGATAGAGCTGCAATCGCTTTTTTACATGTACATTTCCTTCTGCTTGCAGGATCTGTTCAAAATTGCAGCGCTCAGTGTGCGAGCTGATAATACCCGCGTACAGCTTCATCAACACACCGGTCAAGAATTTCGAAAAATCTGGTTTTGGTCATCTGAGCATCAAGCCAGTGCGTCGCACGATAGTTATAGCAGCTGAAGTTTTCGTTGACGGAATGACTGCCCAGAACGCTGCGCAGATTCATCTCGTTGGAACGATCTGCCAGCATGGCTTTCTCTCCGTCCAAAGGCCGGGCGAGGTAAAAAACCATCAGCGGATGCAGCTCCGAGAAGCTGATCTGGAGGTAAAAGTCACGGTAGGTCGTCATGAGCGAGGTTTCATCCTCGGCAGCAACATCCAGCAAGCTGTAAATCATTTTCCGGGTATTATCAGACAGCTCCTTTCGGCGAACCAATTCCTCTTTCGACAGTTCGCATTGGGTCATAAGCAGTAATATCTGCCATCCATGACGATGTAGTTGTAATGGGACAAGTCCAGACCTCTGGGGGCAATAAAGTGACGGACAGAGATATGCGGGATAGGGTCAACACCAATAATTTTTCCCTTAGCGGCCATGGTGTCGATGATCACCCGGTTGACGCGGTCGGTGAACGGTTCATCCACGCAGGAACGGCGATTGAAGAACATATACAGGATCTCCGCTACCGCCTGATCGGGATTTTTGGGCTGGATGATGTTATTTCCGCACTGCATAAAGTAAGCACGTGCATTCTGCTCCGCGCTGACCAACATGCTGTAGATTTTGGAATAATCATCCGATTCACTTCTGCCGATGGCTTCATACTGGTAAATCAAAAAGAAGCGCCGGGTCAGCGCTTCTCTGGAACCGACATCCTTAATCAGCTGGATGTAATCCTCTCCCATGGCTTTGCACTGCGCGTTGTCCTCCATGGAAAGCTCTTTTCGGATCATAGCAATGTGCTTGTCAGAATCTGCTTTCCGGGTAATGGATTTGAACTGCAGCTTCATGGGCGATATCTTCAGCCAGCTGGCAAAGGACGATAGGATGTTGTACTGCTCCTCGGAAGACCGGAGCATAAAGTTGATAGGTTCGATTTCAAGGATTTTTACATACCGGCCATCGGTTGTTTCCACGATGCCGTTGCGAATATCCTTGACCGGGATGAAAGGCTGAACAAACTCAAGCTTTTCCGGCTTCTTTCTTTTTGCCTTTGCGCCCGGGCTTTTTGAGCTGTATTGGGTCATACTTGTATCCGATCCTCCTGAAGTGTAATATCCGCCGGTTTTCCCAGAAAGAGAGGATATGCCCCAGATACTGGAGCAGAGAGTCTCCGCCAATTCCCATGAATGCAACCACTGCCAGCGGAATCAGGGTCACGGTCATGACGACAATGCGAATTGTGGTGGGCATCGGAATCCATTTGACTTCCGGGTAGCCCACCATGATCACGAGGGCAACGGCCTCAACAGCGTTCCGGGGTTCCACCATACCGCCCAGCAGCTTGCCGGAATCGGTGTAGTTTGCCGGGATGGCATACACGTTGCTGTATTCCTTTTCTTCCATACTGTTTACCACCGAATCACATCGCCGGTGGAGATGTACAGAATGTTCCGGACAGGGATGTAAGCCTGACTGGTCTCCTCGCTGCCGACAGAAAGGATATCCTCGGGTTTGGCTTTCTTGAACCGGTTGAGGAGACGATGTTCGGCGGGGATGGTCACTTCCTCGGCGGCCTTGAGCACATGGCCGCCAATCAGATAGATTTTGAATTCCTGCAAATACATTTCTTCACCTTCCAATTCTGTAGATGTAAGCGGTTGTATTAAAGCGTCCCAACCGCAGTGCCTCGTTGTGATCCGGGACAAAAATATCGACGCGGGCAATGTTGTTCTCGATACCGGCGCCGCCCCGGTCCTCAACTGTATACATGACGCCGTTGATCATGATCTGGGTACCGAATGGGTAGTAGCTGGACATGGCAACCATACCGACCGCAACTTTTTTGCCGCTGGCGGTAATACCCTTGGCATTGGGACCGCAGCACTTGGTGCAGGCACAGTAATGGGTCACATTGACTTCAAGGGAGTAAAGCGATTCGCCATAGGCGGGAATGCTGACATCCTGCTCGAAATCAACCCCGGAGGGCCTTCGCAGAACCAGTTTGGAGTCATAGCCGGGGGTGTTGATATGGACGCCAATGCCCCCCTCCGAATGCACCCATTTCCGGTTGCCGCTTTCATCGTAACCAGCGAAAATAAGAACATGGTCTGTAGTTCCGCCGTCATTCAGGAGGAAACCCAGATCACCGGGAAGAAGCTCCGCCTCGGAAATGGGAGTGGAGCTTGTGTACTGCGCCCAGGAGCCGGCTTGAATGCTGATGCCAAGGGCGGTTTTGTACACCCAATCGGTAAAACCGGAGCAATCCAGCCCATACGGACGAATCGTTCCCGTGGAACTTGATCCGGAAGCAGTAACTAACTTGGGAGTGTTCCATTCGTCATTCCATCCGGCTTCGCTTTTGCCGCCCCAGAAATAAGGAACCTTTCCTACCAGCGACAGAGCGGTGGTGACGATATGCTTTCTGGTGTCATTACAGCTGAGGCTGTTGACAAATGCGATCAGCTCAGCATCTGTGAGGGGAACGGACGTTCCGCTTCCCAAAGTGCCGTACAGGGTCATCTTTAAGGCGTTTGCCATATTCTGAATTACCTCACCGTAGGTCAGATTGAATTGGGGGTATTGTGCTGAGGTGTCAATGCCAAAGGCTTCCAGAATCACCGAATTGTCGAAGGGCGAAATGGTACATTCCACATACTTGATAATCTCGGTGGTCGGTTCCAGTGCTTCGTCACCGTCTGCTTCATAATAGGTCTCTGTCCGGGTGCCGGAAATCTTACTGCCAGAGTAGGTCGGTACTGTCACGGAAACTGCTTTGTACCTAGGAACCGTGATTTCTTCATCAGATTCCCTTGCCTCGTCCGGAAGATAGTAGCGCCGCTGTTCAGTGGTGTAGTTATAGCGGGGGACGTTATTGACAATACCTGCCGATTCAATGCGGGTCACAACGGTTACTGTCACAGGCTTGTACGTGGAATAACTTACAGGTACGAGCCTTTCCTGCTGCCGTTCTACATAGGAAACCGGAAACATCTGGTCGGAGATTCTGACCAGCTTCGCTACCATGTCCTCCACGGATGTGCCTTTCTGCTGTAAGGAAGCAGAATAGGCGGCCAGAATGTAACAGACATCATAACCGGCAGACGATTGCGCATGATTGATAAGGGCATCCATGGAAAGGTCATAGTCATAACCGCCATCCAGAATGATTTCCTCGACTCTGGCGAGAGACTGGTCATACCCTGCGTCGATTACTGCCGATACTGCATTGGACATTTCAGAGTAGGACGATTCCAGCGTGACTCCTTCTGCGGGAGGGACCCCGTTCAGGCCAAACACACTGTCCAGAACGATACTTGGGATGGAGCAGATGAGAATGACGATAATCAAAAGGAAAAGGCAGATGCAGACCAGAACCTTGAACAAGCTGTGGCGCATTGCCCATGCGGCGGAAAGAATTGCGCCCCACGGGCCTCCGGCGGCAGTGCCTGCGGCGATTTCAGCGACGGCTTTGCCGCTTTCCGTACTGGCTTGAACCACTGCAGCGGCCGCATTTGCTGTTGCTTCCGCACCTTTTACGGCTGCCTCTGCGGCAGCATCATGGGAGATTTGCTTCGCTGCCTGAATTGCTTTCCCGGCAGCTTGACCGAAATTGTCTTGACCATCGCCGATCTGATCTTTTTCCGGCTCGGCCATGGAATCACCTCCATTTTGGAATGAAAAAAGGCCATGATCGTGAGATTCACAACCATGGCCATCTGGTTACATTTTTCTTTTTGGGGGCTTTCGTTCGATATCTCCGCGCTTTTCAGGCTCAGCGAATCGGATGGGCGTCTGCTTGTAACGAATGGTTTCCACATTGGTCGTGCGGAGTTTTCCGTTGTCATAGACAGGCTTACCGTTCTCGTAGACGGGTTTGCGGTCGACAGCGGCATCGCCCTGAATTGCGTACCACTGACTGCCGCGGGAATCCTCGAAGACCTGATAGTCACCATGAGGTGCGGCATATCTGGCGATATCATAGAACTTTGTACCGGAACCATCCTCGTGCCGAACTTCAAAGTAGCCGTCCTGACGGTGTGTGCCATCAACCCGAGAAACAGGAAGATCATAACCGGGCATAAAGTTCTGGAATGCCGCCTGATTATAGGCAGCTGCGGCCTCGCCAGCTTCAAACTGGGGAATGTTGCCCTGCTGCTGCATGGCATACCAATCCACACCGTTGGAAGACTGCATGACGCTGTGGGGCGCATCGGGTTCCTGATAATAGGCGCTGTTGTACCAGAGCGTGTTGCCTCCATCCGGGGAACTGGCTTCGATAACGCCGTCGCCCACGGTGCGCAGGGAAGTACCCTCCGGTGCGCTGGGGAAGGTTGCTGCCACAAGGGGCGCCTCGGAATAGAATCCCTGACCAACGTTTTCTCCATGATCTGCAAATTGAGCGCCGTTCTGGGGAGACTCGCCAAAGCCACCCGCATATGCAGCACCAAAGTGTTGTGCTTCGGGGGCGCTGTCGTAAACGGTATCCACGGAGGGCGCGCCATTTCCATAACCAATGGGCGGTTGATCTTCTCCGCTCGCAGGGGATGCGGCAACTCCTGTAAGCAGGGTGCTCTCCGGAGCCGGGGTATCCGCTGCACCAATTCCGTCTGCTGCGCCGGGGTAAGTCACCATACCGGGATGGCCTTCAACGCCATCGTGGGTAAGCGTCTCGCCGAAGCTCTGGCTGCTTTCGCTGGGCTGGGATACTCCGGAAATGCCATCACCTGCTGCTGCGTTGGAGATCTCTGCGCCAACACCGTTAAAGGTGGGTACATCGTAGAAAGCACCGCGACCCTCGCCACTTGCCATCTGATACCACTGACTTCCATCCGTTGCAGTAACTACGCTGTGGGGAACTTCTGGCTTTTCAAACTGAGAAGCGTTGAACATATCCACAGAAGCCGTTTTGCCATCCGCGGAAACTGCGGTCGTGCTGATGTGACCGCCTGTAATTTGCGTTCCCTGAAGCTGGAATCCCTGCATCTGGGGCATATAGTTGCCAAGGCTCCTGTCCGCTATATCACCGGCAATCGTACCGGAAGTGCTGGGCGCTCTGGCCGCTACAGAGGAAATGGAGTTCCCATTCAGGGTAGCGCCATTCCGGGCAGCGATACCACCGAAGGTACGGCCAACGAATCCGGCGCCGCCATTGAAGCCCATGTGGGAGCCGCCTTCCACAACGGCATCACGGACATAGGAGTTGGGGCTGAATCTGGAAGCGAAACCGGAGGCAAAGCCATTTGCGGCAGCACCGGTTCCGGTAGCAGCTGTCTCTTATACACATCTCCGAGCCCAC
>ERZ1026997.891-NODE-891-length-9500-cov-4.077607_pt1 | contig 9500 bp, 8 predicted proteins | sample MGYA00519289_ERZ1026997 | MGnify/ENA primary metagenome ERZ1026997 (study PRJEB26926, sample SAMN06164455) | human gut metagenome | biome: ENVO:00009003; feature: ENVO:2100002; material: ENVO:00002003 | host: Homo sapiens | place: USA | collected 2012 ... | reverse complement strand
ATTCAGACATTGATTAAACGTCTCGTTTCTAAAAAAGCACTAACCTATGAAAAACAAAGCCGGGTTTTTGTCTATACTCCATTGGTCAAGGAAGACGAATATATTCGGCAGGAAAGTAATTCTTTTTTAAAGCGATATTATAATGGTAATATCACTTCTATGCTTGCCTCTTACATTGAGGATGATAAATTGTCTGAAGAAGACATTGCCAGCTTACGGAATCTTCTTTCCAATCATTAACCATGGGAGGAGCATATTTTGATATATTTTAGTTTTCGATTTTTACTCTGTAATGCCATCATTTGTATTTTTTTAGGTAGTTTACTGGGATTAAAAAATTTATTGCAAAGGCAATTATCCGCATGTATGCAATATAATCTTTCGATTATATTTCTTGCCGTTCTAATTGTTCCCTTTTTACCGATAAACTCTGCCCCATCTTCTATATCGTGGAGACATTTGCTGACAGCCAGTTCAAGTACCAATGGTGACATTCAAACCACTTTTCTTTCTGGTAATGGTTATAATTTGGATAAAATAAATGATTTTGCTGTCTCTGTCAGCACCCAAATACCAACTTTTATTCACACATTACTTGTATTTTTCTGGAGTATCGGTATATTCATAATGTTTTTTCTTCTCTACCGCTCAGTAAAACAAGTAAAAGCCTTACATAGTTCTGCTTTACCTCTTCAAAATGAAGAACTAAACGCTCTTTATATAGAATGTTTAAACGAAGTGAACAGCAAGCATACCATTCCGATTTATAGTACAGCATTTTTGAAATCTCCTGTTTTGGCTGGTTTCCTGCATCCTCGCATTTATCTTCCAATTCACTTGATTTCAGATTTTAACGCTGGAACTATAAGCGCAACTGATATTCGCTATATGCTTCTTCATGAACTGCAGCACTACAAGCATAAAGATATTCTAATTGGATATTTGATAAATACAGTAAATGTTTTCTACTGGTTCAATCCCCTAATCTGGTATTTTCTAAAAAGAATACGACAGGAACGGGAACTTGCCTGCGACAGTGCTGTATTACAATTATTGAAAGAAACAGAATACAAGTCATATGGAAATACACTGATTAACTTTGCCGAAACAATAGCTCTGTCTCCATTCCCTCTTACTATGGGAATTAGTGGAAATATAAAACAGTTAAAAGGACGCATTTTAAATATTGCATCATTCCACCAACCTACTTTTAAACAAAAAATTCGTGGATATCTTATATGCATATTCGTCTCTACTATCATCATTGGATGCATTCCCATACTTTCTGTTTATGCTTCTGATCAGACTGGCTATCATTTTGACACAACCGAAAAGAATATTACTCAGCTAAATCTTTCTTCCAATTTTGGGGACTACACCGGAAGTTTTGTTTTATATAATCAGTCTGCTGATAAATGGAATATTTATAATATGGATCATGCTTCCACACGTGTATCACCGAATTCGACTTATAAAATATATGATGCATTACTTGGCTTGGAATCTGGAATTATTACACCAGAACATTCCACTTTCACATGGAATGGAGAACCATATCCTTTTAATTCATGGGAAGCCGATCAAGATTTAACCTCGGCTATACATAATTCCGTAAACTGGTATTTTCAGGCAATTGATTCACAGGCAGGTTTTGAAGCCGTAAGAACATTTTTACAGACAATAAACTATGGGAATCAGAATACTGGAACAAATCTAAATCTCTATTGGACAGATTTCTCTCTGAAGATATCACCCATAGAACAGGTGGAATTGTTACAGGATTTCTATCAAAATAATTTTCATTTTGACAGTAAAAATATCCAGGCAGTAAAAAAAGCTCTGCTGCTTTCCACTACTTCTTCCGGTTCTCTTTACGGGAAAACAGGAACCGGGCGTGTCAATGGTAAAGATGTCAATGGCTGGTTTATCGGATACATTGAAACAGCGAATAATACTTACTACTTCGCAACAAATATTCAATCCTCTTCTGGTGCAACTGGAAGTCAGGCTACCGAAATAACAGAATCTGTACTTTCTAATCTTGGTATTTGGAAATAAATAAAGAGAACTGATAGCATAATTTCCCGTTATCAGTTCTCTTTATTTCATTCTTCTCTACTGATCAATTCTGCAAATTACCTAACCGGTACTGATACCTCGGTATATTATCAATACCATTATCTAAAATCCTGTTTCCAACATACTGAATCGTTCCATCATCCTGAATTTTCATCGTAAGTTCGTGTGTAATAACAACATCATTACATACAACAGAATCACATACTGCATGAATTGTCAAAACAATGGTTCCATCTTCATTGTGCCTGACTTCTGTTACTTCCGGTAAAGACAAGCCAAAATGTGTTGGTGAATAATTACCACATCCCAATCGTTCCCAGATAAACATATTACTTTGTTCATCGTAGACCGCCCATTCTTTCAATTCTTCTTTTGTAACAGGAAGATATGTCATAATTACATTTTCGAACTCTTCTGCTGGAATTCCCACAACCTCTTTTTCTGCAGTAAATTTTTCTCCATATTTCATTTGATAAAAATATTCATAAAGTCCATTATAATCCAACCCCTGCATATCCTCCGCATTCCAGTTTGAACATAACAGATTGTTTCCCTGATAGCCGAACGTACTCACATATTTTTTTGAATATTCCCGACACTCCTCACTCAAAGGCTTTACCCGGATAATACAACTTCCATCTACAATCTCTGTCACTTCCGGTGGTTCAGGTACGCATAATTCATAACAGAAATTCCCATTTTCAGTATATGCCCATTCTTTTATTTTTGATAGCGATATGTATGTAAGTACAGGCTCTGTATCCTCACTCCAGATCATTTTTGCGGACATCACACTCATTTCTTTTCCATCATAACTATATTCTTTTCTGGTAATTCCACCATCTGTATCTGCTTCATATAAAATTACACTTCCTTTTTCTTCTTGTTCTGCAGATTTTAAAAATTGTTCCATCTTCTGATAATTATCCATAACAGAATAATGATCGGAACCAATGACCGGATTCCCATTTTGTTTGATAATTTCTTTCATCCGATTCATCATTTGCTCAGCAGTGTTCTGATCTGCTTCTTGTATTCCATTATATTCAGAATAAATATCTCGGACAATGCCCATAATTTCTTCACAATCGTTCACAACTTCCTTTTTCTTGTCTTCATCGATTGGTAGATTATATCCCTTATCCGGATTTTCCATGGTAGTGTTTTTCTGATTCTTCTCATTTTTTACATCTGTGCTGTTTAACGATATCTTACTTTCACAGGAAGTCAGAATCATTCCTATACAAAGTACTAACAAAATACTTTTTCTTTTCATATTGCCCCCTAATTATTACTGTAATTCTCTTCCCACTCTTCTTCTGTTAACCTTGGCATATACCACCCTGCATTTGCATTTTGATCTGAACTGATTACCTTATTTGATAAATACTGGAAACTTCCGTCTTCCATAGGTTTTATCATCAATTCACTGGTGATTGCCTGATCTAACATTCTGATTTCCCATACTGCTTCTATCGTAAGTTTTAATGTTCCATCTTGTAATTTTTCATATGAGATAACTTCCGGATATGGCTCATATGGGAATTCACAATCATATAACCCTCGCGGTCTGTATCTAAAAGTTTTATTATCAGAGTTATAAAAAGTTCCTTTTTCAATCTCGCTATTACTAAATGGTAAATAGGTCTTTATAACCTCTTCAAACTCATCTTTTGGAACTTCATATTCTGCTCCACCATAATTTGCTTCATATGGAACTTGCTTTCCATATTTCATATAATACATTTTTTCATAAAGATCATAAAAATCAAGTTCCGTATAATTCTGGTTATCCCAATTTGTAATCAACAGATTATTAAGTGCATACCCCAACGGCATAACATATTTTCGATTCAATTCCCGGCATGTTTTATCTAATGGCTGCACTCTGAATCCAGTTTCACCCGGTGCTCCATCAAATCCCGGTGGGTGATATTCCTCCAGAAACAAGTATCCTTTTTCTGTATATTTCCACTCATATGCTTCATATTCATCATAATAATTAGCCTGTGGACTATTATCCTTCCATTTAACCTGACATAATCGAACATTTATCTTTCCATTCATTGACTCTAAATGATATTGTATAATTTCCCCTTCATCAAATACAACAACAATATCTACTGCTGCCTGTTCTTCTTTCTCTGCTGCTTTGCAAAAATCTTCTACTTTTTCACGATTGACCATATCAATCTGATTATCACAATCTACTGCCGCATATCCTTTCTCTTCCAGACAATTGATAATTTTTCTTTTCGCCTTTAATGTATTTAACTCCGACTTCTCCTTCATATAAACAGACCGAAAAGTTTGCGCTGTTTTTTTTACTTCTGCATTCATTTCAGATTCTACGGTTTCTTTCTTTTCTTCTTTTTCCGTAATTCGATTTTGTCCGCACCCTGTAAAAACAATAAGAACTATCAATATCATCGCAAATATCTTACATATGTAATAATTCCCCATAAAAATTTTTTTATCCTTCAAAATACTCATCCAATACTGTTGCATCTTTTTTAACAACATAACCACTTCCACCGATTCCTTTCTTCTAATTTTTTTGTTCCTTAAATCTTACGCTTGTAATATTTAAAAGTCAAGTCTATTTTCAGGAATTGTATACTCCAGATTCACCATCTTTATGTGCGATATATCCTATTTTATTACCATCCTCTATATCTTCTCCATTTTTGTTACCCTGTCATTTTAAAGAACATCCTTACTTACACTGTTACATATTTTTCCGCTTCTTCTTTGCACTTCAACGTATTTCCATGCCCAATTACATATTCCATACATTCTTTTCCCTGCTCTTCTTTTCCGATTCGGTAGTAACATACTCCCAGCAGGAATCTGCGTGTAACCTCATAATAAGGCAGCTTTTCCGTATCATTTTCCAGTAATCTTACTGCTGCCTCATCTTCACCTTTCAGCATCAAATTTTTTGCCATAAACAGTGGATTCTTTTGAAATACTTTCCCTGCTTTTTCTAATGTAGCCGAATAACCTGCCGCATCTTTCTCCTGATATTTCTTCGACAGTTCGAGATTCGTCATGACCTGCTGCCAGGAACGTCCCTCTCTTTTTCCTTCCCATTCATTCTTTATATACTCTTCTGCCTTCTGCAACTGCCCATTTATGATCAGTGCAACTACATATTTAGACTCAGCTATCAGCATGACACTTTTTTGAAATCCATGATAATCCAAGCTCTTTCCGTACTTTACCAACTCTTCCAGCATTTCTGAATATTTTTCTGCATCACATTGCTGTGACAGAATCCGGTCAATTTTTGAAAAATCTCTGAGAATGTCCCTGATTAAAATGAATATACCTGCAATCAGATCAACCACCACGCAAATCCACAGAAGCCAGGGATCTGTCGTGACCCAGCCCGGCTGCTTCACATCGAAAAAGAGTACTGTCTCCTGATGCGGGAACGGATTTCCTTTGAAAATACTCACCACACAGATCAATGCTGCATAAATCAACAGCACATTCCGTATCATCCTGATGCGTCCATTTTTCTGCTTTTCATAAATCTTTTTTATCTGCTCTTCCATTTTCTCTACCTCGCTGTCACACTATTTTTGTACCTACAACATAATTATACATAATTTCTGCTGTTATTGAAATCTTCTCTTGCTGTCCCCTGCTTTCCGGGAGTTGGTGCTTCTGCCCTCACCGGTGTCGGTTTATTCACACCCATTTTAATGCTGATCAATGCATTTGCCATGCTTGCCGGTGCGGGAGGTGCTCCGCGTGTCGCGATTTCCATAGGGAAAAAGGATAACAGGACTGCAGAAAAGATCCTTGGGAACTGCTTTTCTCTTCTTATTATCATGGCAGTTATACTGACCTTTATTTTCTTTATTTTTGCCCCACAGATGCTGACCCTTTTCGGTGAAAGTGGTAAGACACTTCCATATGCCGTTTCCTATTCCCGCATCTACATCCTTGGAAGTATTTTTGTACTGATCGTTATGGGAATGAACCCGTTCATTACAACACAAGGATTTGCAAAGATCAGTATGCTCACCACCGTTATTGGTGCAGTGATCAATATTATCCTTGATCCAATCTTCATTTTTGTACTGGATCTCGGTGTAAGAGGTGCGGCACTTGCCACCGTTTTAAGTCAGGCTGTCGGAGCTGTATGGATCCTCCGTTTCCTGACCGGAAAGAAAACCATTCTCCATCTCCGGAAAGAAAATTTCCGGTTACGCAGAGACATTATCCTGCCCTGCCTGGCACTTGGTATTTCCACTTTCGTCATGCTCTCCACGGAAAGTATCCTCTCCATCAGTTTCACATCCAGCCTTTCAAGGTACGGTGGCGACCTGGCAGTCGGAGCAATGACCATCAATGCCAGTGATACCAGTACATCTGATTGCCTGAACCTGTCCGATTATTTTCTTCAGTCTTCGGTGCAGATTATCTGCATCCATACATTGTCTCATCTTCCCATCTCCTTATCACCAGAAATATTAATATTGTAGCGAATCTCTGTTCGGTTGTACAATATCTACTGTTGCCTGTTCTTCTTTCTCCGCTGCTTTGCAAAATTCTTCTACTTTTTCACGATTGACCATATCAATCTGATTATCACAATCTACTGCCGCATATCCTTTCTCTTCCAGACAATTGATAATTTTTCTTTTCGCCTTTAATGTATTTAACTCCGACTTCTCCTTCATATAAACAGACCGAAAAGTTTGCGCTGTTTTTTTTACTTCTGCATTCATTTCAGATTCTACGGTTTCTTTCTTTTCTTCTTTTTCCGTAATTCGATTTTGTCCGCACCCTGTAAAAACAATAAGAACTATCAATATCATCGCAAATATCTTACATATGTAATAATTCCCCATAAAAATTTTTTTATCCTTCAAAATACTCATCCAATACTGTTGCATCTTTTTTAACAACATAACCACTTCCACCGATTCCTTTCACATTCTCAACCATACTGATAAGAAGAATTGGTTTGTCCACGCTTTTATCTGCCGTAAACACCGAAAACCACCCGATTTCTTTGCCAGAAGTATCTTCTTTCGTTGCCTTCAACTCGGCTGTCCCTGTTTTTCCAGCCAGCAAAATATCGTCACGATGTGCAGCATATCCGGTTCCTTCCGGATCATTTACAACACCTTCCACCCCTTGCATAATTTCTTCTACATTTTCTTTGCTAAACGCATTTTCTATCCATGTTTCACCGGATGCTTCTTCTTTGTATTTCAAATACGGTTTTATCATATTCCCTTCATTTAAAAATGAAGTATAAATACTTGCCAGATGTAATGGATTTACAAGAATCTGCCCTTGCCCATAACCACTATCTGCCAATTGTATTTCTGTTTCTATTTTATCTGTATTGGAATATGTTGATTCCTGCATCGCAATCTCAAACGGCATATTCTGATTAAATCCTATTTCATTTAAAGTATTCATAAAATTCTCACTACCAATTTTAAGAGCTGCCTTTGCAAAATAAATATTATCAGAATAGATAATTGCATTTTTCATAATAACCGGTTCATATTCATGAAGTGTTGTCACTTGATAAGATCCCCAAGACGAATCTTTCTGCCATGCCAAACCTTCATTTCCAAAATCTTCTTTTGGATCTATGCTTTCCGTTTTCAACCCAATTCCTGCCACAACTGGTTTAAATGTTGAGCCAGGACACCATACTTGACGAAAACGATTATATAATGGCTTCTTTTCATCTTCGTTTAATGATGTCCATTTCTCTGATGATATGCCCCGTATAAATTCATTATTATCATAAGATGGGGTACTTACCAAAGCCAATACTTCTCCCGTATAAGGATTCATTGCGACAGAACACCCCGGATCTTCTTTAAACTGCTCGTATAATGATTTTTGCAAATCGGAATCTATCGTTAATCTTATATCCATACCATCTTCTTTAAAAATACTTGCAAGAACCTCTTTTACTTCCCCATCACTATCCAAAATCTTTATATCACAACCATCTTTTCCTTTTAATTGCTTTTCGTATAACTTTTCCACCCCAGATCTTCCGATTACACTTTCTGCTGAATATCCTTCCCCTGGATGATTTTCCAAATCTTCTGCTGTTACAGACTGTACATAACCAATTAAATGAGCTGCTGCTTCCCCTAACTCATAGGTTCTAACTTCCACATCTGATAGCATAACCCCTGGAATTTCCAAAAGTTTATTCTGACAATCCTGCTCCTCAAGTGTCTTTTCTTCTGGCTGTATTTTCATTAAATCTATTTCTTCTACTTTCGGAATAGTTTCAATTGGTACAAAAGAATCTTCTTTTACCCACTTTGCTGTGAGTTTGTTATTTATTGTTTCTACATCTATCTCTAATAACTCCGCTATTTTTTCAATAGATACATTCCTGTCTTCCAGCTTTCCCGGTATAATGCCAACTGATGTTGCTACTCCTTTTCCTGCAAGCATTTTACCATCTCGGTCTAATATTTCTCCTCTCTCCGCTTTTGATGTAGTAACACTTATTTTATCATCACTCTCTAAATCTGGAAAAATCAGGCTATCCTGCCATACTAATTTATATCCCTGTTTCGTCTTCTTCAGTTCCGCCATATTGTCAAATTGTATTGTTCCGGCAATTGTATTACATGATGTTTCATACGAAAGCGTAACTGTATCTGCTTTTTTCTCTTTCACAGTTACATGACTGATTTTGATGTCACTGACCTCTATTCCTTCGTATATCTTAGAATTTCGTTGTATGTATTCTTCTTTTTCCAGATAAGCTTTCTCCCCTGAATCTATCATGGCATACATCGCTTCATATTCCTTTTTTTCAATATGATTCATATATTCCACCAGTGTGTCTTCTGGTGATTCCGTAATTGATCTTTTTAATAAAACACCTCCCCAAATAGCAATTACTGTTATAGCCACTATCAGCCCAAAAATCTTACAAATGTAAGATTTTTGAGTGTTTTGCTTTTTCCGTTTTCTTTTCATAGATACCACTTTCTTTCAACGCTTTTATTTTTTAAATCTTACACTTGTAGGATTTAAAAGTCAAGTCTTTTCTCAGGAATTATATATAGCAGACTTAGGATCAGAAAATCCTGCCTTTGCTTTATCAATATGGTTCGTGCTAAGCAACTCGTCATAAGTTTCCATACTCATAACTACCAAATCTCCATAACCATTTTTTGTAATGAAAACTGGCTGCTGCTGTTTATGACATAATTCAGATATTTCATTTGTATTACGTAAATCTGTAATTGGTTTGATTACTGACATTGTAGCACCTCCTTTCTTTGTACATTATTATAACAGAATATTGTACATTTATCAATTTGCAAACCTGATGGAGTAGATCACTAACTTCTTTCTTCATTTTCCAAAACCTTCTGCTGGTATCTCATGTCTGCCACCGTGTACACTGT
>ERZ1026997.879-NODE-879-length-9585-cov-5.549843_pt1 | contig 9585 bp, 7 predicted proteins | sample MGYA00519289_ERZ1026997 | MGnify/ENA primary metagenome ERZ1026997 (study PRJEB26926, sample SAMN06164455) | human gut metagenome | biome: ENVO:00009003; feature: ENVO:2100002; material: ENVO:00002003 | host: Homo sapiens | place: USA | collected 2012 ... | reverse complement strand
CTCCTTGCCCTTCGGGCAATTAAAATCTTTTCTAAAGATTTTAATTGGAGTTCAGCATGAGTTGGTAAAAGCCCCGAAAGCTTCGGCTTTCGGGGCTTTTTGCATCGTACTGTATGAAAATTGTGAAGGGAAATCAGCCGCAGAGCTTTGCCTGTTCCGCCGCAACACCGGCTTCACAGCTGCGCATGGCGAGGATGGTCTTTTCCATCAGTTCCTCCAGCGTCCAGCCAAGACGGTCAGCGCCGGTCTGGATCACGTCACGGGAGCATCCGGCGGCGAACTTCTTGTCCTTGTATTTCTTTTTCAGACTGCTGACCTCCATGTCCATGACGCTCTTGCTGGGGCGCATCCGGGCGGCTGCGCCGATCAGGCCGGTCAGCTCGTCGGCGGCAAAGAGAATCTTCTCCATTTTGTGAGTCGGCTCCACGTCACAGCACGGGCCGTAGCCGTGGGAGCAAATGGCGTGAACCATCTCCGGACTGGCATTGATCTCAGCCAGCAGCTCCGGCGCCTTGATGCAGTGCTGCTCGGGGTAGCGTTCAAAGTCCACATCATGCAGAAGGCCGCACAGACCCCAGAAGTCCGCGTCTTCGCCCTCCTGCTGGGCGAACCAGCGCATGACGCCCTCAACGGTCAGAGCGTGGAGAATGTGAAACGGCTCCTGATTGTATTTTTGCAGCAGGGCAAGCGCCTGCTCCCGTGTTACTTCCATAAAAATACCTCCTGTAAGAAGTTTGCAACCATTCTACGACTGCCGGGGATATTTGTCAATGAGAAAAAACGACCGGATTCTCTTAGGGCCTATCTGAAAACCGTCAACATGCCCAAACAGCGGGTCTTTTCCGCCTGCTGTGCACCATTTTCCCTTGTAATACACAAAGTATTCCTGCGGAAAAATGGCTTCAGCAGGCGAAAAATCCCTCGCTGTTGGTCATATTCCCGGTTTTCAGATAGACCCTAAATTTCCATGAAGGAAGCCCCGGCTTCGCTGATGCGAAGCCGGGGCAGTGGCTTTTACTTGGAATGCTTAGCTGGCGCTGATGACCAGATCCTTGCGGATATACTTGGTATCGCCGTCGGTCATGGGCATGGCCTCCACCGTGGCGTCATACCATTCCTGCGTGTCGGTGCTGCGCAGCTCGGTTTCGATCTGGTAGTCGCGGTAGGTGGTATCGCTCTTGCCAACGAAGTACATGACATGGTAGCCGTACTGGGACTCGATGATGCCGGTGTTGCCGGTCTGGCGGCTTTCGTCGAAGCACCAGTCGTTGAAGCTGGACACCATCTGGCCGGGGTAGACGTTCTCGTACAGGCCGCCGGTGGTGCCGTTGCCGTCGTCGGACTTCTCGTTGGCCAGAGCAGCGAAGGAATCCTCGGTGGCGTCGCCGGACATCCACTCGTCCAGAATTTCCTCGGCCTTCTGCTTGGCAGCTTCCTTCTCCTCGTCGGAGTAGGTGGTGGTACCGGTGGTGGAATCGGTGGTGCCGCCCTCAAACTTGATCAGAATGTGGCGCACGTTCACCAGCGGGAAGGTGTTGTCGTTGGAACCGGTGAAGAACACGGCATAGTAGCCCTGCGTGGTCGTGGTTTCCTTGCCGTCGTCATCGGTAGAGGTGGAAGTATTGGCGATGACGGTCTTGTCGCCTTCCTTGCGGGCGCTGTCGATGACCCAGTCTCTGATGGTGGCGGAGACGGAGGAATACTGCTGGTCGGTGTAAGCGGTGCTGGAAGCTTCGGTGTCACGGTTGACATCCAGAGCGGCGATGGCGGCGTCAAAGTCCTCGACGGTGGCGACATCCTCGCCGATCAGGGAATCAGCGGCTTCCTTGGCGGCCTTCACGGCCTCATCGCTGTCCGCGTCAACCTCATCCGTCTGGAACTTGCTGGCGGCGAGGTAGTAGGTGTTGTAGGTGAAGGAGGAATACTTCTCGTAGTTCTCGCTCTCAGCGGCGCGCAGGTCGGCGTCGGTGTAGGTCAGGGAAGAAGAGTAGCTGTTGCGGTAGGCACTGGCGAGGGCGTTGAGGGTAACGTACTGTCTGTAGCTTTCCTCCGTTGCGCCGTTGCCGTACTGGGCTTTCAGGAAGTCCTTGGTGCTGGAATAGCCGTACAGGTTGGCATAGAGCTTCATGTTGTTAATGGTGCTGTCGATATCGGCAAGGTCGTCTTCGGACAGGGTGAAGCCTGCGGCCTCAGCGGCGTCTGCCAAGGCGTAGGCGCTGCGGGCATTGTCCTTGGCGGTGTTCAGAAAATCGTCCGCCCAGGTCAGGCCGGTGTCATTGTTGATGACCTGCTCGTTCAGGGGCTTGGAGGTGTCCAGACCAAGCATGGCGGCGTAGCTGCCGTAGTTGGAGTTAAAGTTGTTGATGGCGCTCATATAGAAGTAGTTCAGCTCGGCATTGCTGATCTCGTGATCGCCCACGGTCAGTGCCACGGTGTTCCGCTCGTGGACACCGCTGTTAGTGATGCTTCTGGTGACGCCAATGGCGATCGCGAATACCACCATGACAGCCAGAACGACGACAAAAATGGTGGTGTAAAGCGTCAGTTTCTTTGCTTCTTTCTGCTCAGCGACCTGTTTTTCTGTCATTTTGGCGGTCTGCTGCTCATTGCGAAGCTTCTTCTTGCTGGATGCGCTCATGTAATCAAATCCTCTCATTTGTCCTTTTGGTCATAACGCGATTGGTTTTACGCACAGACCAGAGTATTATAATCTATTTTCCCGCCGGTTTCAAGGGGCAATCTGCTGAAGAAGACGGAATTAGAAAAAAATTTACAGAAAATCTGCACCGGCTGCCCTACAAGGGCGCGTATATGACCCGCAGGTGCGATAACCAGGGGTGGGAAAAACGTTGCTAAGCCAAAGGCGATCTGGTCAGAGTTTCCCCTCACAAAAAAACACGGGGAGCCGAAGCCCCCCATGCACCCCGCTTTAGCCGTATCGCATCCAATTATGACCTGCACGAAAAGGCAGGTGGGATGCCGCTCCCGACCATTACTGCTCCCAGCGTCCACCATCCGTCGATGCGGGGGCGGGAGGTCTGCAAACAGGCCGGGAAGTCTAACGTCCCAATAAGAAAATGTGGGTCCAAAAGGACACGCTACGCACCAAGCAGGAGGAATATCGCGCTTACTCCGCGTCCTCCGAGTAAAGAGAATCCATAATCAGGTCGTACACGGCCTGCAATTCCGCCTCGTCCTCGATGGCGCAGAGGATCGGCTCTCCGTCTTCCTCAATGGATTTGAAAATGCTGACCTCCAGATCCAACGAATCGGAACCGTCGTCGGCGGGAATGACTGCCATATAGGTATTGCCGTTGTACTCCAGTGTGCTGAGTACCTCCAGCTCGTATTCGGTGCCTTCCTCATCCACGATGGTGATGAAATCAGAACCGTATTGGTCTGCCAAGCAAATCGCCCCCCGCTTTTGATGCCTATATTCTACCGCAGGGCGCACGCAAAATCAAGAGGTCATTTTGTACAGAAACAGGGCGGCATTTTAGGACAGAAAATCTTCCAGAAACTGATTCAGTTCGTCCTCTGACCGGACGGGGATGCCTTTTTCCAGAGCCTCCCGGTCGGCGTCGGGGAGGGAGGACACCTGACAGGGGAAAATCTGCTTCGGTTCGGAAGCGCCTTTGTCGAACAGCGCCAGATACCCCCGGAAGCACCCCAATGTGAGGTACAGAAGCAAAATAAGGCTTGCCGATTTTTTCAGCATATCATGCATTCCTCCTTTTGCTGCTAGTATTTCCCACAATTAAAACTTTATTTATAAATTGGGGCTTTCGTTTTTTCATCCGGTATGGTATAATGATATGAGTAGTGTTATGCGAATATGACACTGGTTATAATGGATTTACCAGGCAGGCGCGTCCTGCTTCTATTGGAGGTACCCTATGGCAAACGAAAAAAGACCCAGGAGGCGCAAGAAGCTCCGGCAGGAGTGGAATCCCCACTGGTCGCTGAAGCTGCTGTATATGATCTTCTCCGTGGCCGGTTCCGTGCTGAAAATTGCCGTCGGCGCGGCGGCGACGGTTCTGCTGATCGTGCTGATCTGCGGTACGGTCTTTGTCGGCACGCTGGGAGATTATCTGCAGGAGGATATTCTGACGGAGGCCGCCGACTGGTCTCTGGACGACTACGATCTGGAACAGACCTCCTTCATTTATTATGTGGACAACCACGGCGATATCCAGCTGCTGCAGCAGATTTATACCACCACCGACCGTCAGTGGGCGTCCATTGACGAGATTCCCGAAGACCTGATTCACGCCGCCGTGGCCATCGAGGATAAACGGTTCTACGAGCATCAGGGCGTGGACTGGATCACCACCATGAAAGCCTGCCTGAATATGTTCTTCGGTGGCGACGAGCAGTTCGGCGGCTCCACCATCACCCAGCAGTTCATCAAAAACCACACGGGTGAAAAGAGCGTTACCGTCCAGCGAAAGGTCATGGAGATTTTCCGGGCGCAGATTTTCGAGCGGGAATACGATAAAGACCTGATCATGGAGTATTACCTCAACGAGATTTACCTGGGACGTGGCTGCTACGGCGTCAAGAGCGCCGCGGCTGAGTATTTCGGCAAGGAGCTGCGGAACCTGACCACCGCCGAGTGCGCCAGCCTCATCAGTATCACCAATAACCCGTCCCTGTTCAATCCCTATTCCGAGAGCGTGTATATGTACAAGGGCGAGGAGCGGGACGGTGCCGGACGGAACCGCTACCGTCAGCTGAACGTTCTGAGCGAGATGCTGGATCAGGACTATCTGACGCAGGAGGAATACGACGCGGCTGTGGCGCAGGAAATGGTGTTCAAAGAGGGCATCGACGATGCCGACCGCTGGACGATCTGCGACAACTGCGGCTATGAGAACACCCGCAGCCACTTCACCGGCGAGGGGGATACCTGCTACTGCCCCCAGTGCGGCGAGCAGGTGGCCGTCAGCACCGACGCTTCCCAGCACATTTATTCGTGGTTCGTGGACGCTGTGATTGTGGACTTTGCCAGCTATCTGGCAGATCAGGACGGCAAGGTCTGGGACGACCTCAGCACTAACGACCAGAGCATCTACCTCAACCGCATCCAGAAGGGCGGCTACCATATTTATACCACCTTGGACATGGACGTGCAGAAGCAGGTGGACGCGGTTTATACCGACCTGAGCAACATTCCCACTACCCGCAGTGAGCAGCAGCTCCAGTCCGCCATCGTGGTCATCAACAACGAGACGGGCGACGTGGTTGCTTTGTCCGGCGGCGTGGGGGAGAAGACGACTTTCCTTGCCTACAACAAGGCTACGCAGGCGAAGCTCCAGACCGGTTCTTCCCAGAAGCCCATTTCCGTTTACGCCCCGGCCTTTGAGTCCGGTGAGGTCACACCGGCGTCGGTGATGAAAGACCTGCCCATGACCTATATCGACGGCAACAACTGGCCGAAGAACGACAACCGGCAGTACCAGTACGCGAGGACTGTCTATCAGGGCATTGTTTCCTCCGTCAACACCGTTTCTGCCCGGACGCTGGACACCATCGGCGCGGATTACGGATACAGCTTTGCCAAGTATAACTTTGGCCAAAGCTCCCTGACAGATCATTACCCCCTGCCAAACGGGCAGAGCCTGTCCGACGTGGGTCTGGCGCCTCTGGCGCTGGGCGCGCTGACGGTGGGTTCTACCGTGCGGGAGATGTCCGCCGCTTACGCGACCTTCGCCAACGACGGCGTTTACCGGGAGCCGAGACTGTTCACCAAGGTCTACGACAGCAATGGCCGGGTCGTGGTGGACAATGAGCAGGAGTCCCGGAAGATACTCAGCCAGAAGACTGTGGATTATATGAACTACTGCCTGTTCAACGCGGCGAACAACGGCACCGGCGGCGCGGCCATCTTTGCGGGACAGAACATCGCGGGCAAGACCGGTACCACGTCTTCCAACCGCGACCGGTGGTTCTGCGGCTATACCACCCACTACACCGCAGCCGTATGGTGCGGCTACGACATCCCGGAGCAGATCTACCTCACCGGCAGCAGCGCCAACCCGGCGGCACGGCTGTGGAAGGCGGTCATGCAGCCCATCCACGACGGTCTGCCCAGAGAAGGATTGTATAACGGCAACGCCTTCCACAGTGTGGGCGTGTGTCTGGATTCCGGCAAGAAAGCCACCGCGGCGTGCAGCGCCGATGTGCGTGGACTGGAGCGCGTGGTCTACGTGAACGTCTACGACGGCGACGAGCCGGAGGGAACCTGCGACAAGCACATTCAGGTGGACTATTGCGTCACCGGCGGCGGTGTGGCGACGGACTACTGCTATATGTTCAGCGACGCCCAGATCGAGTCCCGGTCTCTTGTGAAGCTGACGCAGGCCGAGGTGGACGAGATCAAGGCGGCGGACGGCTTCGGACTGAACGATATTTACACCGCCAACTACTATGTATATCTCATTGATTCCGACGGTAACCCCGCTTCGTGGCACGGGTTCTACAACAACCTGAATAACGGCGTGGATGCCCCCTATATCATGTGTCCGCTGCACAACCAGAGCTCCTGGGAGGAGTATCAGCCCGGCGGTACGGAGGAAGACACCACCGGCGGCTGGGACAACAGCTCGGACGGCGGCTGGCATGGCGGCTGGGACGGCTTCGTCGGCTGAGATAAGGAGAAAGAGGGAGGAGACCCAATGCTCTGGATTTCCGATGAATGGAAGGAATATGAGGTTTTGGACGCCAGCGGCGGCGAGCGGCTGGAACGGTGGGGCAAGTTCATTCTGGTGCGCCCCGACCCACAGGTGATCTGGGATACGCCACGGACGGTACCCCAATGGAAGCGCTATGATGCCCGCTATGTCCGCTCCAATACCGGCGGCGGACACTGGACGGACAACAAGCTTCCCGAACGCTGGCAGATTCACTATAAGGACTACCTGACCTTTAACGTCAAGCCCATGAACTTCAAGCACACGGGCGTTTTCCCGGAACAGGCGGTGAACTGGGATTTCATCCGGGAGAAGGTGGCGGCGGCTTCCGCCCGCCGTCCTGTCCGGGTATTGAACCTGTTTGCCTATTCCGGCGGCGCGACACTGGCGGCGGCCGCCGGGGGAGCGGAGGTGTACCATGTGGACGCCTCCAAGGGCATGGTGGCATGGGCGAAGGAAAACGCCGTGGCTTCCGGCCTTGCCGACCGGCCCATCCACTGGATCGTGGACGACTGCGGCAAATTTATCCAGCGGGAGATCCGCCGGGGACGGCGCTATGACGGCATTATCATGGATCCGCCCAGCTATGGCCGTGGACCCGGCGGTGAGATCTGGAAGATGGAGACCAGCTTTTACCCCTTCTTACAGGAGACGGTGAAGCTGCTGTCCGACGAGCCGCTGTTCGTTATCATCAATTCGTATACCACCGGGCTTGCGCCCTCCGCCGTGGCTTACGCTTCCGACGTGGTATTCGGGGCGGCACATGGCGGCAAAACCGCTGCCGGTGAGCTGGGACTGCCGGTGAAGCAGTCCGGACTGGTTCTTCCCTGCGGTGCCACCGGACGGTGGACGCCGTAACAAATAGGAGGATGCCTGATTTGAGCGACATAATTTCTGTAGAGCATCTGGCATACACGTACCCGGGCGTGGAGGACACGCCCGGTGTTCCCGTGTTTGCGGATTTGAATCTGACCATTGAAGAAGGCAGCTTTGTTGCCGTACTCGGCACCAACGGCTGCGGAAAATCCACCCTTGCCAAGCATTTCAACGCCATTCTGCTGCCCTCCGGGGGAAAGGTCTACGTCTGCGGCATCGATACCGCCAACGAAGACCGGCTGATCACCATCCGCCGGAACGTGGGCATGGTATTCCAGAATCCGGACAACCAGATCGTGGCGAATGTGGTGGAGGAGGACGTTGCTTTCGGCCCTGAAAATCTGGGCATTGCCAGCCCGGAAATTCGCCGCAGAGTGGACAGCGCCCTGAAACAGGTGGACATGTACGAGTACCGCACCCATGCGCCTCATTTGTTGTCCGGCGGACAGAAGCAGCGCATCGCCATTGCGGGCGTGATTGCCATGGAGCCGAAGTGCATCGTTCTGGATGAGCCCACCGCCATGCTTGACCCGAGAGGCCGCCGAGAGGTGATCGACACCATCGGACGGCTGAACCGGGAGAAGGGCATCACGGTGGTTCTGATCACCCACCACATGGACGAAGCGGCCAAGGCGCAGCGCGTCGTGGTGCTGGACAAGGGCAAGGTCGCGGCGGATGGCACACCGAAGGAGGTCTTCTCTCAGGTGGAGCTGCTGCACGGCATCGGCCTTGCCGCACCGGAGACGGTGGAGTTGTGCTGGGAGCTGAATCAGGGGGGCTTTGACCTTCCGCTGGATAAATTAGACCCGAAAGAATGCGCGCAGGCACTTTACGACATGGTGATGGCCTGACCCGCTGGGAGGTATTTTCTTGAAACCCATTCTGGAAGTGAAGAATCTCACTTATATTTACAGCGCCGGGACGCCCTTTGAGCATAAGGCGCTGGATGACATATCCTTTTCCGTGGAGCGGGGAGAGTTTATTGGCATCATCGGCCACACCGGCTCCGGAAAATCCACCCTGATGCAGCAGCTGAACGGACTGCTGAAGCCCACCTCCGGCACGGTGCTGCTGGACGGGCAGGACATCTGGTCGGACAAGAAGCTGACCCGGCAGGCACGGTTCCGGGTGGGGCTGGTGTTCCAGTACCCGGAGTATCAGCTGTTTGAGGAAACCGTGTACAAGGACATTGCCTTCGGCCCCAAGAACATGGGACTCTCCCCGGAAGAGGTCGATCGCCGCGTCCGGGAAGCCGCCGGGTTCGTGGGGCTTACGGAGCAGCAGCTGGAGGTCTCGCCCTTTGATCTTTCCGGCGGACAAAAGCGCGGGGTGGCCATTGCGGGCGTCATTGCCATGGAGCCGGAAGTTCTCATTCTGGACGAACCCACCGCCGGCCTTGACCCCGTGGGGCGCTCGGAAATTCTGGGCAATATTCAGTCCTACCGCAAGGCGAAGAACGCCACAATCATGATGGTCTCCCACTCCATGGAGGACGTGGCGCGGCTGACGGATCGCCTGCTGGTGATGAACGGCTCCAAGCTTGCCATGGACGCGCCCCCCGCGCAGGTTTTTACCCACGCTGAGGAACTGACCCAAATGGGACTGAACATACCCCAGGTGACCCAGGTCTTCCTGGAGCTGAAAAAGCTGGGGCTGGACGTGAAAAACGTCTACACCATCGAGCAGGCCGCGGCGGAGATCAGGCGGCTCAAGGGGGGAAACTGCCATGCTTAAAGACATTACCCTCGGCCAGTATTTCCCTGGCAATTCCGTCATTCACCGCCTTGACCCAAGAACGAAGCTCATTGTTCTGGTCGTATACATGGTGACGCTTTTCGTTGCCTCCGGGTGGGTATCCTACGGCGTGCTGCTCCTGTTCCTGCTGACAGTAATCAAAATTTCCGCCATTCCGGGAAAATCCATCGTCCGGGGCATGAAGCCGCTGGTGATGATCCTTGTTTTCACCGGCGTGCTGAATCTGTTTTTTAACAAGGACGGCAGGGTGCTGGTGGATTTC
>ERZ1026997.849-NODE-849-length-9944-cov-4.080089_pt1 | contig 9944 bp, 8 predicted proteins | sample MGYA00519289_ERZ1026997 | MGnify/ENA primary metagenome ERZ1026997 (study PRJEB26926, sample SAMN06164455) | human gut metagenome | biome: ENVO:00009003; feature: ENVO:2100002; material: ENVO:00002003 | host: Homo sapiens | place: USA | collected 2012 ... | reverse complement strand
CGAGATGTCTTAGGGTCTCGTGGGCTCGGAGATGTGTATAAGAGACAGCAGTTGATAAGCAGAAAGCAATGCTTCAGGCTGTTGTTATTGACAGGAGTGGGAAGGATACCAGGGAGGCGCTTCCTGACAGGGTATCTGTTAAAGATTTAAGTTATGACAGCCAGATTAAAGATTATACAATGAATTATGATGCCAAAGAAGTACAGTGTACTGACAATACATTTGCAGTAACTAAGGCAGGTGCCAGGGTAACATTTAACTTTACAGGCAGTGGCGCAGGTGAGACTTACTTTAATATTAATGGGCTTGATTATGAAGGCGCAGCACAGTTCCAGCTGTATTTTGGAAAGAAAAAGTTTGACCCGTTAGACTTATACTCTAAGTCAGACTGGAAAGAGCTTTCACATAATGAAAAGAAGAAGATATTTAAGAATTTCATATACTGGACACAGTCTACAAGCAGTGTTAAGCTTGGGATTACGACTGATACAGGAGTAACCAAGTCAATGAATTACTTTACATCTGATTACAGCTATTACAGTAACCAGCATGATTTCAGTGTGAATATGGGCTATTCGGAAGAAAATGTTACATCAGTTACAGTGACTTTCCAGAAGATTGGCGTGTATTCTTATGATGATATACAGATTGTATGCCAGCCAATGGACAGTTACACTGACGAGATTAATACACTTAAAGAAAATGTATTAACAGATGTAGAGCTTGGAAATAATAAGGTTACAGGTCAGATAACACTTGACCGTAATAAATATCTGTGTCTTACAATCCCTTATTCAAAGGGCTGGAAGGTATATGTAGACGGGGAAAGACAAAAGCTATATAATGCTAATGGTCAGTATATGGCTGTATATCTTACGAGTGGAACGCATAATGTAACACTTAAGTATTCTACGCCGCTTCTTAAAGAGGGAGCGTTGGTGTCACTTGCAGGTGTGGCCATCTTTGCCATGCAGCTTGTAATTAATAAGAGAAAGAAGAGGGAATAATAATGTACAGAGAAGTTGCGAAACTTATTATATATGGTAATCATGAGGACACTATTCTTATGAAAATGTCCGATATTTTCAAAAAATTTGATAGGGATGAGGAGACTCCTGACAAGCTTATAAGTGATATATATGAGCAGATTAAGAGAATATTGGAGGTTGCCACAGATTATGGCTTTGATAAGAATTTATGGCATAATTATCTTACATTCTATCTTATAACTAATGAGAATCCATTCAGCCTTACATGTGAAAAGGTAGGTGCTAATGATGGAAGTGTTAATGAATTTGCTAAAAACGACTTCAAGGTGTTTATGAATCTGTTTAATTATGATTTCAGACCTATTGAGGCTGCACTTGGAATTAACTGTTTTTCACTTATATCTGATTACAAGGCAATTGTTAAGAAAGAGCTTATGTACAATAAGAATGTAAGTGAGAAGGTACAGGCTTTAAGCCTTAAGCTTGAGACAGCAAAGGACGAGAATGAGTTCTTTAATTATGTTACTGATTTCTATAAAGCATATGGTGTAGGAATGTTCGGACTTAATAAGGCATTCAGAGTAATAGGCGGTGATAATGGCGTTACATTTACACCAATTAACAATATGGATAAGGTTATGTTAGATGACCTTATAGGTTATGAAATCCAGAAGAAGAAGCTTGTTGAGAATACAGAGGCCTTTGTTCAGGGAAGAAAAGCTAATAATGCGCTTCTTTTTGGTGACAGCGGAACAGGTAAGTCAACTTCTATCAAGGCTATTGTCAATGAATATTATGACCAGGGTCTTAGAATGATAGAGATATACAAACATCAGTTCAAGGATTTATCTAATGTTATAGCAAGCATTAAGAACAGAAATTACAAGTTCATAATATATATGGATGATTTATCTTTCGAGGAATTCGAGATTGAATACAAGTTCTTAAAGGCTGTAATTGAAGGCGGTGTTGAGACTAAGCCTGATAATATTCTTATCTATGCAACATCTAACAGAAGACATCTTATCAAGGAAACATGGAATGACAGAAATGATATGGAAAGCAATAACGGTCTTCACAGATCTGATACTATTGAGGAGAAGCTTTCATTAGTGAACAGATTTGGATGCCAGATAAGCTACTCTAAGCCATCACAGAAAGAATTCTTTGATATTGTTATTGGCCTTGCAAGGAAGAATAATGTTAAGATGACAGATGAAGAGCTTATGGCAGAGGCTAACAAGTGGGAACTTTCACATGGTGGAATATCAGGAAGAACAGCACAGCAGTTTATCAATTACTGTCTTGGGGGTAGAGAATGATTTCATACATTAAAGGTGAGCTTGCCGAAATCCTGCCAGATGTAATCGTTGTGGAAGCCAATGGAATCGGATATAATATATATGTTCCGGGTTCAGTTCCTGGTGAGCTTCCATCAGTTGGCAGTGAGGTTAAGATATATACATATATGAATGTCAAGGAAGATGAATGCAGTCTGTTCGGATTCCTTACAAGAGATGATTTAAGCATGTTTAAAATGCTTATCTGTGTCAATGGTATTGGCCCTAAGGCAGCGCTTGGTGCATTATCTAATATCACAGCAGATGATTTAAGATTTGCAGTTCTTGCTGATGATGTGGCAGCAATCAAGGCACTTCCTGGTATCGGACCTAAGACAGCACAGAAGATTATAATTGAGCTTAAGGATAAGTTAAAGCTTGATGAAGTATTTGAATCAGCACTTTCTAAGAATAAAAAGGCAGACAATAACAGTAATGTCATGATGATAAGAAATGACGCTGTTGAGGCACTTGTATCACTTGGATATTCAAGCAAAGATGCACTTGTTGCTGTCAAGGAAGTGGAAGATATAGAGAATAAGGATTCTGAGACGGTTCTTAAGGAAGCGTTAAAGAAGCTGGCTAAATTCTAGAGCAGAATAGTATTTGAGAAATGAGGGGCTATATGGAAAAGAGGATTATATCAACACAGATAACTGAAGAAGATTATGGTATTGAGAATTCCTTAAGGCCATTATCTCTTGATGACTATGTTGGACAGAATAAGGTTAAGAGTAATCTTAAAGTATATATTGAGGCAGCAAAGGAAAGAGGAGAGGCACTTGACCATGTGCTTTTCTATGGACCTCCGGGACTTGGAAAGACAACTCTGGCAGGAATTATTGCTAATGAAATGGGGGTTAATATCAAGGTTACATCCGGTCCTGCAATCGAGAAGCCGGGAGATATGGCAGCTATACTTAACAACTTGAGTGAGGGTGATATTCTCTTTGTTGATGAGATTCACAGACTTAACAGACAGGTTGAAGAAGTGCTGTATCCGGCAATGGAGGATTATAAGATTGATATTATGATCGGAAAGGGTGCAACAGCAAGGTCTATAAGACTTGATCTGCCACAGTTCACTCTGATAGGGGCAACAACAAGAGCGGGACTTTTATCAGCACCTTTAAGAGACAGATTCGGTGTTGTAAGCCATATGGAATTCTATACCGTTCCGGAGCTTGAGAAAATCATTATCCGTTCAGCCAATGTGCTTAATGTTGATATTGACTCAGACGGAGCACATGAGCTTGCAAGAAGATCCAGAGGAACACCGAGACTTGCCAACAGACTTTTGAAAAGAGTAAGGGATTTTGCACAGGTTAAATATAACGGACATATCAATAAGGATGTTGCTGATTATGCACTTAATCTGTTAGATGTTGACAGAGATGGATTGGACCGTAACGATCGTGTTATACTTACTACAATAGTTGATAAGTTTGATGGCGGACCTGTCGGTATTGAGACACTGGCAGCTTCAATAGGCGAGGATTCAGGAACTCTTGAAGATGTTTATGAGCCATATCTTATACAGAATGGGTATATTAACAGAACTCCAAGAGGAAGAGTTGCAACTAAAGCAGCTTATGATAATCTTGGCAGGCCATTCAAACAAAAATAACATAAAATATTCTAAAGAATGTGTTTTATGAGTTGAATAGTAAGTGTATTTATTATATACTTAATATGTTTATTTCTACATATATGGAGGGGACTTATGTCATCAAAGAATACAGCAGAAGTAATTCTTGGAGGTAAGGTAATCAAGCTTGGTGGATATGAAAGCGAGGAGTATCTTCAGAGAGTTGCATCATACATTAATAACAAGATAACTGAATTTAATAAAGAAGAGAGTTACAGACGAATGTCAGCAGAGCTCAGAACTGATATGATGTATCTTAATATTGCAGATGATTACTTCAAGGCTAAGAAGATGGCAGACAGTATTTCATTAGATATTGAGAACAAGGATAAGGAAATATATGACCTTAAGCATGAGCTTATTGCAGCACAGATTAAGGCAGAAAGTTCAGCAAAAGAGATTAAGGAATTAAAGAGTGAGATTAACAAGTATCAGAAGAATATTGTCAAGTTAGAGACAGAACTGAATGACTCTAAGAAGTGATTTACATAAGATTATCTGGTATTAATAATAACGGCTGTTGCAAATGCATTTGCAGCAGCCATTTAATTTAAAGGCGGTTACAACTATGAATGTTGATAAGAGAAAAACACAGGTGGAGGTTTTAGCACCAGCAGGTTCACTTGATATTATGAAAGCTGTTGTGGCGGCAGGGGCAGATGCAATATACCTGGGAGGCAATATGTTTGGAGCAAGGGCATTTGCCAATAATTTTAATGATGAAGAGCTTATCTGTGCTATTGAATATGCACATTTATTCGGTAGAAAGGTTTACCTGACAGTTAATACTCTTCTTAAGTCGAGAGAGATAGAGAACAGTCTTATAGAATATCTTATACCATTCTATGAGGCAGGTCTTGATGCAGTGATTGTACAGGATATGGGTGTGTTTAACCTTATAAGAAAACATTTTCCTGATATGGATATACATGCAAGCACACAGATGACACAGACCGGAGTGTATGGCAGCAGGCTTTTAAAGGAACTTGGTGCAACAAGAATAGTCACTTCAAGAGAGATGAATCTGCAGGAAATAAAGCAGCTTCATGAGAGATTAGATGTGGAGATAGAAAGCTTTGTGCATGGAGCATTATGTTACTGTTATTCGGGACAATGCCTGCTTTCAAGCTTTAACGGAGGAAGAAGCGGCAACAGGGGAAGGTGTGCCCAGCCGTGCAGGATGCCTTATGATGTGTATGATAACGGCGAAAAGATTAATAACAGAAACAACAGTTACGCATTAAGCCCTAAGGATATGTGTGCATTACAGATACTTCCTGATGTTATAGAAAGTGGAGTGTATTCTCTGAAAATTGAAGGCCGTATGAAGAATGTCACATATGCGGCTATGGTAACGCATATTTACCGTAAATATGTTGATATGTATCTTGAGAGGGGACGAAAAGGCTTCAAGGTAGATAAGAAGGATATTGAAGAACTTTCAGATATATATAACAGAGGTGCATTTACTACAGGCTATTATGACAGCGTCAAGGGAAAGAAGATGATGTCACTGGGGCGTCCTAACCATATGGGAACGGAGTGCCTTAAGGTAGTATCTAACAAGGCAGGAAGAATTACATTTAAAGCATTAAAGAATGTAAACAGAGGTGATGTCTTTGAGATTGATAAGGAACATTCATTTGAGAGTGGAGCTGATGTGGCAGCAGGACAGACCTTCGTTGTCAATCTTCCTAAGAAATACCCACTATATGAGGGAAGAATTGTCAACAGAATGAATAATGCTAAGATTAAGGCATATGTAGCGGATAATTATGTCGGAATAACACCTAAGCTTCATGTAGATATGAAGCTTAGTGTAAGAAAGAATGAAAATATATCACTTACAGTAATGTATGATGGAATTGAAAAGACATGTACAGGAGAGATAGTTACCGAAGCACAGAGCCGTCCGGCCTCAGAGGAGGAACTGGTTAAGAATTTAAAGAAAACCGGCGATACATGTTTTGTGGTGGAAGATGCAGAAGTGCAGCTTGATGATGGTGTGTTTGTGCCTGTTGGCTGGATTAAGGAGTTAAGAAGAAATGTACTTGAACAGCTTGAGACACATTTAAAGCACAGTCTTGTAAGAACTTATAATAAGCCTGAATGTGCAGAGCCTGACGATAGGGAGAATACTGATGATAATAATTATCAGGTAAGAAAAGCTGCATACCTTCATGATATAGCGCAGGTAAAGAAAGCAGCATCAGTTTCAGGTGTTGAAAGCATTTATCTTGATTATAAGATGTTTTATATGAATGATGAGAATTCATTAAAAGAGGCTGTAAAGTACTGTCAGTCACATGGAATATATGTATATATGTTCCTTCCACATATTCTTAAGGCAGAGAAATATGATAAGTTTAAGTACTTGTGTGAGAAAGCTTCTGACTGTGGCATAGACAGATTTGTATGCCGTAATATTGAGCAGATTGGTTTTCTTGGAAGTGACAACTGGAAAAAATTATCTGACAAGGTGCATATTATTACGGACAGCAGCATATATATATTTAATACATTTGCAAAAGATGAATTAAGAAGGCTGTGCAGTAATGCCGGGGTTATTCTTGACAGAATGACACTGCCGCTTGAACTTACAGATAAGGAGATGAAGCCTGTAATTGGAAGTGACACGGAACTTGTAGTATATGGGAATGTGCCTCTTATGGTATCTGAACAGTGTGTGAGAAGAACTTACGGAAAATGTGACGGATGCTGGGGCAGCATCAATATTACAGGGCCGAAGGGCAGCTCTTATACAGTGGAAAGTATGTGTGAATTCTGTTATTCTGTAATGAATGGAGAAAAACTCAATCTTACAAAAGAAAATCCCGAAGAATGCGGTGTGTGTGTAATTCGTTATGAATTTGACGAAAGTGAAGCAGATGATATACAATTAGTTATGACTGATGGAGTGAGTGGCGGTACTACAGGACATTTTCATCAGGCAATCGACTAAGATTAAGTGACTTGAATAAAGGAGATTGCTATGCAGTCAGTTTTTATTGAACTTACAAAATACATATTTGCTTTTCTGATGGCGTTTTATGTTCTTTCTGCTTACAGAGGAGCAATAATCCATAAGGAAGAAAAGAGAAAAGGAATATATATCCAGCAGTATATTATAATATTCGCGATACATTTTCTTGGATATTATGTGTTGTATCTTATGAAAGGTGAGACTAGATATATAGGCTTTTATTTTGTACAGCTTATATATCTTATAGTATTCATTGCGTTTTATTACATATTGTATCCAAAGGCTTCAAGGCTTCTTGTTAATAATATGTGTATGCTGATGTCAGTTGGATTTATCATGATAGCAAGGCTTAATTTTGACAAATGTGTTAAACAGTTTGTTATTGCTGTGTTTGGAACGGTTATTATGTTTCTTGTTCCATGGCTTTTAAAAACTGTTAAGAGCTTCAGAAACTTTGGATGGATATATTGCATTTCGGGACTTGTGCTTTTATGTGCTGTTTTATTAGGAAATAAGGTGTATGGAGCCAATCTTACATTAAGCATAGGAGCATTTTCTGTACGCGTAAGATCGTCGGCAGCGTCAGATGTGTATAAGAGACAGGTCAACGACATTTAAACAGACATGTATTGTTACAGCGTTTGCAGCACTTCATGTTATTATTCTTGTGCTTTCAACTGACCTTGGTGCTGCACTTATATTCTTTGTGGTGTATATTGCAATGCTTTATATAGCAACAAGAAAACTGGCCTATGCCGGGGCAGGACTGATTGCCGGAGCAGGTGCATCTGTTATTGCATATAAGCTTTTTGCACATGTGAGAGCGAGAGTTATTGTATGGCGTAATCCGTGGGAATATATTGATACAAGCGGATATCAGATATGTCAGTCTCTTTTTGCAATTGGTATGGGATCGTGGTTTGGATATGGATTATGTCAGGGTATGCCTGATAAGATACCTGTAGCAGAGAAAGATTTTATGTTTTCTGCTATATCTGAAGAATTTGGACTCATATTTTCAATAGCTCTATTCTTAGTGTGCCTTAATAATCTTATTCTTATGATGAATATAGCTTCAAGATGTAAGACACTTTTTTATCGTCTTGTAGCTGTAGGACTTGGGGTTACATATGGGGTTCAGGTGTTCTTAACTGTGGGAGGTGCAATTAAGTTTATACCGATGACAGGTGTTACACTTCCTTTTGTAAGTTACGGGGGAAGCTCTATATTAAGCTCGCTTATAATGTTTGCTCTTATTAATGGAATGTACAATATGAGACAGGATGAAGGTGACAGGAAAGATGGCAGAAAACAAAAAACAGGACAGACGAAGAAAAAAACAAAACATACAAAGTGATATAGTTGATAATGAAAAGAAGAATCTGCGAAATAAAGAGACTAATATAATTGCATTCTTTTTTGTAGGACTTTTTCTTGCAACTATTGTGTATCTGTGTATATTCAATGTGAGAGATGCAGGAACAATTGTGAATAATCCTTACAATAAAAGAGTAGACAATCAGGAAAGCAAGGTTGTAAGAGGTGATATATTAGCAGATGACGGAGATGTACTTGCAACAACGCTTACGGATGAGGATGGTAATGAAACACGTTATTATCCTTATGATAATCTGTTCTGTCATTCGGTTGGATTTACTTCTCTTACAGGGATGAAGACAGGAATAGAACAGTCTCAGAATTATTTTCTTTTAAGTGAGACAGATAATGTGCTTGATCAGATTGGTAATGACCTGTCTGGAGGAAAAGCAAAGGGGCATAATGTTACAACAACACTTAATGTTGAACTTACTAAAGCGGCATATAAAGCACTTGGTAATAATAAAGGTGCAGTTATAGCGATGGAACCTGCTACGGGTAAGATTCTTGCAATGGTATCGAATCCATCATTTGATGCAAATGCAGTAAATACCGATTATGATGAGTGGATTACTTATGATAGTGCGGATTCGGTGCTTTTAAACAGGGCAACGCAAGGGCTATATCCACCTGGTTCAACATTCAAGATAATTACTGCTCTTGCATATATAAGGCAGAATCAGAATGATTATTATAATTATTCATATAATTGTGATGGACAGGCATATATATCTGGTGGAACTACTATTGCATGCTTTGATCATACGGCACATGGATATCAGGATTTAAGAAAAGCATTTGCTAATTCCTGTAATTCTGCATTTTCTACGATTGGAGCAGGACTTAATAAGACATCTTTCATGAATCTGTGCAGTACATTATTATTTAATTCTAATCTTCCTGTAGGGTTTGAGTATTCTAAGAGTACAATGGCTGTAACACAGGATTCTTCGATAAGTGAGATGCAGGAGACCGGTATCGGTCAGGGAAGGACGATGATGACACCGCTTCACAATATGATGATAGCGGCTAGTGTTGCTAATGATGGCGTTATGATGACTCCTTATATTGTTGACAGTATAAGTGACAGTGAGGGAAGAACTGTTGTTAAGAATAAGCCAACAGAGGCAGGAACTGTGATGTCAGCAGAAGAGGCAGAATACCTTACAGAATGCATGAGAGAGGTAATAACTTCTGGTACAGGAAATTCTATGAAATATTCATCATATGAAGCAGCAGGAAAGACCGGTTCGGCACAGTATGATGACTCTGACAGATATCATAGCTGGTTTACGGGCTTTGCACCTTATGATAATCCCCAGATAGCAGTATGTGTGATTCTGGAAGGGGGTTATTCTGGTGTGTCAAGTGCACAGGTGGTAGCAAAAGCTGTGTTTGATACATATTTCGGCTATTGATATTGAAGTTGTGAGAATGTATAATATTGTTTAGTGATTAATTGCATGATTATGAGGAATGATGATGAATACTGTTAACTATATCACTCCGTCAGATGGTGACATATATCTTGTTAATAACCAGACATATGTTAATTCTGGTGGGACTGATTTTGATCTGTCTCTTATACACATCTGACGCTGCCGACG
>ERZ1026997.847-NODE-847-length-9956-cov-5.281083_pt1 | contig 9956 bp, 9 predicted proteins | sample MGYA00519289_ERZ1026997 | MGnify/ENA primary metagenome ERZ1026997 (study PRJEB26926, sample SAMN06164455) | human gut metagenome | biome: ENVO:00009003; feature: ENVO:2100002; material: ENVO:00002003 | host: Homo sapiens | place: USA | collected 2012 ... | reverse complement strand
CTCGTGGGCTCGGAGATGTGTATAAGAGACAGGTATATACGCGTGCATAACAAAATAACATATTGGCAGAGGATTGTCTTGACTTTTTCGAGGGGGCTGATATAGTAACCGCGTAGTTCACTTCTTTGCAAGGTGAGGTACGACATCGCTGTGACATCCGATTTCCCCGGAAGTAGGTTCATCCTGCTTCCGGGGTTTTCTTTTGCCCAAATCCAATTTGTCATAATGTCACAGCCTCGCGCACGCCCGCGTAAATATATATAATAGTAACCACTACTTCTCCTATGTATTTTATCTAAGAATCTTTATGACATTATGACAAATTAAAAAAAGAGCGTAGCAACTCTTTCTCTGTTAATGACTTCCGTCCATCTGATTTTGTCACAAACTATGTCACAAAATCTGCGTTTGTCACAAATTTTTGAACCCCCGGAACCCACGGATTCCCCTCTCCCGCCCACCGCGAATCCGTGGAACCCGTGGAACCCGCGGATTCTTTTGTGACATTGTGACACTTTTTACTGACAAATCGGGGAGATTTGGGCTACATTTTGTGACAAACCCTCTCATCTCCATATAATATAATACCCCCCCATCCACTTCCTGAAAAGTTTATAGGAGTACTATGACGGCTTCATCCGGCGCAGGGATTTCCCGCTTGACAGGACGGAATCCCTGTGCTACCTTCCCTTCGTCACAGCAACCACCGCCCCACGGCTACCGCCGTATGGGTGGCGGCTCTCGTGTCTAAACCAATAATAATCCAGTGCATAAGAAAATAACTGTATCGTGTCTCTCCAACTATCAGCTTTCGCGGTTGAAGGGATTTATTCCGACGTCAGGAGGGTGTAACCATCCCGTCCTGTGCAGTGTTGAAGAGTTGAAGACTTGGTTCCGTGCCAGCTCTCCCTCTTCTCTCCCCTCCTATCTCCAACGATACTTCTACTTCTCCGTCCTCTTCGACCTCGCAAAGAGTATTGAGGCAGGGTGCAGTGAAGAGGAAGTAACGACTACGCTCAACTCCATCCCCCGGTTGTGGGCAGATGCTTTCCGTTCATGGAGAAGCGATAACCTGCTGCCAGAGATAAAGAAGGCACTCCCCGCACTTGTCCCTTCCATCAAGTTCAGGGCATCCCGTGTCCTTCGTCAGAAAGCCGAAGGGTTTGTCACTAACCGAAAACTTGTCAGCACCGACCCGGACAGTTGGAGCCATACGGGCATCTTTGGTATTGACATTGACCGGGGAAGTGATAATAATACAGAGGATGCGGATGAACTCTATCGAATCGCCGCAGACAAGCTCCCAAATCTTCCCGGATTCCTGTTCGCTTATGTCAGCCCCAACAAGGGGATTAAGGCTCTATTCTCTGTGGATAGCCGGACAACGGAATTGTTAAATAGTCCGAAAAACATACAACCGAAGACGGAACCCACGGACACCAGCGAACCCGCGGAATCCGGGGAGACCCTTCCACCCGAAGAGATACTGGCAGAGAGGATGCTCTTACACCGGGCACTCTATCACCACCTCACCGAGAAGGTGGAGAGGGAAACGGGACTTCACCCCGACAAGGTGTGCAAGGATGCCGCTAGGTTGCAGTTCCTCTATCACGGAAAGTTTATACCTGCCGCGGTTGACTGTCCCATGCTGTTCATCAGGGACCTCTCTGCTATCCGTTCCGAGTACCTCCGAACTGTCGGCGAGATTAAGCCCAGTATCAAATCCTGCGCATTGTGTCCCGGAGAACAACTCCCCAAGGTCATTGCAGACTTCCCTGACTGGCTTCGGTTACAGGGTCACCACGATGCCGCGGATGGGTTTGAGAAGATGAAGGCAGACCCCGACGGGAACCTCTATGGCTTCTGTCCCTGTTGTGATAAGGTCCGAACCGGGCTTCCGGGGGACAGGGACCTCATGATGGATATTAACCCTGACTTCCCGTTGCAATCATGGTTCAACTGCCTCCACTCCTCCTGCCATGACTATACAAAGGTCCCCATGCCTATGTCCCGACTTTGGAGCCTATATACGGAAGAGATTGAAAGCCGTGAAGCGTATGAGAGCGAGTGCGACGCTAACCACAGGCTCAGGGAGGAACCTTGGGCTTCTGATACCGAGCTTATGGATTGCATCCGTAAGGGTATCTGCCCGGAGATAAAAGAGAGGATGGAATCATTCTCCAAAGCCAAGTATCTCGGTCTCAACTACGTGCACCGAATGCCAAAGTCCGGGCTTCCCATATACAGCCAAGCCAATCTCGCCATCATGCTTCGAGGGCTTGGGTTTAAGGTAGTCAAGAACATGATTACCAAATCCCCGCTTCTGCTGGACTTGGAAAATGCCCAGTTCATCCAGCCCAATGATGGTATATTGTCCCGGCTCAAATCCTTTTGGGAGAACCTCAATATTACACGTGTTCCTTCCACTAACGCCATTAGTACCGACCTCATTGGTCTGGCGCAGGATGCACCCTACCACTCCCTTGCAACGCTGGCGTGCGCTCGTGAATGGGATGGGAAGGACAGGCTCTCCAGCTACCTCAATACTCTGCCTATGGACAAGGACCGACTGCCAACCAATGGGTGGACCGCCGAAGAATGGAGGGACCATGTACTCACCACATGGCTTATCACCATGTGGAGACGTGTCGCATACGGTCTCAATAATAACAGTAAGGACCTCCCGCCGAACTTCATGCCCATCTTCTCCGGTCCTCAAGGTATCGGTAAGAACCAGTGGGTAGAACGTCTCTTCTCTGATTCCGTTGGGTGTCTGTCCGAGAACTTTGACTTCAATCAGACGAAGGACGCGGTGCTTCAAATGGCAAACCTTGTGTGCATTCACGTGCCGGAAATTGACCGTGTACTCTGCAATCAGGAGTTGAATAGTACCATCAAGAACCACACTACGAACAAGTTGAACGTACTTCGCCCCTCCTATGCCCGTTTCTTGGAGTTCATGTGCAGTATATCCAGTCTTATTGCCTCTACCAACATCACCCAGCCGTTGACGGACCCCACAGGTTCCCGCCGCTACTTCATGCTCTATTTGGCAGACCGTTCCAAAAAAGAAACGGATGACGCCGTGGATGTCATGAAGAACATTGATAGACAGCAACTCTGGGCACAGATTAAATATCTGTCAGAATCTGACCTGCCGAAGGAATATACATGGACCTATTTAACTCCCATATCCGAAGAGTACAACAATAGCTATGCCGTGGTTCTTAACGTGGACGAGCACATTCTTCGTCAGCTTCGCCCTGTTGATGATAAGAATGACACGGACATCTATGGCAAGAAGTTGAAGCTCCGAATCCCGGATACCTTCTCCTGTATCTCCAGTCTCCACAAGGCTCTTATTGAATCCCTTGGTGGAGCTTCCGCTCTCTCCCAGCGAGACCTCACGACGTATAAACAACAGGCAGTCACCAATGGTCTTATCCGTCTCTACGGTAAGAAGTATGCCGAAGCGAAACAGATACGTATGGGTTCTGCGGGGGTGCGGGCTAACCGGATTCCGCTTCTCTTCCGGGATGACTGGCTCAAGTACGCAAGCGACGAGACCAAGGCCCGCTGGTATAAAGAGCACCCCGAATGGGAAGAACAGGACAAACAACGCCAAGAAGTAATTGTAGGATAGTGAGCGAGTTACAACTCCCTCAAAAATTTCTTCCAAAAACTTCTTGACAAAAATCTAATCTTTGATACATTGGCCTCGTCACCGGGATTCCGGGGCGGGGCCAATCCCGTTCCGCTAATCCCCTAGAATACAACTAAGCAAACAAGCAACAAACATGACAGCAAAAGAAGAATGGAAATCGTGGTTCACCGGCTTGGTGAGGGATGGGAAGGACAAACTAGCACTTATCACTTTGACGATATTGGTATCTGGATTGTTTTTATATTGCCAGTACCGCGCCTTCATCTTCCTGAAAGACGAGTCTCTTTATGCCAAGGCCTGCTATATGATCATACTTATACCTATGGTGCTCGTCCCATTCATGATACACAAAGGCTCTTTGTTTCTCTTGCACTATATTCAACAACTTTTCCACATGGTAATCGTGCGTCCTGTGGTATGGGTAATCTATAAACTTGTTCATTAATATGTTTGAAGATATTTTAGTTTTAGTTGTAGTATCTGTTGGAATAGTGAATCTGCTCCTCCTGATTTATGATGGGGCTTCCATATACGCAAAAGACCTGTGGAGCTATTACAAAGAAACGGACAATAAATTTAAACACATTGACAAGTAACTATGGACTACTCTCAAAGATTTAGGGAAAACCTCGATGACACGTTGGAGAGGATGCTTCCGGTTCTCTCATTCATACCCTTTGTCCTTACCCTAGTGGTTAAAGGGTATTCTCCTGAATATTCGTGGATGACGTGCTTCTTAGCGGTACTCGGCAGTCACGTTCTTCAAATTCTCTTTGTTGTTACGGTGAACTCCATTCCGAAGAAGGATTCTTTCTTTTTCGGGGCGGTCGCCGCCGCTGGTTTCTACTTAGTCCCTGTACTCTGCCTCTATTCGATGAAGAGCTAAATCATGAAAGACCCAGCAGAGTTATCCCCCTACATGGGCATCTATTACCTCTCTCTATCTATGGGCTTTCTGGTCAATGGCATGCCCCTACTGAACTCCCTCATCTTCTCGCTCATTCTCGTCCTCATCGTTCTGTGGGTGTGGTCCTTCCTCTACATCACTCTCACGCATCTATCGAAACGGAGTAACCGGGACATGAACGTCAATATCTTTGGCCTCTCCGCAACATTGGTCACCCTCTTCTTCATTATCATATCACTCTAAACTATGTACAACGAAATTGCAATCGCCGCCCAAACTGTTGATTCCCACTTCTCCTATATGGGGTTAGAGGAATCAGCCGCTGACCTCCTGCGCCATCTTCTGTGGGAGATTGAAGAATACCGGGAAGCTGACGCGGAGGACCGCGTAAAGGAGGCAACCGACATCGCCATTCTCGCATTGCGCCTCGTCGCGGCGACCGGACGGGATGAAGGTTTCTCCTTTGAGAATAGAGTACACCTCACAAACGAAAAATGCCGGGAAGTCGTGAACCGCATGAGCCGTTCCGTCAAGATGTACAAGAAGGACAGAACCGCCGGAATTCCTATGAGCACACCTCAAGAATACTACGCGCAAGCGAAGGAACAACTAAATACACCCAAACACTAATGCACGAAGAAATAGACCACCCCCCTATATCATTTTCACTGCCTCGCATTCCGGGGTATGAAATGGAGATTACAGACGACCAGACCAAACTCACTGGCGATACTCTTGCCGTTGACTTTGAAACGTATTATGAGGGGAAATATTCCCTTAAGTTCATGGACCCGCATTCCTACTGTCTGGACCCGCGGTTCGACGCATACATCATGTCCGTCTATGACGGGAAGTATTGCTGGGTAGGACATCCGAAGGATTTTGACTGGGAGAAAACTACGAAGGACAAAACCCTCGTCGCGTTTAACGCCAGCTTCGACTATGCCGTTTACCTCTTCGCACTTCACGCGCCGGGGGCCAAGGGCATCCCATGTACTCCCAGTTTCCGGCCGCCCTTCAAGGAGTGGCTCTGTTCCCGTGCCGCTTCCAACTATCTCGCCATCTATGGCTCTCTTGACAAGATTGTCGCAAAGCTTTGGGGTGTAGAGATTAGCAAGGAGGTCCGAGCCAAGGCCGAAGGCGTTGATTTCCGCGAGATGGAGGTCATCCCCGATGACATGAAGGAATACGTGGCGGGCGATAGTTACTACTGTCTCGCCTTGTGGGACAAGATGAAGAACTTCTGGCCGGAAGATGAACGGGAATGCTGGCTCAATACCTGCATCATGGGATGGCGCGGAGTTCCGACTTCCCGTCAGTATCTTCTTGATGGATTGGAGAAACTCCATCAGGCGCAGGAGGAATACAAGGAAGCTATCCCGCTTGAAAAGAAACTCTCCATTCCCCAACTACGTAGAGCGTGCGAGGAACTGAACATCCCGCCCCCCACAACCACCAGCAAGTCCAGCGAAGATTTTACGGACTGGCTGGAAGAGTATGGCCACCTCGTTCCGTGGGTAACTCTTATCGGGAAATACAGGAGCGTGAACCGCATGATTAGCATTACCGAGCGCATGCTTTCCCGCGTCTATACGGACCATGAAGGAGTGGAACGGCTTCCCTATACTCTGACATATTGTGGCGCAAGCACGGGTCGTTGGACTGCCGGGGGCGACAAGCTCAACCTGCAACAGCTTAACCGTGAAGACGTTCTGGGCTTTAACCAGCGCAACGCCATTCAAGCACCCGAAGGGTATAAGCTCGTGGTATGTGACTGGGCTGGGATTGAAGCACGTCTGACCGCTTGGCTCTGCGGGCAGGAGAAAATTCTTGATACCCTCCGTGCTGGTGAGAAGGACATCTATGCCGCTAACGCGAAAGGCTGGGGCCTCATCCCCGCGGACGTTAAGGACTTCAAGCAATACTGTAAAGATACTCCGGGAAAAGCGGACCTTCGTCAGCATGTGAAGGCTGGGGTACTTGCTTGCGGCTTTAGTGCTGGATGGAAGGCTATTCAACGCTCGAACCCCGGAATGGACCGGAACCAGTGCCAAGCGATTGTGGACATGTATCGCAGTCGTAGCCCGGAAGTGGTGGCATGGTGGAGAGAGTTGGACGCATTAGCGGCTCGCGGCTATCATACCCCCTCCCATAGCTTCGCGCTCACCCTTCCCTCTGGCCGGAAGCTCTATTATCGTAACTGTTACAAGAAACTCATTCAACCCAAGGACGGTCGTCGTCCCTATTTCGCAACCTGCGTCGATTTCGGATACAAGTCCTCCATTGTCAATACTAACCTCCTTAGCAACAATAACATCCAGTCAATCGCACGTGACCTCATGGTCCGCACGTTCAATCGCTTGTGCAAGGAATTAGAGGGTGCGCAACCTATTCTTCTCGTGCATGACGAAGCCGTAGTGATGGTTCCGGCTGACCATGCCGAGGAATACGCCCAGCGCATCGAACAGATAATGGAAGAAACTCCGCAGTGGGCTTCTTCCCTTCCGCTCCTTGCCGAACCTGAAATCATGGACAAGTATCGCAAATGAGTGCGCTTACTCCATTCCCTCCCCAAGAAGATTGCATCCACGATATGGTGGATGCAATTACCCGGCACGGCTATGTGATAAATAAATCCTGCACGGGTACGGGGAAGACGCTGGTCACCATTGAAACCGCGAAGGCTATGGGCAAGAGGCTTCTCGTCGTCTGCCCTGCCATCGTAGTGACCCAATGGAAGCGAGCGATTGAACAGCAAGGAGCGGACGCGGTGGATGTCCTCTCATGGGAGAAGGTGCGCAGGGGAAGTACCTCCTACTACAAACGCCCTACAAAGGTTCCCAAGTCCCGGATAGTCTTCGGGGCTTGGACCCTTCCCGACGATTCCTTGCTGGTCCTTGATGAAAGCCACAAAGCCAAGACCTATGGTAGCCAGAGCAACATCATGGCATTAACTGCGGCCCATCAGGGACTTCCGACGATTATGCTCTCTGCCACTCCCTTCGTCTCCCCTCTTGACATGAGCGTTCCCGCAACGTATGCCAAGTGGATTCAAGACCCTCGGCGTGGGTTCTGGCTCTGGGCACGCATGCACGGATGCACCGACAGCTTCTGGGGAGGTATCGAGTTTAAGCTCAACCCACGTAACCACGCCATGATGGAGAATCTGAAACAAAAGCTCTTCACTGCTGGCGTTATGACGGAGATTGACAAGGATAGACTTGACACATTCTTCCCGGAGAATAGAATCGAATATCTGTCTGTGGACGTAGACATGAAAGGTATGAGAGAGATTAAACAGTTGCAGAAAGCACTTGACAAGCTGGACAAATCATGGGACCAGTCCATCGAACGGGCTAACGAGAAGGGAATCGAACTCCCGGCTATCGTTGAACTCCTTCGGCTTCGCCAGCAATCTGAATTGGCTAAGCTCCCCACGATGGCAGAGAAGGCAGTTGAACTTCTGGACAGCGGGTATAGCGTCGCCATCTTCGTGTCCTTCCTCGACAGTCTCTCCACACTCTCGGAACTCATTAACAATAAATCGGGTAAGACAATCGCTTATGCCGAGATTAGTGGAGCGGTGACTGGGAAGAACCGACAGGAAGAGGTGGACAAGTTCCAACGGAATGAAGTTCCTCTTGCTCTCGTGCAGATTAGTGCAGGAGGAACTGGGGTATCGCTTCACGATACCGAGGGAGGCCACCCCCGCGCCGCACTCATCTCGCCGGACTACGCAATCGTCAATTTGCTACAGGCACAAGGACGTATCGCCCGCCTCGGTGCAAAGTCACACACATTGCAATACATCGTGACCGCCTCCGGTACGGTGGAAGAAAGAATTATTCAAGCACTCAACACAAAAGAAATTTGTCTTAACGCATTAACATCAAATGGCTAATAACGAAACCGACACTCACAGCAAGTACAGTCCGAGTAAGATGGCGTTGCTCGCTACCTGTCCCGGATATGTCCCACGCCCCATGACTAAAGAGGAAGAAGAGGATGACTTCTCCCCGGCGGCCATTGGGACCCGTGTTCACGCGGCCCTCGAAACCAAGAACCCAGAATCCCTTCTTACCAAGCATGAACACATCCTCTACACTGCGGCCTCCAACATGGTGGACAGGCTCATGTCCATCTTCGCAACCGAGGTACAAACGGACAAGGTAGAAGTACTCCCGGAACATAAGTTTGAAGGAATCGTCTTCAACCCAGACGATGAAGCACAAACCGGAACAGCTGACGTTCTTGTCCGGCATGGCGATACCTCCATGATTATCGACTACAAAATGGGGATGGTCCCCGTATCCGACCCTGCCGAGAATACCCAGTTCATCTACTATGGTTTGCTGGAAATGGCAGAACGCCCTGAATGTAAGCGTATTATCCTTGCGGTGGTACAACCCAGCCAGACCGAAAGCATGAAGATTGCGGCGTTCTACCGTGATGGTAAGGGGCCGAAGTTCACCACGGATATGTCTGTCGTCCCTATGGATGAAGCTACCGCGAGGGAAAGCATGGGCGCAGTCATCGCCCGCCATTGCCGTGATGCAGAGAATCCTTATGCCTACTCATCCTCTCCGCACGTCTGCCCCTACTGTTCCCGTCTTGCCCAGTGCAAGAAGGTGACCAGCATGGCTCGTAACTTCTCTCTCAAAGTGTTGAAGGACAAGGACCTAGCCGAAGGGATGATTGATAACGTCGGTACGGCGATGGACAACCCGGAAACCCTTGGCTCCCTTCTTTCCTTTGCGAACATTATCGCGGAGGCCAACAAGGTGCATAAGGACTATGCCAAGACCCTCTTCGCTTGTGGCATTGATGTTCCCGGATGGAAGTACGCACGGCGAGGTAATACCGTGAAGGTGGACAATGATGCCTTCCGTGCCTACGTCGAGCAGTACATTTCCCCAGAGGAAATTCTGGACAGCATCTCCCGCCTCCCTGTGTCGAAGCTTCTTGACATGGTGGTAGATAAAAACAAAGTTGAAGGAGCCACCCGTGCCGAGATGAAGGAGGCCAAGGAATCGTTGCTCGAAGAGCTTCAAGAACTTGGAGTAGTGAAGGAAGTGATGAGCGCGATGGCTTTGCTCAAAATCAAATAGAATCTACTTGACAAAATCCTAAACTATGATACATTCAACCACGTACCCACGGGGAGTAGGGAACGGGCAACAAAGCCGACGACCGTGGAGATTCGAGTTCCACAAAAAGGAGATACTCTCTTTCTAGTGTAGCGAATCGTTGAAGCGGTAATTATATAAGTACTAAAGAGTTACCTATATAAATCCCAAGCTACTAAGAAAACTGAACACTAAGAATACTAGAATAACATCTGTCTCTTATACACATCTCCGAGCCCACGAGACCCTAAGACATCTC
>ERZ1026997.844-NODE-844-length-9975-cov-4.262198_pt1 | contig 9975 bp, 10 predicted proteins | sample MGYA00519289_ERZ1026997 | MGnify/ENA primary metagenome ERZ1026997 (study PRJEB26926, sample SAMN06164455) | human gut metagenome | biome: ENVO:00009003; feature: ENVO:2100002; material: ENVO:00002003 | host: Homo sapiens | place: USA | collected 2012 ... | reverse complement strand
AGGGTCTCGTGGGCTCGGAGATGTGTATAAGAGACAGCTTCTTGTCTTCTGAGATTGTATCCGGAAGAACTCCCTTCACGTCTGCAACTGCTGCTTCCATTTCTTTAGAGAAGATTTCTCTTGGAAGATCAACTTCTTTTTTATTAGCTACTTTGATTGCTGTCTCAATCAGAGTATCCAGTCCTGTCTGCTTCAAAGCAGAAGTTTCAACAATCGGGCAGTCTAATAACATTGAAAGCCTATTTGTATCGATCTTGATTCCTCTCTTCTCCAGAAGATCTGTCATGTTCAGTGCGATAACTACCGGCACACCTGTCTCGATAAGCTGTGTAGTAAGATACAGGTTACGCTCGATATTCGTTGCATCTACAAGATCGATGATAACATCCGGATCATCATTTAAGATATAATCACGACTAACTACTTCTTCCAGTGTATATGGCGAAAGAGAATAGATACCCGGAAGGTCTGTTACGATGATGTCATCGTTCTTTCTCTTTCCTTTTAATTTTCCCTCTTTTTTCTCTACTGTAACACCTGGCCAGTTACCAACATACTGGTTGGCACCCGTTAAGGCATTAAACATTGTGGTCTTACCACAGTTTGGGTTTCCCGCAAGTGCGATCTTGATTCCCATTCCTATTTACCTCCTTGAACGTGTAAATTCTAATGCGACAATATGTATCTGTCAGTTCCTTCGGTAAGTCTTATTTTACCTGGACACACTGAGCATCGTCTTTTCTTACTGAAAGCTCATAGCCTCTTACTGTAATCTCTACAGGATCTCCCAAAGGTGCTACCTTTCTTACATAGACTTCAACTCCCTTAGTAATTCCCATATCCATAATTCTTCTCTTAACCGGACCATCACCATTTAACCTGGTAACTTTAACAGTCTGGCCTACAGATACATCTCTTAAAGTCATAGTTTATCTCCTTCTTATTTTAGTTTTATATAAGAACTGGCATATTCAGTCCTTTATACCATAATTTTATTAGCCATATCTTTTCCTATGGCAACTCTTGATTCCTTAATGTTAACAATGACATTACCGCCAGCTTTAGAAACAACTGTTACTACTGCTCCCGGAACGAATCCAAGATTCTCAAGAAAACGTCTTATTTCTTCCTTTCCACCAATCCGCTGGATTGTGTATGGAGTTCCTTCATCAATCATAGTTAATGGCATAAGCTCATCTCCTCTTTTTAGCATATTGATAATGTTTTTCATTACCACCTTGGTTAGTATATTCTAATGGTCATTAGATGTCAACAACTTTTGTTGTATTTTTATAATATTTTTTAGAACAGATTAACCCCTGATTGATACAACCAACCAGGGGCAAAATGTGCAATCTTTTCAATATATTACAGGCAATAAATAATTATGCTAACGCTGCCCCAAGTTTTTTGCAGTTTTCAACAGCATCATCATCTGGTGCTTCCTGACAGATTACGCTGTCTGTTGCAAGAACAGCCCCTGCAGCCTTGCTTCTTTCTTCCCAGTCAGCCATCCATTCGCCGCTTCCCCATCCATATGAACCAAAAAGTGCAATTTTCTTACCGCTAAGACTTCCTTCTACCTCTGTGAACATTGGCTCAAACTCTGATTCTTCGAGATTCTCTGCTCCCATTGCCGGGCATCCGAATGCGATTCCATCATATTCAGCAACCTTTCCTGAATTAAAATCATTTGCCACAAGTACATCAACCTCTGCTCCGGCTCCTTTAGCACCTTCTGCAACCGCGTTAGCCATTGTCTCTGTATTACCTGTTCCACTCCAATAAACTACTGCTACTTTACTCATTATCCAATCTCTCCTTTTTTACTTTTTATATGCTTAAACCGTTAATGCAGATATGCTTCTGCCTCGGTCAAAGACTCTTAAATATACTTCTGTGCATTTTCTGTAACGTGCAAACATCTTCTGGCTAAATGCCTCATCACAATACACCTTCCATACCCCACAACATTTGTAATTACAGCCCTTTTGTCTTATAAACTGGATTACATCTTCCACCGGGTAACTTAAGAACAGTCCTATTTCATGTGGAAAGCATGTGTTCTCCCCCACTCTCTGTTTAAGATGCTTGATGCTTGCTCCAACTTTATAATCTGTATATCCAAATGTTTTCAGTACATTTTGTACTGCTGGCTGTGACAAATCCTTCTCTAATCTGTCAGGTCTGAACACATATAAAAGTGCACTCTTTTCATTTCGCTTTAAAAATGTAACATACACGCCTTTGGCGTTAAGTTTTCTGTTTACACTTGCAAGTTCTTTCCTAAAATCAGATATATTATCATATCTGTAATTAAAAAGGTTGCCCGTCTTTAATCCGGCAAGCGTCGGAGAACACTCTTTTATAACTTCCCGCTCAATTCTTCCCAATACATCTGTACAGACCATTTTTCTTTTCCTTCCATATTGCACTTTATTCTCTTCTTTATCAGCATGCCCTGCTTTCGCTTAAATATGTTTCTAAAACACTTGTAAGCGATGCCGCACTGCTTGAATGTGTTCTTACTATATTTACATCATTCTTCTTAGCCTCTGTAACAGCTGATAAAACCATCTTATGAGAAACCGTATTAGTAAACAGTATCATAAGATCCGGTGTTCCAATCTGCTTGGAAAATCCGCTTTTTTCCTTAACAAATACCTTCGCCTTGCAGCCGTGTTTCTTACATATCTGCTGATACTGGCGTTCCATACATTCATTTCCACCAATAATAACTACGCTCATATTCTCATCCTTTCATTTACCTTACTCTTGTTAGCTTTGTCTAACCCATATTTATAAAATAACGGATATCCTAACTGGATACCCGTTACATCAGTTAGCCTTAACTAACTATTAAAATATCATCTTTCTATATAGCTGTCAATACATTTTTACAAATTATCTGTCAAATGGTGCATCGTCATCATTATTGTCAAAGTCATCAATATCCGCATGACCATCTGAATGGTCATGACCGTCAATCATATTCTCTCTGTTGACAACTCTCTTGATATCTCTCTGCTTCTCCACAAGATCTGATAACAGCTCCTTAGTAGCCTTAGGCCTCTTGATATTCTTAATCTCAAAGTCACCCATTGTCTTGTCTCCAGAGCATACTTTAATAGTTCCTACTCCGACAAGTCTCTGCATGAATGAGCGCTCCAATGAAATATCCATAATACGATACAGTCTTACCTCATCATCTTTAACGCTGAAAAATCCTTTGCTTATAAAGAATCTGTCCTTAGATACACTATATCTTGTAAATGACCATGGAAGTCCGAGGAAGAGAATTCTCTTCCTGTCCTTCCATAATATATCTGTGCTGACTTTATCTCTTGCCATAATATCCCCTCCAATTCTAATGGCACACTGCTGACATATTCTATGTATTACTTGAAGTACTTAACACCAGATTCGAATATCTTAATATCCTGCTCACCATATATATTAATAGCAACACTGTCACCGCGTCTCTCAGAATGTGCCATCTTACCGAAGCATCTTCCGTCTGGGCTTGTGATACCTTCAATAGCCATGTATGAACCATTGATATTCCACTCTTCATCCATAGATACATTTCCGTCAAGGTCACAGTACTGTGTAGCAACCTGTCCGTTAGCAAAGAGCTTATCAAGCCATTCCTTAGGAGCAACAAATCTTCCTTCACCATGTGAAGCTGGGTTGCAGTATACTCCGCCAAGTTCAGCATTAGCAAGCCATGGGCTTAAATTGCTGACAACCTTAGTATATACCATCTTAGATATATGACGGTTAATTGTATTAAATGTAAGTGTAGGTGACTGTGCATCCTGTCCTGTAATCTTACCATTAGGTACAAGACCAAGCTTGATAAGTGCCTGGAATCCATTACAGATACCAAGTGCAAGACCATCTCTCTCATTAAGTAGCTTCTCAACTGCTTCCTTCATCTTGGCATTACGGAATGCTGTCGCAAAGAACTTGGCAGAACCATCTGGTTCATCACCTGCTGAGAATCCACCAGGGAACATAATAATCTGTGCCTGGTTAATAGCCTTCTCAAATTCATCAACAGACTCTCTGATACTCTCAGCATCAAGGTTCTTGAACACCTTAACGATTGTATCAGCACCGGCTCTTTCAAATGCCTTGGCACTATCGTACTCACAGTTAGTTCCTGGGAATACCGGGATAAATACTGTTGGCTTAGCAACCTTATTCTTGCATACATGTACGCTTGGTGCTTCATATAACTTGCTTTCAACCGGTGTAGTTTCCTTAGAAGCCTTAGTTGGGAATACACCCTCAAGGGTATCAGCCCATACGCTTAATGCTTCTTCTACATTAATTGAAACTTCCTTGTATGTGAACTTACCATTATCCTTAACAGTACCAACCTTAGTATAAGCTGTAGTAATCTCACTAAGCTTGTCCGCTGGAACTTCTGCAACGATACAGCCATAAGCTGGTGCAAAGAGATCATCTTCCTTAACGTCTGCGCTGATCTCAAAACCTAACTTATTACCAAATGCCATCTTGCTGAGTGCTGGCACAAGTCCGTTAGCATCAAGAACATATGCAGATACGATTGCCTTCTTCTGGATAAGCTCATGTATTGCACTGTAGAGTGCCTTAACCTGTTCGAAATCTGGAAGATCATACTGATTCTTCTTAATATCAAATCTGACTAATACATCACCATCATTCTTAAGTTCAGGAGTAATAATATCTCCTTCCTTAGCTACATCAATAGCAAATGAGCAGAGTGTTGGTGGAACATCAATATGTTCAAATGTTCCTGACATACTGTCCTTACCACCGATTGATGGAAGTCCGAATCCCATCTGTGCTTCATATGCACCAAGAAGTGCAGCAAATGGCTGGCTCCATCTTTCTGGATCTTCTGTCATTCTTCTGAAGTATTCCTGATATGTGAATCTGATCTTACTGAAATCACCACCGGCAGCAACAATCTTAGCTACAGAATCTGTAACAGCATAGATTGCTCCATGATATGGGCTCCATGATGAGAGATATGGATCAAATCCATAAGACATCATAGTTACTGTATCGCATGAACCCTTAAGCACTGGAAGCTTTGCAACCATGCTCTGTGTCTCTGTAAGCTGATATTTACCACCATATGGCATATATACTGAACCGGCTCCGATAGAACCATCAAATCTCTCAACAAGTCCCTTCTGTGAGCATTCGTTAAGGTCTGCTAAAGTCTTTAACCACTTACCGCGTACATCTGTAACCTTAACCGGCTTAAGGTAATCGTCTTCCTGTGAAGGAATATCAACTACAACCTTAGTCTCCTGATGAGCACCATTAGTATCAAGGAATGCTCTTGAGATATTAACGATATCCTTGCCTCTCCAGTTAAGAACAAGTCTTGGTTCTTCTGTTACAACAGCTACCTCAACTGCCTCTAAGTTCTCCTCAGCAGCATACTGAAGGAATTCCTTAACATCCTTAGGATCAACTACAACAGCCATTCTCTCCTGAGACTCTGATATAGCAAGCTCTGTTCCATCAAGACCTTCATACTTCTTAGGAACTTTATCAAGATCTACCTTAAGACCTGCTGCAAGCTCACCAATTGCAACGGATACACCGCCTGCACCAAAGTCATTACATTTCTTAATAAGCTTAGTAACCTCTGGTCTTCTGAAGAGTCTCTGCATCTTACGCTCTGTAGGAGCATTACCCTTCTGAACCTCAGCACCACAATCCTCAATAGACTTCTCTGTATGAACCTTAGATGAACCTGTAGCTCCGCCACATCCATCTCGTCCTGTTCTTCCACCAAGAAGAATAATGATATCTCCCGGGTCAGAATTCTCTCTCTTAACTGCACTTCTTGGAGCAGCAGCTATAACTGCACCAATCTCCATTCTCTTGGCAACATAATCAGGATGGTAGATTTCCTTAACATATCCTGTAGCAAGTCCGATCTGGTTACCATATGAGCTGTATCCGTGAGCAGCACCTGTAACAAGCTTTCTCTGTGGAAGCTTTCCATGAATTGTCTCTGATACCGGAACAGTAGGATCTGCTGCACCTGTAATTCTCATTGCCTGATATACATATGTACGTCCTGACAATGGATCTCTTATAGCACCACCAAGACAAGTTGCTGCGCCACCAAATGGCTCAATCTCTGTTGGATGGTTATGTGTCTCGTTCTTAAAGTTAACAAGCCATTCCTCTGTCTTTCCATCAATCTCAACTGGAACAACAATTGAGCAGGCATTAATCTCATCAGATTCTTCCTGATCAGCTAACTTGCCCTCAGCCTTTAACTTCTTAGCACCCATAAGTGCGAGATCCATAAGGCATACGAACTTGTCCTTACGGTCCTTATATATTTCTGCTCTGTCTGAAAGATACTTGTTATATGTAGCTTCCATAGGGGCTTTATAGAATCCGTCCTTAAACTTAACATCTGTAAGCTCTGTTGCAAATGTTGTGTGACGGCAATGATCTGACCAGTATGTATCAAGTACTCTGATTTCAGTCATAGAAGGATCACGCTTCTCAACACTAGCAAAATGCTCCTGAATGAACTTAAAATCCTTAAATGTCATGGCAAGTCCTAAAGAATCATATAATTCCTTTAACTTATCCTCTGGCATATCCTTGAATCCGTCAAAATAAATAACATCAGCAGGAGTCTTGAACTCAGTAACTAAAGTTTCTGGAATATCCTCTGCTGCCTGTCTTGAATCAACAGGGTTAATGCAGTGTTCCTTAATCCTGTTCTTCTCCTCATCAGTAACAGTTCCTGTCAATACATAAGTTACAGCAGTCTTGATAACAGGTGTCTCATTCTCATTAAAGAACTTAACACACTGTTCTGCAGAATCAGCTCTCTGGTCGAACTGTCCTGGAAGATACTCTACAGAGAACACGAAATCGTCCTTTCCCGCTGGAAATGTTCCCTCATAAACATCATCTACCGGTGGCTCAGAAAAAACAGTAGTAAGTGCTTTCTTATATGTTTCTTCTGAAAGATTCTCAATATCATATCGGATAAGAACTCTTACATCTGTAATAGTCTTTATTCCAAGATATCCTCCTATCTCCTCAAGTAATTCTTTCGCATTAACTGCAAATGGTTTCTTTTTCTCGACAAAAACTCTCTTTACGCCGCTCATATCTTCCTCCTGAGATTAGTTATATTAATTATTAATATTTAACCATTGTATCACAATAAAACATATTTTCAAACAACTATTCATGCATTCTTCTTATTATCTTGTAAACAACCTGATTACCCATTACAGTTGGTCCTGTATGTGCGAAGAAAACAATACCGTCTGTCTGTGATATTATCTCACTCTTAACAGTACCCTCACATGGGTCAAGAATCTGTGCTATAAGCTCACCATGATATACAGGATCACCCGGCTCTTTAAGTCTCTTGTAAAATCCTGCATCATAAGTCTTGACTGCCATAAGATCAAACTCATTGATAACACTTGCAATATATCCACTGTGATTGTTGTACTTAAGAATACCCATTCTGGTTAAAAACCTGAGAACAGATGACACTGCTTGTCTTGCAGATTTCTCATCAATCATATCTGTGCTGTTAGTATATATTGAAAATGCATTAGTACCATTCATCTGCCAGTTATAATTAAGTGTCACTGTATCCATTGGCTTAGGCTTTCTAATAACAACGTACTGAAGTCCGAACAGATTGGCAAGACTCGCACTCTGAAATCCTGTATCCATCATCTTTACATGAGGAATAAAATCACCCGGCATATAAAAGCTCGCAAAATGTATGCCATAACTGTAACCCTTAATTCTGTCAAAAAGTGTTCCTGCTATCTGCTTGGTTGTATCTCCATTAACATCCCCAGGAAAAGCTCTGTTTATATCAGAATTATCTGTAGGCCAGAATCTCTTTCCAACATTCATGGAAAATCTGTTAACAGATGGGATAACAAGAATCTCATGATTGTGCGATATTGCACCATGAGCCTCAAGCTCTTTAAGTGCCTTGACAAGCTGCGAACATATATACAGCTGCTGTATCTCATTTCCTCTTAATGCACCAACAATACATGCCGACTTCTCACCACCGCCGAATCTGTAGCCTTCTATCTGATAATCTTCTCTATATATACCCTTTAACGAATAAATAATCTCTTTCTTCATTATCTGCCACCATAAACTCTTGCTATAAGAGCCCCCTTATGTACTACCGGATTCTCTCTTAATGTAAATATAATTCCATCTGTAGGCGATTCAATTCTCTGGATTATTCTTCCCTCAATAGGTTCGATAATATCTCCTATATGCGTTCCAATTCCAATCCTTCCCATAGAATCAACTGCTGATACGAATATTCCGCTTTCCTTAGCAGTAAGAAATGTAACCTCACCCTCTGTAGAGATAATAGGTTCATTCACTTCTTTCGGCTCATCATCCCATATCCCCATATGAGACATAAGGTTAAATATACCATCAACAATATCCCTGCAATACATTGGCGTAATTCTGTTTCCAACACCCATCTCCGTAACAAGAGTAGGCACACCAAGATGATTAAGACTATAGGCAAGAGTTGCATCAAGCACAGTAATAGACGAATATATCCACACAAATTGTGCATTCATCATCTTCGCATAAGGAAGAAGCTTTTCCTGCGTATCATCATTAATTCTTACCTGTGGCATCTCATTTACAAATATATTGCTTGAATGGATATCAATACACAGATCGCTTCCAATAATATCTTCAATAATACCTGCTGCCACATATTCAGCCATCGCTCCATTATTATCACCAGGGAAAACCCTGTTCATATCAAGGTCAAACATAGGAATTCCTCTTGAACCTGTATCAAGTCCAAGAGGATTAATATCTGGATAAATATCTACAATTCCTTTAAGCTTATTCTTCTCTCTTTCAATCCTTCTGATAACCTCATAGCAGATATACTGTCCGTCAAGTTCATCCCCATGAGTGCCTGTAACTATAGAAATCCTTGGCATATCTATGCCGTTTTCTTCATTCATAAGTCTGTTCTTTCTTACTACCAGCCTTTCATGCACCGGCAATTCCACCGAAACAACTTCTTCTATCATAATACTCTCCCTGTAATATACTTATTCATCATAATCCCTAAGAATAATCGTGCTTGGTGTCTTCTTAACAATAATATGTGAAAATACAGAACTTGGCATGTAAGTCTTATCATCCATATATATCCTGCTTCCCGGATATATATGATTCTTTACTTTAACAACTGCTCTCTCTGAATCTCTTATAAGATTGTATAATGCCTTGCTCTTTTCTTCAAGCTTGGCTTTCTGAGCCATCTTTACAATCTTTGACTGGGTAACTCTCAATGCCATTTTACTATCATACTTTTCAGGCATGTTCTGTTTAATCATCTCAAACTTCTTATTAGCCATTTCAAAAGTTTCAATCTGTCCGTCTACTTCCTTAAGTTCCATAATAAGTTCTGCATATTCTTTTCTGATTTCTTTGGTCGAACCAACTCTCAACAAAGTCTTTACATTGCTTTCATGTCCACATGATGTAGTACTGATTCCCATAACACCAGTTACATCACCACCTATAATAGAACCTATGGGTCCCTCAACAAATATCCTGCCATATGTAAGCACCCTGCAGTTAAGAATATAATTACACTGTAAGTCTCCTTTGGCAATAACCTCTGTATTCTCAAAAAATCTGCCTGATATATTTCCCCCTGCCTCGATTTTTCCTGAATTCTTAGTATTAACACCATCCTTTAATACAATATCTTTCCCAGCAATAAGTGTTGCTCCCTCAACGAAGCCTCCAACATATATACTTCCCATGGCATGAACTGTTACACCACTTCTCACACTGCCTGTAATATTAACATCCCCGTTAAAGTCAATATTCCCCATGCTCATATCTAGATTACCATTAACCTCATATACTGTCTCTTATACACATCTGACGCTGCCGACG
>ERZ1026997.843-NODE-843-length-9987-cov-13.644382_pt1 | contig 9987 bp, 9 predicted proteins | sample MGYA00519289_ERZ1026997 | MGnify/ENA primary metagenome ERZ1026997 (study PRJEB26926, sample SAMN06164455) | human gut metagenome | biome: ENVO:00009003; feature: ENVO:2100002; material: ENVO:00002003 | host: Homo sapiens | place: USA | collected 2012 ... | reverse complement strand
TCACCCTGCCCGAGGGCACCGAGATGTGCATGCCCGGCGATAACGTCGACATGAAGGTCGAGCTGATCACCCCCATCGCTATCGAGAACGGTCTGCGTTTCGCTATCCGTGAGGGTGGCCGTACCGTGGGTTCCGGCGTCGTCATCGAGATCGACGAGTAATTTGACCCCACAGGGACAAAGCCAATTAAAAAGAGGAAGCCGAAAGGCTTCCTCTTTTTGTATCCTGAAAACCACTCGCTGGGCGAGTGGTTCAAAAGAGGCTGCTGCCGATGAGGAAAAATAAAACTCCCTCTGTTATAGTAGCGATGCGGTCTGGCAACTGCAAGCTACAAAACAAAGGGAGGCCATTCAAGAATAAAATGGCAGAAAAAGTTTAGCAAATTGTGTGATAGAAGTAAAGGCTGCTGTTGAGATAATTAGGCAGAAGAAAAAGCGTAAGTGTTAGGAATGACGGCTATATAAGAATGAAAAGGTGCCGGACTTATACCGGTGTGGGTAGGACAGTCTATGCAAATGGCAGGTCGTACTAACGCCGCATGCGGCGTGGCTGGCAACATAGGGCTTTGCCCGCATAAGAAATACCCCCGGCTTCGCCGGGGGATATTTATTTGCCAATGTTCGAAAACAATTTGTATAATTCTGACGAGATATGTCAAAATGTATTCTGATTTGCGCTCTATACCGCGGGATATGTCAGTCCGTGCTGGAAGCCGCCCTTCCCGGTGGCTACAACGTCCCCGCCGATGAGCGTATCACCGCACAGGTACAGATTGGCCTGCACGCCCCCATCCATTCCGGGATAGTTGGTGATGCGGAACGTGTAGCGCCGTATCGGCTGTCCCGCAAAGTCTGCAAAGGGGAGGCCCTGTTCGGTCTGCATGGCGGCGTAGTCGCCCCAGGTGTCGCCCAGGGTCTGGGGAAGCTGAAGGTCCAGCGTCTCGATCGGATCAGGCTCCACCTGCCAGCCCAACTGCTGTAAATAGTCTGCCATTTCTGCGGTGTCGGCAAGTGTAATGGTATTTTCCTTGTCAGAGAAGCACCCGGCTAACACCGCGGTTACGGCAGCGATCACCATAAATGACACCGCCATAACGGCAATGCGCCGTTTGGATATATGTAATATCATCATATTCATCACCTCATAATTACCTATTTTCAATCTGATGAGAATATGCTATCATAGGGTAAAAATCCGAAAGGAGGCGGCCTATGGAGCGTCTCGACAAGCTGCTGGCGGGCACTGGGAAGTGGTCCCGCCGGGAGGTGAAAGCGTTGGTACGGCAGGGCCTGGTGCGTGTTGACGGCCGGCTGGCCGCCTCCGCCGAGGACAAGCTGGACCCGGCCGCGGCCATCATCACCGTGGCCGGCGAGACCATCTCCCTCCGCCGGTTTACCTATGTAATGCTGCATAAGCCCGCCGGCGTCCTCACCGCCACCGAGGACAGAAAGCAGCCCACGGTCCTGGACCTTCTGCCGCCGGAGCTGCGCCGCATTGGTCTTGCCCCGGTGGGCCGGCTGGACAAGGACACGGAGGGCTTGCTGTTGCTGACCAACGACGGAGAACTGGCCCACCGGCTGCTGAGTCCTAAATACCACGTGGAAAAACGCTACTTTGCCCGGGTGGACGGTGAACTGTCAGCGGCAGATACGGAGGCATTTGCCCGCGGGATGACGCTGGGGGACGGGCTGGAATGCCTGCCCGCCGGGCTGGAGGTTCTGCCTGACCGCGTGTGTATCGTGACGCTGCGGGAGGGGAAATTCCACCAGGTGAAGCGGATGCTGGCGGCCCGCGGCGCGCCGGTGCTGTATCTGAAGCGGCTGTCCATGGGGCCGCTGACATTGGATGACTCCTTGGCCGCCGGAGCGTACCGTTTGCTGCGCGCGGAGGAGATATTAGCGTTATACCGTGCATGTGGTCTGTGATTTTTTTGACATAACCGCAAAAAACGCAACAAGTTTTTTGTGGAAAAGAGAAAAAAACGCTTGCAAAATCGTGATTATGACGATATAATAGGAGCAACAACTGAGCAGATTGCACAAAGTACCGTCGCGGGATTTGCGGGAGGATCACGTTATGTCCGGCAGAATTTTTCAGAACTCTGTACTCCAATTCAAAGAGACCACCGACCGTACCATCGGCGTGATCGATGCCGAGGGCACCGTTATTGCTTGCAGTGAGCTGACGGCCATTGGCAAGCGATGGAGCAAATATGTGGAGCCTATCGTTTCGGCGGACGGCACCTGCGTGGCGCTGGAGGGCAAGTGCTTCAAGGCGCTGCCCAGCTGGGGCAACACCTTTGACTATGCCGTGTTCGCCACCGGCGATGACAGCATGAGCCGCACGGTGTGCTCTATGGCCGCCGTGGCGCTGAACGCCGCCAAAAACTACTATGAGGAGAAGCACGACAAGGGCTCCTTCATCAAGAACATCATTTCCGATAACATCCTCATCAGTGACATCTATATGCGGGCCAAGGAGCTGCACGTGGATGCCGAGGTGGCCCGCGGCGTGTTCGTGGTGCGCCCGGTGGACGATCGGCTGGACACCGTGCCCGTGGATGTGGTGCAGGGCTTGTTCCCTGACCGGCAGAACGACTTTGTACTGAGCGTAGGTGAGCACGACGTGGCGCTGATCCACCAGATGGGGGAGGATGCCACCGCCAAGGATATGGAGGAGGTGGCTCTCCGCATCGAGGAGGCCCTGCGCGCCGATGGAGAGAGCCGCGTGTTCGTGGGCATCGGCACCCTGGCCCTGCATCTGCGTGACCTGGCCAAGAGCTACAAAGAGGCCCAAATCGCCATCGAGGTCGGCAAGGTGTTCGATACGGAGCGCTACGTCATCAACTACGAAAATCTGGGTATTGGCCGGCTGATCTATCAGCTGCCCACCACCCTGTGCGAGATGTTCCTGCAGGAGGTGTTCAAGAAGAACCCCATCGATGCACTGGACCAAGAGACGCTGTTCACCATCTACAAGTTCTTTGAGAACAACCTGAACGTATCCGAGACGGCGCGTAAGCTGTTTGTCCACCGGAACACGCTGGTCTATCGTCTGGAGAAAATCAAGAAGCTGACCGGCCTGGATCTGCGGGAGTTCGATGACGCCATCACCTTCAAGGTCGCCCTGATGGTCAAGAAGTATCTGACCAGCCGCGGCATCGACGCATAAGTACATATACAGAAAAAAGAGCGCCCTGTGGGGCGCTCTTTTTGCGCGATGCCGCAGAAACTTCCTTTTTTAGGAACTTTTGGGGTGGGAGGACCGTCTAAAGAACAAGCAATGCGCGGCGGGGCAAATTCAAAATATTTTCATATCTTTCCTGTTGCCATTTTGTAACTATTTATATATAATGGTATTTGTGGTCGTATTTGGCCACAATATGTTGCATTTTGACGGACAGGAGCGCTGCTATGATTCGTTTAATAGACGCCGAGAAGGTATACGACAATGGGACGCGCGCGTTAAAGGGCGTTTCCTTTACCGTGGACGACGGAGAATTCGTCTTTCTGGTGGGGCCCTCCGGCTCCGGTAAGTCCACCATCATCAAGCTGATGACCGGTGAGGTGGTGCCCACCGCCGGCCGCGTGATGGTCAACGGCTTTTCCATGAGCCGCATCGCTGAAAAACAGATCCCCTATATGCGCCGGACGATCGGCGTGATCTTTCAGGACTTCCGCCTGATCGGCAATAAGACCGTGCGGGACAACCTGGCGCTGGCCATGCGGGCGGTGGGGGCGTCTCCGCGGGAGCTGAAGAACCGCATTCCCTATGTGCTGGAGCTGGTGGGGCTGGCGGACAAGGAGAACAGCTATCCCGACCAGCTTTCCGGCGGTGAGCAGCAGCGTGTGGCCATTGCCCGGGCGCTGGTGAATAACCCCAGCACCATCGTGGCGGACGAGCCCACCGGCAACCTGGATCCGGGCCGGTCGCTGGAGATCATGACGTTGCTGGAGCGCATCAACGCCCTGGGAACCACAGTGATCGTGGTTACCCACGAGAGGGGCCTGGTCAACCACTTCAACAAGCGGATCATCCTGCTGAACGATGGGCAGGTCATCGGTGACGGCCTGGGCAGCTACGAGGTGTGATATGAAGCACGATTTTAAATTTTTCGTCAAAGAGGGCGCGGGCAATATGTTCTCCCACGGGTTCATGTCCTTCGCCGCCATCGGCGTTACCGTGGCGTGCCTGCTCATTATGGGCACATTCACGCTGGTGGCCTACAATGCCAACGAAAACCTGGCGGACCTACAGCAGGAGAACGCCATCGTGGCCTTCGTGGACGAGACGCTGGAGGAGAGCGAGGCCCGGGCCCTGCAAACGCAGATCGAGAGCACGGAGAACGTGGCTGATTGTACCTTCGTCTCACGGACGGAGGCCCGGGACGCCTACGTGGAGAAGTACGATGACGGCGGTGTGTACGGCGACCTGGACGCCACGGTGTTCCGCCATCGGTTTGTGATACACGTCACGGATCCGAACCGAATCATGGAGACAAAGACCGCAGTGGACAATATCCCCGGCATTGACAAGGCCCGCGCTGACGAGGCGGTGGCCAACGGCTTTACCACAGTCCGCAACGTGGCCGGCGTCATCTCTGTCGCGCTGATCGCCATACTGCTGTTGGTGTCGGTGTTCATCATCAGCAATACCATCAAGCTGACGACATTTGACCGGCGGGACGAGATCGCCATCATGAAGATGGTGGGCGCCACCAACGGGTTCATCCGCTGGCCCTTTGTGTATGAGGGACTGCTGCTGGGCCTGTTCAGCGCGGTGATCGCCTTTGGCCTGCAATGGGGGCTGTATGCCGCCGTGGCGCAGGGAATTGCCAACTCTGACAGCCTGCAGATACTGAACGTGGTGCCGTTTACGAGAATATGGCAGTTCGTGGCCCTGGTGTTCCTGGGCACGGGTATTCTGGTGGGTGTGGGCGGCAGCCTGACCGCCATACGCCGGTTCCTCCGGGTGTAAAGAAAGGAGCGCTTGCATGAAGAAACCGAAACGTATTCTGTGCGCCGTGCTGGCACTGCTGATGCTGCTGGGCGCGGCTGCTGCCGTGTCTGTCCGACCGGCTTATGCAGCCAAGACCGAGGCTGAACTGGAAGAGGAGCAGCGCAAGGCGGCGCAGGTGGCCGCATTGGAACAGAAAAAGAAGGAGCAGCAGGAAAAGCTGAAGGACCTGGAGAAGCAGATCGCCGAGGCCAAGGCCAAGAAGAACGACGTGATGGCCACCAAGAATTTGCTGGACCAGCGGAACCAGCTGCTGCTGGAGCAGATCGACGATACCCAGAACCAGATCGACGACGCCGCGGTGCAGATCGCCCGGTATGAGCTGCTGGAGGAGGAGCAGTACACACTGTTCTGCCAGCAGGTCCGTGAGGAGGAAGAACGCGGCAGCCTGAGCTATCTGTCGGTGTTGTTCAAGGCCACCAGCATGGCCGACCTGCTGAACCGCATGGAGTTCGTCAACGAGGTGGCGGAGTACAACAAGAGAATTATCTCCGCCCTGCAGGAGACACGGGAGAACATCAAGGCCGAGAAGGCGGAGATGGAGGCCAAGGAGACCCAGCTGAGTGAGCAGCAGGACGAGCTGCAGGGCAAGCTGGACGAGACCACCAAGCTGATGAACGAGTATGCCGCCGACCAGAAAGCGTTGGAGCAGCTGCATGACGCGGAGGCAAAGGCGGCTGATGAGATCGACGCGCAGCTCGAGCAGCTGATCGCCGACTCCGACGTGGTGCCCAGCAACGAGGGCTTTATCTGGCCCGTCAGCACCAGTAAAAAGATCAGCTCGCCCGTCGGCTCCCGCGTGGCCCCCGGCGGTTTCGGCAGCACCAACCACAAGGGTGTGGATATCTGCAACGTGTCCTATACCAGCAGCGTATATGCCGTCAAGAGCGGTAAGGTGATCCTCACCAATACCAGCGGTTGGGGCGGCGGTTACGGCAACTATGTGGTCATTGACCACGGCGGCGGCCTGACCACCCTGTACGCCCATTTGAGCGTGGTGAAGGTGTCACAGGGCCAGACTGTCTCGCAGGGTACCGTGATCGGCGTCACCGGCAACACCGGCGCCTCCACCGGCCCGCATCTGCATTATGAGGTCCGCACCACCACTGTGGTCAACGGTGTGAGCAAGATCGTGTACCAGAACCCGCTGAACTATCTGGCGGGCTACATCAAAGCCTGGTAACTAATGACATATTGAAAATGCTGTTCCATAGAATGGAACAGCATTTTTTTGCATACCGCCGGGGGAGAAGGGAAACCGCATGATCGTTTACATGACGCAGGGCCAAAAGACAGTGCTTTCCCGCATAACGGTGGAGGGTCTGCCACTCCATTATCTTTCTGTGGGGAGGGGCTATTTCGCCCGCCGCCGTGCTCTGCACTGCCTGCGTCAGATGTATGACTCCGGTGTCCGCCGCTGTATCTGCGCCGATGTTTACCTCCTTTCGCTGGCGAAGCAGGTAGATATAACATCATACCCCGTCCTGCCGCTGCGCCTCGCCCTGCTGGGCAGTCTGCTGGATATTCTCTGCCCCGGCGGTCTGCAAAACGCCGCCGCGGTGCTGCGCTGCGGCCCCGGCGGAGAGGAGACGGCCCGGGCGGCGCTGACGGTGCTGGCCCGGCGGGCGCGGTATGTGCAGCTGGACATGGAGGACCCTGCGGCGCTGGCGGCGGAGCTGTTGTACCGCTGGGGGATCGCCGCCGGAGACGGGGGCCGGCGGGCGGCGCTGACGGTGGTGTGCGGCGATGTGCGGGAGGATACGGAGGGCCCGGCGATATATCTGACGGAGGACTGCGGGGCGCGGCAGACGCCGGTATGGACATCGCCCCGGGCGGCGGCGCTGGCGGTGCCGGTGACGGAGCCTCTGGCCGCGGTGCTGACGGCGGCCGGAAAATGGCAGATATCCGACATTCATATCACAGACTTGCTTGACATACGCACGGAAAGTCACTATAATGCAACGTGACATATTGTTTATAGCCCTAAAAGGGTATCCTTATGGATAGAAAGGGAAGTGTGCAGCATGGCAAAGGAATTCAAAATGAGCCAGGCTCGGTATGACGAGCTGAAACAGGAACTGGATTACAGCAAGACCACCCGTGCCGACGAGGTGGCGGAGCTGATCAAGGAGGCCCGCGGCTTTGGCGACCTCAGCGAGAACAGCGAATATGACGAGGCGAAAAACGAGCAGGGCAAGCTCTACTCCCGCATTGCCGAGCTGGAGGACATTCTGCTCCATGCCGTGATCGTGGATGAGTCCGAGATGGACTCCGACAAGATATCCATCGGCTGTACCGTCACCGTCACCAATCTGGATATGCGAAAGCAGCTGCCCGCCTATAAGATCGTCGGCTCTCAGGAGGCCGACGTGATGAGCCGCGCCATCAGCGAGGACTCACCCTTTGGCAAGGCGCTGATGGGCCGCAAGGCGGGCGATGAAGTGACCGTGGAGGCGCCCAAGGGCGTGATTCACTACCGTATCGACAGTATTGAAAGATAAACACCGCCGGCAACGGCGGTGCGGATAGACGAAGGAGGCTGCATTATGGCAGACGAAACCAACCGCAACGTGAACGAACAGCCCCAGGCCCAGGATATGGGCGAACTGCTGCGTATCCGCCGCGACAAGCTGAAGGCTTTGCAGGACGAGGGACGCGATCCATTTACCATCACCAGGTTTGATGTGACCCACCACACACAGGATATCAAGGATAACTTTGACGCCATGGAGGGGCAGGCTGTGTCCGTGGCAGGCCGCCTGATGAGCAAGCGCGGTATGGGCAAGGTGTCTTTCTGCGACCTGCAGGACAAGACCGGCCGTATCCAGATCTACGCCCGTAAGGACGAGATGGACGAGGACAACTATAACCACTTTAAGAAGTACGATATCGGTGACATCGTGGGCGTCAAGGGCGAGGTGTTCCGCACCCAGCGGGGCGAGATGTCCGTCCGTGCACACGACATCACGCTGCTGAGCAAGTCCCTGCGGCCCCTGCCGGAGAAGTTCCACGGCCTGACCGACAAAGAGATCCGCTACCGCCAGCGGTATGTGGATCTGATCATGAACCCGGAGAGCAAGCGGAATTTCGAGATCCGCAGCCAGTTCGTGGCGTTCCTGCGCCGCTATCTGGACGGTCTGGGCTTTATGGAGGTGGAGACGCCCGTCCTCAGCCCCATCGCCGGCGGCGCCAACGCCCGGCCCTTTATCACCCACCACAACGCGCAGGATATCGATATGTATATGCGTATCGCCACCGAGCTGCACCTGAAGCGGCTGATCGTGGGCGGCCTGGAGCGTGTGTACGAGGTGGGCCGTATCTTCCGCAATGAGGGCATGGACACCAAGCACAACCCCGAGTTCACTACCTGTGAGTTGTACCAGGCGTACACGAACCTGGACGGCATGATGGATATCCTGGAGGGCATCCTCACCGGTGCCGCCAAGGAGATCCTGGGTACCTACCATGTGCAGTGGCTGGGTCACGACATCGACCTGACCCCCTCCTGGCAGCGCGTCACCATGGCCGACGCGGTGAAGAACGTCACCGGCGCGGACTTCATGGCCTGCATCGGCGATGCCGACAAGGGCGTGGAGCTGGCCAAGAGCGTGGGCGTGGACATGGACGGCGTGGCCCATACCTGGGGCAACGCCCTGTACGAGACGTTTGACCAGAAGGTGGAGGAGACGTTGATCCAGCCTACCTTTATCACCATGTACCCCGTGGAGGTCAGCCCACTGGCCAAGCGCAGCCCCGAGCAGCCCGCCCTCACCGAGCGGTACGAGATGTTCATCTGCGGCTGCGAGATGGGCAACGCCTTCTCCGAGCTGAACGACCCCATCGACCAGTACGAGCGCTTCAAGGCGCAGGCCGCCAAGCGCGCCAACGGCGACGAGGAGGCCGACATGATGGACGAGGACTTCGTCATGGCGCTGGAGTACGGTATGCCGCCCACCGGCGGCCTGGGCTTCGGCATCGACCGCTGCGCCATGATGCTCTGCGGCACCGACTCCATCCGCGACGTGATCTTGTTCCCGACAATGAAGCCGTTGGACTCTGACAAGAAGGTTTCCAAGGAAGTTTCTGCTCCTGCGGAGGCTACTCAGACTGCTCCCGTTGTGGAGGAAAAAATTGATTTTTCCAATGTTCAGATCGAGCCTCTGTTCCAAGATCAGGTCGATTTTGACACCTTCTCCAAGAGCGATTTCCGTGCCGTAAAGGTCAAGGAATGCGAAGCCGTGAAGAAGTCCAAAAAGCTCTTAAAGTTCGTTTTGGACGACGGAACCGGCGTAGATAGGGTCATTTTGAGTGGAATTCACGAATATTATGAGCCGGAAGAACTGGTTGGTAAGACCTGCATTGCAATCACCAATCTGCCTCCGAGAGCGATGATGGGTATCGACTCCTGTGGTATGTTGATCTCCGCCGTGCATCACGAAAACGGTGAAGAAAAGTTGCATTTGCTGATGGTCGATCCTCACATTCCGGCAGGCGCAAAGCTCTATTGATTGACCCTAAATTGTCGGTGCTTACGCCACAACTTACGCCAATTTACTCCGAGCTTACGCCAAAAATGCGTTTGGAATTTTGCGATTGCAGACAAGTTCCGATAGCATACGATAATTTCATATGATTTAAGCCCGCTGATCGAAATCAGCGGGCTTTTTCTATTTCTGCCCCTATTACATCTTTGTGATGTGATAGGGGCTTTTTTTGTTCCTGAAAGGTGGTCGAAAAAATTTTTTTGAAAAATCTCAAAAAAACTTCGTACAAATCGAAAAAAATTTCCCAGTTGGTTAGTGAGGGCAAAAACCTCACGAACCTTGAAAATCGAATAGACATTCAACAGGTACATTCCTGATCGGGGGCGAAAGCCCCAGCCGAATGAAGGTGCGCCACGAACTTCCTGCCCACAGGGGTTATCACGGAAAGCAAGGTTGGTAGCGATTCCGAACCATTCTGAAATATCCG
>ERZ1026997.841-NODE-841-length-10036-cov-11.056808_pt1 | contig 10036 bp, 10 predicted proteins | sample MGYA00519289_ERZ1026997 | MGnify/ENA primary metagenome ERZ1026997 (study PRJEB26926, sample SAMN06164455) | human gut metagenome | biome: ENVO:00009003; feature: ENVO:2100002; material: ENVO:00002003 | host: Homo sapiens | place: USA | collected 2012 ... | reverse complement strand
CCCTTGTGCGGGCGCTGGGCGGCGAGATCATCAACATCTCTGCCACTTCTCCCACTCACATCAATGCGATGGATATGAACCGGGAGTACGGCGACGGCGCAAACCCCGTTATTCTGAAATCCGAGTTCATTATGTCCCTGTGCGAACAGCTCATCGGAGGAAACAACCTCGGCGCAGTGCAGAAATCTATCATTGACCGCTGTACGGCAAGCGTCTACCGCACCTATCAGCAGAACAACTACACCGGCGAGGTGCCGACCTTGCAGGACTTCCGGGCGGAGCTTCTCAAGCAATCCGAACCCGAAGCGCAGGAAATCGCTCTTGCCATTGAGCTGTTTACCAATGGCTCTCTGAACACCTTTGCAAAGAAAACCAATGTGAACACGGACAATCGCCTAATTTGCTATGACATTCTTGACCTCGGCAAGCAGCTTATGCCCATCGGTATGCTGGTCGTCCTCGACTCTATCCTGAACCGTATTACGCAGAACCGAGCCAAGGGCAAAAACACCTTCATCTTCATTGATGAGATCTACCTTCTGTTCCAGCACGAGTACAGCGCAAACTTCCTGTTCACCCTTTGGAAGCGTGTGCGAAAGTACGGCGCTTATGCGACTGGCATCACGCAGAATGTGGACGACCTGCTTCAGTCCCACACGGCAAGAACGATGCTGGCAAACTCCGAGTTCATCGTGATGCTCAATCAGGCATCCACAGACAGATTGGAACTTGCGAAGCTGCTGAACATCTCGGACACCCAGCTTTCCTATATCACCAATGTGGATGCCGGTCACGGACTGATCAAAGTCGGCTCCAGCCTTGTACCGTTTGCCAATAAATTCCCCAAGAACACGAAGCTCTATAAGCTGATGACCACCAAACCGGGCGAGGGTGCTTAAATTCTTCAAAAAAGGTATTGACTCTGACGCTGCGTAATGGTTTATGCTATAATTACCACGAAGGAGGATGATACCAATGATGACCGTCAATGAGGTGAGCAAGCTCACGGGGGTTAGCATTCGTGCCTTGCAGTACTATGACAAAATCGGTTTACTGCATCCGGCGGAATATACCGAAGCAGGCTATCGGCTGTATGACGATACAGCTCTGGAGCGCTTGCAGCAAATATTGCTGTTCCGTGAGCTTGAATTCTCTCTCAAAGAGATTCAGTCCATTCTTCAAAGTCCGGACTTTGATAGGGATCGGGCATTAGATCAGCAAATATGCTTGCTCACATTGAAAAAAGAGCATATCGAAAACCTTATCACCTTCGCTCGTGGACTAAAACAGGTTGGAGGAATGAATATGGACTTTTCTGCATTTGATACGGCAAAGATGGATGAATACGCTACGAAAGCAAAAGAACAAGGGGCGCTCTAAGGATGCAGAAGAAGCGCTTGCAAGAGGAGTGATGCTGATTTTCTCTGATTTTGGCAAATGCAAGGATGGCGATCCTGCATTGCCGGAAGCGCAAGCCTTGGTGAAGCGCTTACAGGCATATATCTCAGAGAATTATTATCAATGCACCCCTGAAATACTGCAAACTCTTGGTGCAATGTATGGAGCTGGAGGTGAATTTACCGAGAATATTGATAAAGCAGGTGGGGAAGGAACTGCAAAATTTGTCGAGCGTGCAATCTCTATCTACTGCAAATAAACAAGACAAACCTTATAGGCACTCGCTGACTTCAGCGGGTGCCTACTCGCTTTATGAAAGGAAACGCAATGAAAAAGAAAATCTGTGTAATTCTTATTGCAGTGCTTGTAGCCGTCCTCGGCACGAGCACCTTTTTTATTATCGATCACTACAAGGAGTCGAATAAGCAAGCTGCGCTTTATGGCGAGCTGGCTGAACTTGTAGACGCTGCGGCACAGACGGATGCTGCAACGGAACCGGCGGAGCAGATTCCATACTCCGAGGAAAAGATGCTTCTGCCGGAGCTTGCAGAGCTTTATCAGCAGAACGGCGATTTGGTGGGCTGGATCAGCATTGCAGATACCAACATCAATTATCCCGTGATGCAGTCGGTGAATGAGCCGAATTTCTATCTAAAGCACGGCTTTGATAAGGAATACTCCGACTATGGCTGTCCCTATGTGCAGGAGGATTGCGATGTGCAGGAGCCGTCCGACAATCTTGTCATCTATGGACACCATATGTCCAACGGTTCGATGTTTGCCCACCTTGAAAAATTCAAGAGCAAAGACTTTTGGAGTGAGCATCGGATGATCACCTTCAACACACTGACGGATAAGCAGGAGTATGAGATCGTTGCTGTATTCCGCACGGTGGTCTACACCGACAGTCCCGAAGCATTCAAGTTTTATCGCTTTATAGACGCAGAGAGTGCCAATGAGTTTGACGACTTCATTGCCAAGTGCAAGGAACTGTCTTTCTATGATACCGGCGTGACCGCCGAATACGGTGATAAGCTCATTACGCTGTCTACCTGTGAGTACAGCCGCAACAACAGCCGTCTTGTGGTCGTGGCGAAGCGCATAACGGAGGACGGTGGTGCGGATGCTGCCAAGACTCACGCCGAAGCAACGGCAGAGGGCGAACGCCCTAATTAAGCGCCTTTGTGCCAATTATGACAACGGCAACTGCCTTGCGCTGGATGACGGAGAACCCTGCGCCTGTGTGCAGAGCATCTCATACTCACTTCTCTGCAAGTATTTCCGCAAAGCTGTTTTGCCGGCAGAGCCTTTGCTGGAAGCGGACATTCTTGGCACACGCTTTGAAAAGTGCGTGTCCTGCGGTACGCCGATTATCAAGAAGGGCAACCGAAAGAAATATTGCGAGAAGTGCGCTCAAAGAGCTTACAAAGCTCAGCAGGCAGAGTACGCAAGAAGAAAACGGGCAGAGTCGAAAAATAGGCGCTGAAAAAGCCAGCAATATCAAGACTTTTCAGCTCCCGCACTTTGAGGGGTAAGGTGTTTATACCTTTACCCCTCGTTTTTAATTTAGGGGCGTTTGGGTACGCCCCGGAAAGGAGGGTTCAATGGCTGATATTAAAACGAGAGATGTCGTAAAAGGCACAATCAAGAAGATCGACAAAGCGGCAATCGCCGCAGACCGTATGCGCTCCGCCTATGTGCAGACGAAGGAAAAGGCAGAACACACAACGCACCCGGATGAGCATAATGCCGAGGAGTACGCCTCCGACCGAGTGGAAGGCGGCGTTGACCGTATCACGCACGAAGCGGCGCACCAGTTTGATAAGCAGGGGCGCAAGGGACTGGAAGAAACGAAACGGAATGTGTCCAAAGCAAAGGACGGTGTTCAGAGGTTCCGGGAAAAGCGGGCGGCTGAGTCGATGAAAAGGCAGACTGTCCGCACCTCCGGGAATAAGACCATCAAGGCGGTCGAGCAAACGGAAAAGACGATCAAACAGTCTGCCAGGTCTGCCGGTAAGAAAACCATCAAGACTGCCGGGAAAGGTACAGCCAAAGCCGCACAGAGGTCGGTCAAGACCACGAAAACGGCAATCAAGACCACACAGCAGGCGGCAAAGGCGGCACAGAAAACCGCACAGGCTACGGTGAAAGCATCGCAGAAAGCGGCACAAGCCGCCAAAGCCGCAGCCAAGGCAACAGTTGCCGGTGTAAAAGCTGCCGTTAAAGCAACGATTGCCGCAGTCAAAGCAATCATAGCGGCGACAAAAGCACTGGTTGCCGCTATCGCCGCAGGTGGCTGGGTTGCCGTTGCGGTCATTGTCGTAATTTGCCTGATTGCACTGATCTGCGGCTCGGTTTTCGGGATATTCTTTTCCGGTGAGGATTCCGGCACGGGAATGTCGATGCAGACAGCCGTGCAGGAAATCAACGCCGATTACGATGCCAAGATGGAAGCGGAGAAAAACTCGGTAGCTTATGATAATATGGAGATCAGCGGCGGTCGAGCCGTGTGGAAGGATGTGCTTGCGGTCTATGCAGTCAAGACGAATACAGACACGGACAACCCGCAGGAGGTTGCCACGATGGACGAGAGCAAGAAGCAGATCCTCTCGGACATCTTTTGGGAGATGAACTCCATATCCTCCCGCAGTGAAAGCCACTCGGAAACGGAAATTACCGAAACGGACGACGGAAACGGCAACATCGTTCAGACGGAAACGACAGTCACAAAAACAACGCTTTATATCACCGTTTCTCATTTGACAGTGGATGAAATGGCTGACCTATATGGCTTTGACGCAGAACAGCGGGAATACCTTGCCGAGCTTCTCAAGGACAAAAACAATTCCCTTTGGGCGGCGGTACTTTACGGTATCCGATACAGTGACGATCAGATCGTCACCGTGGCGCTTTCACAGGTCGGCAATGTAGGCGGCGAACCGTACTGGTCTTGGTATGGCTTCGGAAGCCGTGTGGAATGGTGTGCTTGTTTTGTAAGCTGGTGCGCCGATCAGTGCGGCTATATCGACACCGGGGTTGTGCCGAAATATGCGGGTTGCGTGAACGGCGTCCAGTGGTTCAAAGATCGAGGACAGTGGATCGACGGTTCTGCCGAGCCTGTCCACGGAATGATTATTTTCTTTGATTGGGATAACAAGGGTTCGTCGGGTCCGCAGGACGGACAATCCGACCACACCGGTATTGTCCAAAAAGTCGAAAACGGTATCGTTTATACCGTTGAGGGAAACTCCGGTGATAGCTGTCGGGTAAACCAGTACAGCGTAGGTCACTACGAAATCCTCGGATACGGGGTACCGCAATATTAAAATAGGTGGCTATGGGCTTTATTGTCCCATAGCCACCTATTTTTCATTTTTGTTTAGAATTTGATCCGGGATAATTGAGGTGTTCAGCAAATCACCTGGCTCAACCTTCAGCGCATCAGCAATATTAAATAGAACCTCTACGGAAAAGGGTCTGACGATATTCGGTGCTTCGATTGCGCTAAGATGCGAACGGCTCATCATCGCCTCTGCCGCAAGCTGCTCCTGCGACATACCTCGCATTTTACGAAGAACTGAAATTGTGATTCCCAGTTGAATAAATCTATCTCTATTTTTGAAGCCAATTTCTTTGCTCATTTGCTCCACCTCGAATCCATAATAATTATATGTTATTCTCTCTTGACTTTCTGTTCTCACTGTGAAGCTATTGACTTATATATAGAGCAAAAATATAATAATAAGTGCAGATGAACAATAATATGCTCATTTGCTCTACTGTTATTCTTGGTGGTGTTTGTATGACCTGTTGTTTTATCGGGCATAGGAGAATTACGCATAAAAAAGAGCTTGCAAGTCGATTGCGGGACAATATTTGCTATCTGCTTGAGCAGGGCGTAGCAACCTTTCTGTTTGGAGATCATTCCGAATTTAATACGCTCTGCTACGAGGTGGTTTCAGAACTAAGAGAAGTTTACCCCAAAATTCGCAGAATACACTATCGGACGGATTATCCTGATGCAGATGCTTATACGATGCAGTTCCTATTAGATGGATATGAGGACAGTATTTGCCCTGACGGAGTTGCTGCTGCCGGGAAAGCTGCTTATGTGGAACGCAATCAAGCTATGATTCAGGCAAGTGACTTTTGCGTCTTTTACTTTAATAACGAATACCTTCCGGCGAGTCGAAAAGAGTCGAAAAAAGCAATAACAAGCTATCAGCCCAAAAGCGGAACCGGGGTTGCCTTTGACTATGCAAAAGCGCACGGAAGAACAATCATTAACCTATACGAAGAAGATGAATACTGCAATTAAGCATCGAATCTATTTGGTTCGTCTTTTTTGTGACATTTATATCCGAAGTCCCGTGCTTTACAACAAACACCTTTTGAGTTATTTGCATCATTGGAGCAGCCGGAAACGGCTGCTTTTCCTTTACGCTGATGAAGGGTGATAAGGTTGTCGAGCTGCTTGAAAAATGCACCAATTTGCTGCTGCTCAGCGTATCGGGGAACCATAATGTTCTTTGCTAACAGTTCATCTTTAGTTATGCCTTTAATCGATGTTCCTTGTACTGCATTCAGCTCTGATTGCAACTTTTTATAGCAGGCATAAACCGTGAAAAGAGGTTCTGCATTGAGCTTGCTCAATGATAGGAAATCTTGGCTTGTAGCATAGGAATACGGCATAAATGCGAGCTTTCCAACACCTACACGGGTAATAATTGCTATTGAGTTTCCCGGTATGAGTTGAGCAGCGGAATTGTTTAATCCATCCTGAGTTATCCACTTTCTTGGTTCTACGCCAAGCAGCTTACCATCCACTACATCAGAGGACTGTATCCAGGGAATATCTCCGTTCCAATATGCCTCATTTGATGTTGTAGGAGTACCTCCTCCATAGGTCTTTTCAGCCAAGTCCGACACCTTACGCTGTTCCCAAGAGGATGTATAAAAAGGATGGATTAGTCGGACAGACAGAGAAATATCCGGGGTTGAATGCAAAAAATGCTGTCGTTGATGAAGGGTGATAAGGTTGTCGAGTTGGCGAAAGAAGTCACCGATTGCCTTCTGTTCTTTCAGTGACGGAAAATCCACCGATAGTTCTTTGACAATAGTTCCGGATAGGTTTCCTTGCCCACCTTGCAGGTATGTTTCTATAATGCTATGCTTGCTTTTTCGTAGCCATTGAGCAAGGTATTCCGAGTCGTAATCCGTATGAGGTTTTATTGCTAAAATGGCTTGATTTATAGCACCTTTAAGCCTTGCTCGCCCCACTTCGCCACTTGTTGCACCATATAAAGCGTACAGAATATCGCCCACAGCCACAAGTCGTGCTGAGGAGTTTTTCAAGCCTTCTTCGGTTAGAAAGAGTTCAGTTATTTCGCTATTGATTTCCGCAGAACGAATGAATGGTATTTGTCCTCCGTAATACTCTTTGACACCTACCGAAGGCGTTCCACCAGAGTAGGATTCGCTCACTTCTCCAACCTTACGCTGTTCCCAAGCTATCCGGTCGCAGTCGAGCTTATTCAGGTGTGAAATATGGGAAGTAAGTTTGAAATTTCGGGATTTATGGTTGCTAATTCGGGATTATATGCTATAATATAAAATGTGTTTTAGCACTTACTCGCAGGTTGAGAGAAAGGAATGATACGATGGCTGTAAGCTATAAAAAACTTTGGCACATTCTGCTTGATCGAGATATGAAGAAAAGAGATTTGCAGGAAGCTGCTGGACTCACTAAATACGCAATCAATAAGCTCAGTCGTGATGAAAATGTAAGCACTGAAGTGTTGGGGAAAATCTGCTCAGCTTTGAATTGCACGACCGATGACATTATGGAGTTTGTTCCCGACGAGAAGTGAGTCCGTTTTATGGGACACTAATTGTTGTATCATAACAGTGGGGTAGTATGCCCTAAAAAAAGAAAAAGGATGGGTTCACAGGATGAATAAGCAACAGCTTGCTCAGAAAATATGGGCTTCCGCAAACCAAATGCGCTCCAAAATAGAAGCGAATGAATATAAGGATTACATACTTGGCTTTATCTTTTACAAGTATCTATCTGATAAAGAAGTCAAATTCTTGAAGGAAAATGACTATGACGATGAACTTCTGAAAACCGTATCAGAAGAAGATGATGAAACGGTTAAGTGGGTTCAAGAGAATATTGGCTACTTTATTGCCTATAAAGACCTCTTTTCTACTTGGCTCTCGATGGGTAAGGACTTTGATGTTTCAAATGTCCGTGATGCGCTCTCTGCGTTCAGCCGGTTGATTTCCAACACGCACAAAAAGGTGTTTGATAAGGTATTCGACACTTTGCAAACGGGTCTTTCCAAACTTGGCGATAGCTCCGGTTCACAAACAAAAGCAATCAGCGGACTTCTGACGCTGATAAAGGATATTCCTATGGACGGCAAGCAGGACTACGATGTTCTCGGCTTTATCTACGAATATCTTATCAGTAACTTTGCGGCTAATGCCGGAAAGAAGGCAGGCGAGTTCTACACCCCGCACGAGGTATCTCTGCTGATGTCTGAAATCGTTGCAAGCCACTTGAAGGGCAAAAGCGAAATCAAGATTTACGACCCGACAAGCGGTTCGGGATCGTTGCTTATCAATATTGGTCAGAGCGTTGCCAAGTATATGACCGATGACAACAACATCAAATACTTCGCTCAGGAGTTGAAGGAGAACACCTACAACCTGACCCGGATGAATTTGGTTATGCGTGGCATCAAACCGGATAATATCGTCACTCGTAACGGCGATACTCTTGAGGAGGATTGGCCGTACTTTGACGAAAATGATCCGGTAAATACCTATAATCCTCTCTATGTGGATGCGGTCGTGTCCAATCCGCCGTATTCGCAGGCTTGGGACCCGTCCAACAAAGAGGGTGATCCTCGTTATGCTCGTTTTGGACTTGCTCCCAAAGGAAAAGCCGACTATGCTTTCCTGCTTCACGATCTGTTCCATATCAAGCCGGACGGCATTATGACAATCGTTCTTCCCCACGGCGTACTATTCCGTGGCGGTGAGGAAGGTGAAATCAGAAAGAACCTGATTGAGAATAACCATATCGACGCCATTATCGGACTTCCTGCAAATATCTTCTTCGGGACAGGAATACCCACCATCATTATGGTGCTGCGCCAAAAGCGCGAGAATACCGATGTCCTTATCATCGATGCATCCAAGGGCTTTATCAAAGAGGGTAAGAATAACAAGCTCCGTGCGTCTGACATTAAACGCATAGCAGATACCTTTATTAAGCGTGAAAGCATTCCGAAGTTTTCACGAGTAGTCAGTCGTGAAGAAATTCGCAGCAATGATTATAACTTGAACATTCCTCGCTATGTTGATTCCTCTGAAGCTGCCGAGCATTGGGATGTCTATGCGTCTATGTTTGGCGGTATCCCGACAGCAGAAATTGACGAGATGAGCGAATTCTGGACGGCGTTCCCTGCACTGAAAAAGGCGTTGTTCACCGAGAGTGGCATTCCTTATGTGAATGTGTCTACCCCTGATATTAAGAGTGCCATCAAGAGCCATCCTGATGTGGTCGGCTTTGAGAATGCTTTTAACGCTGCCTTTTCCACTTTTCCGGCGTTCCTGAAAGAAGAACTTATCGACCGGATGGGAAGCATCGAAATCTCTAAGGCTGAAACCGTTCTAAGTGCTGATATTTTCGAGCGATTGAAGGAAATTCCACTTATCGACAAATATGCGGCGTTCCAGCTTCTTGACGACGATTGGACAGGTATTTCCATCGACCTCGAAATGTTGCAAACCGAAGGCTTTGCTGCAACAAAGAAGGTCGATCCGAACCTTGTCATCAAGAAAAAGGACGGTAAAGATCAGGAAGTTCAAGAGGGCTGGGTAGGTCATATTATCCCGTTCGACTTGGTTCAGGCGACTTTGCTCTCCGCAGAAACGGACGAGCTTCACGGTTTGGAAAGCCGTTTGGCGGAAATCCCTTCTGAGTATGAGTCTATCCTTGATGAAATGACAGAGGAGGATAAAGAGAGCTGCAACGATGTTCTCACCGAGGAAGGCGATGCTTTCGTTCCGAAAGAAGTATCCAAAAAGATTAAGGAACTGAAGAAAGACCGTTCTCCTGAAAGCGTTGCGCTTCGTACACTCTTAGAAAAGGTTGAGTCTTTGATCAAGAGCGAGAAAGAAATCAAGGCGGAGATCAAGGCAAAGAGTGCTGCGTTGCAGGCAAAAACAAAGGATACGATTGAAAGTCTGAGCGATGAGCAGGCTTTGGATTTGCTCGAAAAGAAGTGGATTGCTCCTCTCATTGAGAGCATTCACAAACTGCCTGATACTGTAATCGACAGCTTGGTGAGCAAAATTCAAGCCCTTCAAAACAAGTATGCTACAACTTTCTTCGAGGTCGAACAGCAGATCAGCGAAACCGAAGCAACGCTTTCGGGAATGATCGATGACCTTGAGGGTAATGAGTATGATATGCTGGGACTTAAAGAGTTGAAGAAATTGCTGGGAGGTAGTGCAGAATGACGAAAAAATCAGATGCTCCCGCAATTCGCTTCAAAGGATTCTCAGACGCTTGGGAACAGCGTAAGCTGGGTGATGTAGTCAAAGAAATAACCCGTAATGACCC
>ERZ1026997.826-NODE-826-length-10192-cov-6.668442_pt1 | contig 10192 bp, 8 predicted proteins | sample MGYA00519289_ERZ1026997 | MGnify/ENA primary metagenome ERZ1026997 (study PRJEB26926, sample SAMN06164455) | human gut metagenome | biome: ENVO:00009003; feature: ENVO:2100002; material: ENVO:00002003 | host: Homo sapiens | place: USA | collected 2012 ... | reverse complement strand
GTCTTAGGGTCTCGTGGGCTCGGAGATGTGTATAAGAGACAGGCCAGCAGCGGCGCAACGGCCCCCGCCGGGGCGAGAGCATCCGGGCCAGCATCTCCGTAGACTTCACGGAGGCGGCCTTCGGCTGCGAAAAATCCGTGACGGTGGACCGCAGCGAGTCCTGCCCCACCTGTAAGGGCAACGGCTGTGCCCACGGCACCACGCCGGAGGTGTGCCCCGATTGCCACGGCACCGGCACCGTGACCCAGGCCCAGCGGACGCCCTTCGGCGTCATGCAGAGCCAGGGACCCTGCCAGAAGTGCCGGGGCACCGGCAAGATCATCCATCAGCCCTGTCCCGATTGCCGGGGCAGCGGACGCATCCGCAAGCGCCGGACCATCCAGGTGACCATCCCTGCCGGTATCGACAACGGGCAGACCATCTCCCTGCGGGGCCAGGGCCATGCCGGGTCCAACGGCGGCCCCAGCGGCGACCTGCTGATCACCGTGATGGTGCGGCCCCACGAGATCTTCCGGCGGGAGGGAACGTCCGTGTTCTGCGAGGCACCCATCACCTTCACCCAGGCGGTGCTGGGCGCGGAGCTGGAGATCCCCACCATCGACGGGCGGATGAAGTATACCATCCCCGAGGGCACCCAGACCGGCACTGTGTTCCGGCTGCGGGGCAAGGGCATCCCGGTGCTTAACGGCCGGGGCCGGGGCGACCAGTATGTCACCGTTACCATTGAGACGCCCCGGGACCTGAACCGGGAGCAGAAGGAAGCCCTGAAGAGGTTCAGCGAGACTCTGGGCGAGGGCAACTACGAAAAGCACCGCAGCTTTTTCGGAAAGAAGAAGTAAGCCATGTACCTTGCCGATTATCACGTACATTCCACCTGTTCCCCGGACGGACACCAGACCATGGCCCAGGCGGCGGAGGCCGCCGTCCGGCAGGGCCTTAATGAGCTGTGTATCACCGACCATGTGGACACCCTGTACTGGGATGATTTCCGTCCCCGGTGGGATTTTGACTGGGACGAGGCCCGGCGCCAGTTCCGGGAGGCCCAGGCCCTGTGGGGGGACCGGATCACCCTGCGGCTGGGGGCGGAGTTGGGCGACGCTCAGTACGGCTTTGACCGGGCCGTCCATATGATGGACGGTGCACCGGTGGATTTTGTCATCGGGTCCGTGCATCTGGGCGGGAAAAAGTTTGGCAACATGGACCTGTACTATATTGAAAAAGGTGACGAAGCGTATTATGATAGTGTCATCGACAGCTATCTGGACAGCGTTCTGGAGCTGGCCCGGTGGGGACAGTTTCAGGTGCTGGGTCATCTGACCCTGCCGCTGCGGTATATCAACGAGCACCACGGGGAGCATATGACGTTCCGCCGCCATATGGATCGGGTGGAGGAGGTCCTCCGCACTGTGATCCCCAAGGGGGTGGGCATCGAGTGCAATACCAACCGGGGAAACGAGCCCCTGCCGGGGCCGGAGATCCTGCGGCTGTACCGCCGCCTGGGGGGCGAGATCGTCACCCTGGGCAGTGACGCCCACCGGCCCGGGGACGTGGGCTGCTTCATCCGGCAGCGCCAGGAGCTGCTGCGGGAATGCGGCTTCCGCTATTTCACCACATTTGAACAGGGCAAGCCGCGGTTTCAGGCCCTGTGAACCACCCGAGAGGAGCATAGCATCATGGAAATTGCCATTGGCTGCGATCACGGCGGCTATCTGCTGAAGCAGGACATTCTCATCTGGCTGGAGGAGCACGACATCGACTTTGAGGATGTGGGCTGCTTCTCCACCGAAAGCGTGGACTATCCCATTTATGGCGAAAAGGTGGCCCGGCTGGTGGCCTCCGGCGCATGCGAGAAGGGTATCGTCATCTGTACTACCGGCATTGGCATCTCCATTGCCGCCAACAAGGTCAAGGGTATCCGCTGCGCCCACTGCACCGATTCCCTGTCTGCCGAGATGACCCGCCGTCACAACGATGCCAACGTGCTGGCTCTGGGTGCGGGCATCACCGGCCCCAACCTGGCCAAGCGCATTGTGGAGGTGTTTCTGAACACCGAGTTTGAGGGCGGCCGCCATGCCCGCCGGGTGGGTCAGCTGGACAGCATCCAGCCCTGAAGCATTTGCATGAACGGAGGTGCGCGCCATGACCACAAAAGGATATCATCGCTACCGGGGGCGGAATACCCGGGGCAAGGTGGCGCTGGTCGTTGTGCTGGTGCTGATCCTGCTGGCGGCGGTGGCCTATCTGCTGACCCAGGAGTATGTGGTGTATGATGACGAGGGCAAGGCCCATCTGGAGCTGCCCTGGTCCCGGAAGGAGCCGGAGAAGCCCCAGCCGGACTCCACGCCTGTGCCGGATGATGTGGACATCACCCGGGAGGAGCCCCAGCGGCAGAAGGTGGAGGCCATCCACGCCTGGGAGCTGCCGTACGGCTGCCTGGGCAGCGACCCCGGCTATCTGCTGACGGACCGGGAGGCTGTGGCCGTCAACGTGAAGATGTATGACGGGTCCGTGGCGTATCACACGGCGGTGGCTTTGCCGGAAGGCATTCTCACCGGCGGACTGTCCACCAGCCGGAACCTCCAGACCATACTGGACAGCAATTGCTATGCCGTGGCGCGGCTGGCGTGCTTCTGCGACAACGCCTTTGCCGACGCTCAGCAGGAGCAGGCGGCCCTGTGTGCTGCCGACGGGACCCTGTACCGGGACGGCTCCGGCCGCCGGTGGCTGGACCCCTCCAAGCCGGGGACCCTGCGGTATATCACGGACCTGGCCAAGGAGTGCGCCCAGATGGGCTTTGACGAGATCCTGCTGGATTGGTTCCTGTATCCCATCAGCGGCGATCAGTCGGCTCTGGAGCTGCCTGCCGACAAGACGGTGGTGCTGAAGGACTTTGCCCAGGCTTTGGAAAAGCAGCTGCCGGAGGGCACGGTGCTGTCCGTGGTGCTGCGGGAGACTCCGTCGGCGGACAACGGCGTCACGGCGGAGCTGCTGGCGTCCTGCTTCGACCGGGTGTATGTCATGCCCGATGCGGACGCATCGGCGCTGCCCACCGGCTATGACCGGGCCACGCGCGTGGTGACTATGGCCGGCTATGCGCCCGAGAGCGGCAGCTATCTGGTGACGCAGTGAGCTGATTGTCTCGAAGCACGAAATAAGTTTCCGAAATCAATAAAAAATCCTCCGATAAGCTGCGGAAAATGTAGCTTTCGGAGGGTTTTCTTTTGCGCGGTGCTATGATACAATACTCTCTTGTGAACAGATTCGTAAGGAGGGGAAAGCAGTCCCATGGAAAAAGAGAACAAATTGGGCACCATGCCCATTTCCAAGCTCATCATCAACATGTCCCTGCCCATCATCGCGTCTATGCTGGTGCAGGCCCTATACAACATTGTGGACAGCGTGTTCGTGTCCCGGGTATGTGAGCAGGCACTGACTGCCGTGTCCCTGGCGTTTCCGGCCCAGAACCTGATGATCGGCCTGGCCACCGGCACCGCCGTGGGCGTCAACGCCCTGATGGGCCGGGCTCTGGGGGCCAAGGACCAGCAGCGGGCCAACGCCGTGGCCATCAACGGCGTATTCCTGGCGGTGGTGGGCTTTGTCATCAGCGCCGTGCTGGCGCTGCTGTTTGCGGGGCCCTTCTTCCGGTCCCAGACCCAAATCGACTACATCATCGACAACGGCATTGACTATCTGCTGATCTGCTGCTGCGGCTCCCTGGGGCTGTTCGGCGAGATCATGTTTGAGCGGCTTTTACAGGGCACCGGCCGGTCCATCCTGTCCATGTATACCCAGGGACTGGGCGCTATCGTGAATATTGTGCTGGACCCCATCTTCATCTTTGTGTTCGACATGGGCGTTACCGGCGCGGCGGTGGCCACGGTCATCGGACAGTTCTGCGGCTGTATTCTGGCACTGATCTTCAACCTGAAGAAGAACAAGGAGATCCATTTGCAGTTCCGGGGCTTCCGGCCCAATTGGCGGCTGGTGGGGAATATCTATGCCATCGGCCTGCCCAGCGTCATCATGGTGGCTATCGGCTCGGTGATGACCTTCTGCATGAACAAGATCCTCATTGCCTATCACTCCGCCAAGGAGACGGCAGCCACGGCCTTCGGCATTTACTTCAAGCTCAACAGCTTCATCTTTATGCCGGTGTTCGGCCTGAACAACGGCGTGGTGCCCATCGTGGCGTATAACTACGGGGCCCAGAACCGGCTGCGGATGGTGGAGACCATCAAGCGCAGCGCCATCTATGCCTCCTGTATCATGCTGGTGGGCATGGCGGTGTTCTGGTCCATTCCCGGGAGCCTGCTGAAAATTTTCGACGCCACGGACACCATGCTGCAGGTGGGCGTCCCCGCCCTGCGGATCATCTCCCTGAGCTTTTGCATGGCCGGCGCCTGCATCGCCCTGGGCAGCTCCTTCCAGGCCCTGGGCAAAGCGGTGTACTCCATGACCACATCCATCATCCGGCAGCTGGTGTTCCTGGTGCCCATTGCCTATGTCCTGGCCCGGTACGGCCAGAGCATCGGCAACGACGACCTGGTGTGGTGGAGCTATCCCTTGGCGGAGATCGCGTCCCTGTTTGTGACCCTGGCCTTCTTCCGGCGGCTGTACCGGACCCTGATCGCGCCCCTGCCTGCCAGCGGCGGTGCGCCGGTCCGCGACGACTCCGACGACGATCCCATAGGAGAATAACTAAAAATGCTCTGCCCCATGGGCAGAGCATTTTCAGTTATACAGCGGCGGTCTCGGCGGCGGGCTTCTTTTCCGGCTCCTCCTGGCAGAAGGGGTATTCCAGCATCTGCGGCAGACGCATATAACGGCGGAAATCGTTGCAGAAGGCGGCATATTCGTACCCGGTGCAGATACGCTCGTCCATGACCACGCCGATGGGCATCATCTTTCGGGTCAGGTCGCCGGATATATAGTTTGGCACGGGCTTGCCCATGCACACAAACACGCTGGTGGTGCCGAATTCATAACAATGGTGGTGGATATAGCTGGTCTTGATGGAGGCCAGATTCGTGATGAACATGCTGGTGTGGAAGGGGGACAGCTCGATGATCTTCCGGGGCAGCAGACCGTGGCGGTCCAGATGATAGGCCAGCCACACGACGAATTTCGGCAGACCCGGCACGGAGAACATGAACTTGGCGAACTTGTCGGTGCTGTTGGACTGGTGCTCCGCCCGATTGGCGGCAATTGCGTCGGCAATTTTCTGATTCACGGTAAACACTGTGTCGTTCTCGTCCAGATACACCTTCAGCGTGGTCTCGTTGACTACTCCGTTGGCCTGTTTTTTCAGGATCACGAAGGACACGCAGAAGTGGTTGCGGCGGTAAATGCGGCCGTTCATGACGAAGTAGTTCAGCTTGGGATTGCGCAGCACCGCCTTGTAATAGGCGGAGATGATGACGCTCATATGGTTCAGCCGCACCCCAGCCCGGCGGTGGGTGCGGATGAAGTCCTTGATGATCTCCTCATCGATGTTCTCGGTGACGGAGTTCCAGGCGTCGTAGCGCTTGGGCATGATATAGGGAATGGCCGCCACCAGCGGCGGCAGGTCCTTTACGCGGGTTCCATCAGGGCGCATGGCAAAGCCCTCCTGTTTCGTTAGATAGGGGCATTATACGGCATATTAGCGGACAATGCAATGGATTATAAACAAAAAATAACGGCCGGGCAGGAGAAAGCCGGAGAAAGGGGCGATCGGGATAACGTTTATGAGACGGATTTTCCGCTTTTTTATACTCCAAGAACTTCACGCGCTTCATATGCTAATTAGTTGGGAAAATCGACCGTTTTCGGTGGACACCCCTGAAAAAAGGTGCTATACTATTCCTGAATACGACACAGTATTGTGCTTTTCGATTACATGCTTTGCAACGGGGTGATACGATGAAAACCATGCGTAGAGGGACGAGTATTTTGCTTTGCCTGGCGCTGCTGGTGGCGGCCATTCCGGTGATCCTGCCGGTGTTCACATCGGCCACCGCCGCCGATGACCAGGAGGAGCAGCTGCTGGGCACACTGAGCCAGCGATTTGAAGCCAGCGGTCCGGGGGTCATTTCCTCCGGCTCCGGCGACGCCGGCGGCAAGTCCTACGGTGCGTATCAGTTCTCCAGCCGCAGCGACATCCCCCGGGCCTTTTTCCGGTGGTGCCAGTCCTCCTCGGATACATACTACCGCTCCATCGGCAACCGGCTCTCCGCCGCCTATGACGCCGACGGGGGCTACGGCTCCAATTTCGACGCCACCTGGCGGGCCCTGGCCAACGAGGACAGCGACGGCTTCCTGCGGGTACAGCGGAACTATGTCCGCCGCAGCTACTATGACCCCATCGTCCGGTCCATTGAGTCCGCTGTTCCCGGCTTTGACATGGATAACTACAGCATCGCCCTGCGCAACGTGTTCTGGTCCCGTGCCGTGCAGCACGGAGTGGGCGGCTCCTCGGGCTTTTCCAGCAGCGATGGACGGGGCGGCGCCACCGGTGTCATTATGCGGGCCTTCGACGCTCTGGGCGGCTTTGCCAATCAGCCTGAGGCCCAGCTCATCGAGGCCATTTACAACGAAAGCGGCGCCGTGCGGGAGCCTCAGTCAGACTCCTACGGCGTTATGACCGGCCCCACCGCCGACAAGTACGGCGTCACCGGCAAGGTGCTGAAGTATTACGACGGCAACTCCGGCGACGTGCAGCTGGGCGTATACGCCCGCCTGCGGATCAACGAGCCCGCCAAGGCCCAGGTCATGCTGGCGGATTACGGCTTCAAGGATGCCACGGTGGGGGAGGGCGTGTATCAGCTGCGCTCCTCTGCCAACAGTAAGCTGACCGCCACCCCTGGCTCCGCGGGCCTGACCCTGAACGCCGTGGGCAGCGGCAAAAACCAGCAGTTCCGCCTGGATTATCATGCCAGCGGGTACTATACCATCACCTGCCAGGAAAACGGCCTGCGGCTGACCGCCGGGAAAAACGGCGTTACTCTGGCCAAAGCCTCCACGGATAACGGTCAGCTGTGGAAGGCCGCCGTATACAACAGCGGCTTCTCCCTGCAAAACCGGGGCACGGGCAGCTATCTGTCCGTTTCCTCCAACGCCGCAGGCGGCCGCCTGATCCTGGCGGATACGGCCATGCAGTGGCAGCTGGCCCTGGCCGGGGCGGGCTGGACCCTGGACGGCGCGTCCTATCCCACGGTAAACTCCACCCTGACGGTGGGGCAGACGGGCTTTCCCTTCCGGGGCACCCTGCGCAACGCCTATGACATCCGCCGGGTGACGGTATCCATCCAGAGATCCAACGGCTCCAATGCCATTTCCCCCGCCACAGCCACTCCCAACGCCAAGAGCTATGACCTGTCCCGGCTGGACGACGCCGTGGCCTTCTCCCGGCTGGGTGTGGGCGGCTATACCCTGGTCATCGCGGCGGAGAATACCGCCGGGGACAACTACCGCCTGGAGTCCAAGTTCTACGTTACCGACGGCTCCTATGTGGTGTCCTTCGACCCCTGCGGCGGCACCTGCTCCGAGAGCACCCGCCTGGTATCCGCCGGTCAGAAGTACGGCAATCTGCCCACGGCGGTGAAGGACGGCTGCGCCTTTGTGGGCTGGTTCACCCAGCCCGACGGCGGCCAGCAGATCACCGCCAACAGCACCACCGGCGCCAGCAACATTACCCTTTACGCCCACTATCAGGGGCAGTATACCTATCAGTTCGTGAACTACGACGGTTCCGTGTATGCCCAGGGGAAGCTCACCGCGGGACAGACCATTCCCCGTCCCGCCGGAACGCCTACCCGTCCCGCCGACAGCCAGTATACCTATACCTTCACCGGCTGGCAGGGCTACACCAACGGCATGACCATCTCCGGCAACGTGACCTTTGCCGCTCAGTATGCGGCCAAGGCCGTGGAGTCCGTCCCCAAGGAGATCACCACCGGGGCCTACCGCATCGCCGACAGCTATCTGCGGGCCATCCCCATGGGCACCACCGCCCGCCAGTTGCTGGCAAACCTGTCCCCCAGCGATTACATTACTCTGCCGGTTCAGGGCGACAGCCTGGTGGGCACCGGCATGACCGTCACCTATGCCAGGGACGGCCAGACCATCCAGACCCTGACCACCGTGGTCACCGGCGACCTCAGCGGCGACGGCCGGGTCACCATTACCGATATGGTCCGGCTCCAGGCTCACCTGCTGGGCAAGACACCCCTGACCGGCGCGGCCCTTCAGGCGGCGGACCTCAACGGCGACGGTCAGGTCACCATCACCGATATGGTCCGGCTTCAGGCGTACCTGCTGGGCCGGGGTACCATACAACCCAACTGAGTATGAGGGACCATGCCATGCGAAAGAATATCTCATCTGCCCTGGCGGGCTTTCTGGCAGCACTGCTGCTGTGGTGTCTGCTGCCGGTGACAGCGGAGGCCGCCGGGGCCAGCTTCTCCGGCTCCGGCAGCGTCCGGGCCGGCGACAGCGTCACCGTCACCTTTTCCGTCAGCGGCTCCAACATCCAGGGCATCACCGCTGTGCTGCACTACGACAGCAGTGCCCTGACCCTCACCGGCACCCGCCAGCTCATCGGTGACAGCTGGTCCGTGGACATGAGCGGCGGCAACCTGCTGGCCTATGACCAGTCTCTTAACAACCCCATCAGCGGCAGCTCCGCCGTTCTGGCCGTCACGTTCCGGGTGAAGTCCGGCGTGGCTGCCGGGACCAAGGTCAGCGCCACCATCACCGATATCGTGACCAGCGACGGCAATAGTGACCAGAGTCTCAACGATGCCTCCTGGTCGGCCAGCGTGGCCCCGCCCCCTTCCGGCAACGCCAATCTGTCCGGCCTTTCCTGCGGGAGCTACGCCCTGTCGCCGTCCTTTTCCGCCGGCACAACGGAATACAGCGTCACCGTGCCCTATGATGTGTCCCGCCTGCCTCTGGATTACAGTGCGGCGGACGGCGGCGCCAATGTATCCGTCAGCGGCAACCAGCTGTCCGTGGGCGTCAACACGGTGGTCCTCACCGTCACCGCCGCCAACGGCGCCACCCGCCGCTATACCATTTCCGTTACCCGCCAGCCAGACCCCACGGCGACCCTCAGCAGCGATGCGGATCTGGCGGATCTGACTCCCTCCGAGGGGAAGCTGACCCCGGCCTTTGCACCTAATATCACGGAATATGCCGTGTATGTCCCCTATGAGACCACCAAGCTCTCTCTTTCCGCCACCGCCAAGGACAGCAAGGCCCTGGGTGTTACCCAGCCGGACGCCGCCCTGAAGCAGGGCGACAATGTGCTGACCGTTACCTGCACCGCTGAAGACGGCACCACCCGGGACTATACGGTCCATGTGGTGCGGATGCCTGGCTTTGCCGGGACCCTGCCCCAGATCGGAGAACCGGAGCCGGAGGCCCCCACTCTGGAGGAGCCCCAGGCCCAGCCCGGCCCCTTCCGGGCCCTGTGGACGGCCCTGTGCGCCCCGGTGGACCTGCCCCTGAACCGCTGGCTTCCCATGTACGCCATTCTGGCCGCCGGGCTGGTGGTCCTGCTGGTGCTGCTGTTCTTTATCGGGCGGTCCGTTGGCATTTCCCGCAGCCGCCGTCGTATCCTGGATCGTCTGGCCCGGATGGAGCAGCCGGAGCCCCAGGAGCCCCAGCCGGAGCCTGAACACGAACCGACTGCCCAACCGGAGGAATCCGCACAGGAGCCTGCGCCTGCGGCGTCCGCCCAACCGGAAGCCCCGGAGCCGGAGATTCCGCCGGAGCCCTCGGAACTCCCGGAGGTCCCGGAGCCTGCTCAGCCGGAAGCCCCGGACCCGGCACCCGCCGAGTCGGAGCCTGCCCCTGTGGAGCCGGAGACCCCTGCCCCGGAGGCGGAGTCTGCCGCGCCGGAGGAACCGGAGGCCCCTGCCCCGGAGGCGGAGTCTGCCGCGCCGGAGGAGCCGGAAACCCCGGAATCCGAGGAAAAGACCCTGGACCGGGAGAGCCTGGACGCCCTCCTGGAGGAAATCCGCAATATGTAAAAAACGGGACGCCAAGGGGCAGCTGTCCATAAAACAGGTTTTGAAAAACAAATACTATGGCAGTTGCCGGACAAGGGTTGCTGACAAAAGGGGTATGTGCCATTAAGGCACATGCCCCTTTGATTTGGCCATCAAAGACAACCCCCGGCTCTGCCGGGGGGAAAAAATAGCCTATGGCG
>ERZ1026997.825-NODE-825-length-10210-cov-4.032102_pt1 | contig 10210 bp, 8 predicted proteins | sample MGYA00519289_ERZ1026997 | MGnify/ENA primary metagenome ERZ1026997 (study PRJEB26926, sample SAMN06164455) | human gut metagenome | biome: ENVO:00009003; feature: ENVO:2100002; material: ENVO:00002003 | host: Homo sapiens | place: USA | collected 2012 ... | reverse complement strand
AAGCCATCCACCGCCACCGTCATGCCGTCCCCAATCAGGGCGGCAGCCCCGGCGGCCGAGATCACCTTTGCCATGCTCTCTCCTCTCTCATTCCCCGGTAAATATCCGGGGCCGTTTTTCCAGGAAGGCCATCATGCCCTCTTTGCGGTCCCGGCTTTCGCCGCATTCGCCAAAGAGACTCCGTTCCCATTCCAGCGCTTCCTCCAGCAGCATTTCCCGTCCGCCGTTCACGCTCCGCTTGGCGCGGGTCACAGCGTAGGGGCTGTTCCGGGCGATCTCCTCCGCCAGGTTCAGTGTTTCCTCCAGCAGGCTGCCGGCAGTAAAGACCCCATTTACCAGACCCCATTCCCGGGCCGTTTCGGCGGTAATTTCCCGCCCGGTAAAGATCATCTCCTTGGCCCGCGTTTCACCGATAAGCCGGGGCAGCCGCTGGGTGCCGCCCGCCCCGCATATGGTGCCCAGGGTCACCTCCGGCACCGCAAAGCTCGCCGCCATGGAGGCCAGCCGCAGGTCACACGCCAGCGCCAGCTCACAGCCGCCGCCCAGCGCCATGCCGTTCACCGCGGCCAGCACCGGCATCGGCAGCTCCTCCAGGTTGGTGTTCAGGCGGCTGCCCAGCAGCGCCCAGTCATACAGCTCCCGGCCATCCATGGCCGCCATCTCCCGTATATCCGCCCCGGCGCAGAAGAACCTCCCCTCCCCGGTGAGCACCAGGGCCCGGGGGGCGCGGCGGCGTACCTCATCCAGCAGGGCTTCCAGCTCCGCCATGGTGCGGCGGTTCAGCACAAAGGGCTTACCCTCCCCCGTCATCGTCAGCAGGGCCAGCTCGGAGCTGGGCATGGTCAGTATCGTTTTCATGGGTTTTCTCCTTCTTCTATCAGCCCAGCCAGATGCAGATGGGCAGCGCGATGAGGAAGGTACACAGCACCGGGATCACCGCGCAGGTCACAAAGTTATACTTATAGCTGGCCTTGTGGGTGGTGTGGCAGATGCCGAACACCGAAACAATGGAGCCGTTCCAGGGCATGGAATCCAGCCCCCCGGAGCCGAGCGAGCACAGCCGGTGGATAAATTCCAGGCTGTACCCCTGCCCCGCGTAGCTCAGGAAGATCTCCTTCAGCGAGGTATACATCAGCGTCAGCCCGCCGGAGGAGGAGCCGAGGATGCAGGCGAAAATATTGCTGCCCACGGCGGCCACCACATAGGGGTTCGCGGTGGAAGCCTCCAGCAGCTCCACCGCCCAGGCATAGAAAGGGGTGATCTTCGCCACCGCACCAAAGCCCACAATGGTAGCCGTGTTGATGATGACCGTCACGGAGCTGCCCGCCGCCTGGTTCATGGTGGAGAGCATCTCTCCCCACGGAATGCTGCGCCAGAAAAGCCCCAGCGACAGCACAATGCCGGTGAGCAGGCAGGCCACAATGCCGATCTCCGTCACATTAAAAAGCACGATAACAGCCGTCAGCGGGATAAAGCTGACCACGGTGCCGGGAGTGGGCCCCTCATGCTGGCGCACACCGCCCTCCGGTGGGGTAAAGTGCTCACCCCGTCCCTTTGCCTTCTTTGCCTGGCGGTTCATGTACCACACAATGAGCACCGCCATGACGACCGAAGCCGCCAAGCCGGGGATCAGCCCGGCGTAGGAGGGGGTGCCCAGGCTCTGCATCGAAACGATGTTGCAGATCTGCGGTGAAAAGGGCCCGGTCATCGCAAAGGTCCACATGCCGCCGCACACAATACCCGGCAGCAGGTAGGTGGGCAGGTCCGCCTCCTCAAAGAGCTTGAGCGCGATGGGATAGATGGCGAAGATGATGACAAAGCTGTTGATGCCGCCGTAGCTCAGCAGCGCCGCCGAAATCAAGCACGCCACCATGCAGTTTTTGGCGCCGAACCACCGCACCACCGTTTCGCCGATCTTCGCCGCCGCCCCGCTGATCTGGTACAGGCTGCCCAGGATGTTCCCCAGCAGGAAGATCATAAAGTAGGAAACAAAGAAGGAGCCAACGCCCTGTACATAGGTGCCGGTCACCGAATCCAGCACCGGCAGCCCGCTCATCACTGTTACCAGCAGCGCCGCCAGCGGCCCCACTATAATGGGCGAGACCCGCCGGAAGATGAGTACGGTCATGCCGCACAGTGCCAGCAGGATGCCCAGCCCGCTTAATATCACTTCATTCATGGAGGTGAACTCCTCTCTTTTCGGTCATTTTTTCCGCTTCTCTATGTGCAGAAAAGGAGGACAATGGGGCTGGCATTGTCCTCCTCTCCGCAAAGGGGAACATGAAAATGAAGAGAAAATCAATCAGAACTTCGCGTGGAAGCGCTCCTCGTATACCTTGATGAGCTCCTCACGGAAATCGGGGTGTGCGATGGCGATGAGCTCTCTGGCGCGCTCGCGCAGGGTCTTGCCCTTCAGCTGGGCAATGCCGTACTCGGTCACCACATAGTTCACATCGTAGCGGCTGGTGGTCACGGCCGCGCCCTCATCAATCAAGGGAACGATCTTAGAGATGGTGCCCTTGGCGGCGGTGCTGGGCATGGCCATAATGGTACGGCCGCCCCGGCTCATATTGGCGCCGCGTACAAAGTCCACCTGGCCGCCCACGCCGCTGATCTGCCGCAGACCCACGCAGGTGGAAACCACCTGGCCCATCAGGTCTACCTGCACGCAGGAATTGATGGAAACAAGGTTATCGTTCTGGCAGATGACACGGGGATCATTGACATAGTCCACCGGCATCATGGCCACCTCGGGGTTGTTATCTACATAGTCATACAGGCGGCGGGTGCCCATCAGGAAAGTCGCCACGCTCTTGCCCTTGTGAATGTTCTTCTTCGCATTGGTGATGACACCGGCCTCTACCAGCTCTACCACGCCGTCGCTGAACATCTCGGAATGGATACCCAGGTCCTTCTTGTCCTTCAGGAACAGGAGCACCGCGTCGGGAATGGCGCCGATGCCCAGCTGCAGGCAGTCGCCGTCCTTCACCAGGGAGGCAATATTCTCGCCGATGGCGCGCTCCACATCGCCGATATGGGGCGGGGCCAGCTCGATGAGGTCAGTCTCCTGCTCCACAATGTAATCCAGCTTGCTGACATGGATGAAACTGTCACCCATGGTGCGGGGCATCTTGGGGTTGATCTGCGCGATCAGCAGGTCGGCGCACTCGGCGGCGGGCTTGGTGTAGTCGCAGGAAACGCCAAAGCTGCAATAGCCGTGCTCATCGGGGGTGCTCAGGTGCAGCAGCACTACATTGGGGTGCAGCGTGGTGCGGAACAGCTCCGGAATCTCGCTGAAGAACACGGGGGTAAAGTCGCCCCGGCCCTCCTCTATGGCCTTACGGGTGCTGCCGCCCAAAAACAGGCTGTTGTGGCGGAAGTGCTTGGAATTTTCGGGCAGGCAGTATTCGGCCTTGCCCATGGCCACCATGTGCACCACTTCCACATTCTCGTACTGCTCGGCATTGGCTACCATCGCGTCGGTCAGCAGGATGGGTTCGCCGGTGGCGTGGGTCACTACTACCCGGTCGCCGGATTTAATATGCTTTACCGCTTCCTCGGCTGTGGTCAGCTTCTGTTGATACAGAGTTCTCCAGTCCTCCATTGTTACACCTCATTTTCTTTTATTATCGCTTCGCAGGCAGCCGCAAGCTGCTCCCTGCTGTTAATGACAAATTTGTGTTTGGCGGCCTTCAGGTGGGCATGGCCCGCGCACACGGCGGTACAGCCGCACACCACCAGAATGTACTCCTGCCCGCCCTCTCCGGCGGGCTCTATCTTCCATTCGGGGTGCCGCTGTTGCAGCTCCTTTACCGCGGCCACCCGGTCATAGCGTGGGTTGCAGCCCCCACAGTACTTTATGCCTATTCTCACGCTTCACCGGCGTGACGCCGCCGCAGCAGCTCCATGGCGTCCTGCCACAGCTCATCGCTTACGGTGGTATCCAGCACCACCTGCCGCAGCTCCGGTATCGCCTCCAGAATAGGCGGCGCCACCAGTTCTTCGGCCGTTACCACCGCAGAGGGACAGTTGCTGCATTGCCCCAGCATGCGGAAGTACAAAACGCCGTCCTCCACCCGCACCACCTTTATGTCGCCATCGTGGGTGCGCAGGGCGGGGCGTACTTTTTCATCCAGAACCTGTTCGATCCGTTCCAGCATGGTTGCATCTCTCCTTGGGTCTTTGGTTTTCCCCTGCAAAGGGGGCGGGGCAGAGCCGGGGCACAGCGCCCTGTGCCCTGCCCCGCGGGGAGATAAAGGGGTTATTCTATGAGGAGGTTATTCTTCAATATGGGCGATGGCCTTGGCCAGCTCCTTCTTGGCGTTCAGGTTGCCCTGGCGGCTTATCATGATGCGCTGAGCCTGGGGAGAACCGGCGCCGTGCATGGATTCGGTGCGGTAGCCAACGGCCGCGGTGCCCAGGGCCAGGTTTTCGATGAGACGCAGGATCTTCATGCGGTTTTCGGTGGTGACGGTAGCCACGCCGCGCAGGTACTTATCGATGTACGGACCGATCTTCTCATCGCGCAGGTCCTTCTCGGAGGGAGCGGTGACCATCAGACCGCCGGCGATATCCTCGGCCAGGCGGACGATCTCATAGGGGAAGCGGGTCACATTCTGCTTGCAGACATTGGCCAGCAGCAGGTCAATGATGTAGTTGCCGCTCTCGGTCTTGTGGCCCTCGGCGGAGCAGGCGATACCGCAGCAGTACAGGGTCTCATTCAGGTGGGTCATCTCGATGAGCTTATCCTTGATGTGGCTGGCCTTGGCAGCGCCGTTGTAGTCAGCGGCAACAGCAGCAGCACCAATCAGAACATCGCCTACGCCGACCTTGCAGCCGCCGTAGCTCTGGCGGTGGTAACCGGCAAAGCGCTCCACCAGCATCCCGGCAAATTCATGCTCGCCGCACAGGAAGATACGGTCATTGGGAACAAATACATCGTCAAAGATGGTCAAGGCTTCCACGCCGCCGAACTCGGAGTTGCCGACATCCAGGGTGGAGCCCTCCAGCTTACGGGTGTCGCAGCTCTGGCGGCCGATGATCATGAACAGACCGGGGGTATCCAGCGGTACGGCAAAGGAAACCGCATAGTCCTTATCATCGGGACCCATGGACTGGGTGGGCATTACGATGACCTCGTGGGAGTTGCAGATACCGGTCTGGTGGGCCTTGGCGCCGCGGACTACGATACCGTCGGGGCGGCGCTCCACAATACGCAGGAACATATCAGGATCGGCCTGGGCGTGAGGTGCCAGGGAACGGTCTCCCTTGGGGTCGGTCATGGCGCCGTCAACGGTCAGGTCGGCCTCGGCAGCATACTTCATGAATTTCACAAAGTTCTCGTGATAGTTGGTGCCGTGGGCCTTGTCGCACTCATAGGTGGTGGAGAACAGGGCGTTGAAAGCATCCATACCCACGCAGCGCTGGAAGCAGGCGGCGGTCTTCTGGCCGCACAGGCGCTGCATCTTTACCTTCTTGATGAGGTCCTCGGTGCTCTGGTGGATGTGGGTGAAGCGGTTGACGCGGGTGCCGGTGTAGGGGGAAACCACGGTCATCAGGTCCTCATACTCGGGCATCTGGGCCAGGTCGTAGGTCATACGGACGGAGTTGAGAGAAGGACGCAGAATGGGGCTCTCGGTGGGGTTATTGTATCTCTCACCGAACATATAGATCTCCATTTTGATCTTCTTAATGCTTTCGATATACTGTTCGCCTGTCATCAGTGCCATTTTCGTTACTTCCTTTCTTTCTTTGGATTCATCGTTAGTCGGCTCTGTTTATGTGCAATTAGTACAGCTCGGTATAGATCTTGATGAGGCGGTCGCGGTCCAGCTCCACAAAGTTATTGGCCATCAGGCGGCCCTGGTTCGCTATTACGCTGTCCGCAAATTCCTCGATCTGCTCACGGCTCATGCCGTACTCGTGCAGGGCCTTCTTCTGGATGAGGTTATTCAGCAGCTTCTCCAGCTCCTCATAAACATCCTCTACCTTGCAGCCCAGGATATCGGCGATGAACTGATTGAGCCTCTCGATCTCGCCATCCTGGCGGATCTCCATGTAATTCTTCATTACGCCGGTAAACATGGCATAGTTGCTTTCGCCGTGCGCCACATGGAAGGTCGCACCCAGGGGATAGCTCATGGCATGAACGGCGGCGCAGCCCGCATTGCCAAAGGCGATGCCCGCGTACAGAGAGGCCATCAGGAAGTCCTCCAGCAGCGGCATCCGGGCCTCGGGGCCGTCCGCAGCGATCTTCTTGTAGCCGTGCAGAATCATATCAATGGCCTTGTAGCCAAACATCCGGGTCATCTCGTTGCCCTTGGGGGAAAGGCTGGATTCCACGGCATGGATCAGGGCATCGATGGAGCTGGTAGCGAAGAAGCGGAAGGGCAGGCCGTTCAGCAGTTCGGGTACCAGCACGGCGCTGTCGGCATACATCTCATCCACCGCCAGGCCCTTTTTGGTGCCGCGGCTGTTCAGTGCCAGAATGGCGATGTTGGTGACTTCGCTGCCGGTGCCGCAGGTGGTGGGCACCAGTACCAGCTCCTTATCCTTCACGATCTCGGTCTTGCCATCGTAGAGATCCAGGATGGGGGAAACAGTTTTCAGTGCAAAAAGCTTGGAAATATCAATGACGGTACCGCCGCCGATGGCGATAACACGCTTATGGTCGCCTTTAATGTCCTTATACATGGCCTCTGCCATGTCATCGGAGGGCTCGCCAGCGCCGTATTTCTCCTGATACAGCACATCGCAGCCGAGGTTCAGCTTGCCAAAGAAGGGCTGGTAGATATATTCGTTGGTGATCACCAGGTCACCAACGCCGATTTTGAATTCCGCAGCGAATTCTTCAGCGGTCTTAAACTTATAGATGGTCGGTTTAATAGAAAGCATTTTCATAGCGGTTTACCTCCCTTTTCTTTTCTCTTTGGGGCGGCGCGCTTTCGCGGAAAAGATGGAACTGACCTTGGGATCATCAGTTCCATCTTTCCCTTGCCCGCCGGGAGATGAGTGCGCGCCGCAGTGGGCTATCTCATCTCCCGCGGGTGGGGCATTTTCCCTTGCGGGGTAATTTCTTTAATGATCAGCAGCAGCCTTTTTTGTCCTCAGGCTTAAAGACCAGCTCCTCCGGAGAGGGGCCGCCGGCGGTCTTCTTGCGGTTCTTCAGGTTGATCACAGCCTCGGAGCCGTCAACAACAGCCCAGACGATGATACCGACGAGCAGAGCCCAGCCGGGGGTGAAGTAGGTCAGAGCACCGGCGATAACGCAGGCAACGCCGCGGTCATTGGCAGTGGTGCACATACGGATACCGATGTTGCCGCAGGCGAAGGCCTGAACGCCCATGGTGATGCCGAAGAAGATGGCAAACGCTGGCTTAATGAGGGTAACCAGCGGCAGGATGAGAACGGAGATTACGGTAGCTGCACGGAAGGTACATACACCATCCCAGTAGGTGTGCATGGTCTTGTAGCCTCTCTTGTAGCGCTCGGTGATGGTCAAAAGACCGGAAGCCCACAGCGGGCCGCACATGGGAACCCAGGGAGCAAAGAGGGACATGATGGCGTTACGCAGGAAGCTGACCAGGTTGGAGCGGCTGGCATCGAAGATAACCTTCTCATCAGGACGGTAAGCGGTAGCCTCGGCAACAACTTCCTTCGCCAGTACAAAGTCGGAGAAGGCGATGATGTAGGTCGCCAGCGCGGAGGGGATCGCCGCCAGGAAGAAGCTCCAGGCCGGGAAGCCCAGGCCGAAGATGGTGAAGTGCTCCAGAACATAGCCGAAGCTCAGGGGGGTAAAGCCCCACTGGATCTGAGGCAGCGGGATCTCGTGCAGCAGCACGGGAGCCAGAATGATGGCGAACAGCTGGGCAGGTACTACGCCCTGGTTACGCACTACATTCCAGAAGCGGCTCTTGGTCGCCTTGCGGGCAAAGGTGGGGTTAAACAGGAAGAAGTAGGACATCAGTACAGCGATGGCGACGGTCCAGGGGGCCTTGGGCATACGGGCGGAGAATACATTTACCGCGGCCGTTACGCCGGCGCCCAATACAATACCGGCCTTGATGCCCATGGGTACGGCATCTACCAGCTTACGGCCGATACCCGTAGCACCCATGATGAGGAAGCTGAGAGCAACCAGCATCTGCAGGGCTATCATCGCGTAAATACGGTCTACTTGTCCGGTGGCGTAGTTGGGCAGGTCCCACTGCTGCAGGAATTTCAGGGTCAAAGGCAGCGCGGGGGTGATCCAGCCGGGAACTACGGGGTCGCCCAGCAGAGAGGGCAGGTAGTAGCAGATCGCGTTCAGAACACCGAAGGTCAGGGCCATCAGGAATACACCGTTCTCATCAAAGCCAAGGGCAGCGATATTCGCGGGGTCATCCAGACCAAAGGTGGTCATGGTGGTGGTAACACCAGCGCCCAGACAGGCAACGCCCAGGAACATGGCGGCGGCCATCTCGGTCCAGGACCACTCGTGGTGGATCAGGGGGAGACGGATCTTGAAGGGGCCTACTTTGATACCGGGCTGCTCTTCACCGTAAGCACGCTTTTTCAGCGGGAACTTACCGGTCATAAAGCCTTCCGGTACCTCCACTTTTTTGGTTTCGGTCATTTCGGTCATGTGAAGTTTCCTCCTCGTCACAGTTTTTTGTGGTAACTCCTCTGCCGGCGGGCTGCTCCCCTGTCCCAATCAGGCGGCTGCCATCCGGCTGTTTCACAGTAAAGCGGGCCTTTCTCCAGGGGCGCGGCACAGCGGCCACCCGCTTTCATTTTCGATTATATCCAGCCAATTTCGGCTTGTAAACCGCCCCGGAGCAAGTTTGGCAGGGGTGTATTTTTGAGGAGAATTCCTTTGTTCACTTTTATTTTTGGCATATTTGCGGTTTTGGGTGTTTTTGCTACATTTTTTACATTTTTTGCGGAAAAATCGGGAGTTCGTGTTGTGCATCTGCAACAGTCACTCCCGATTTTCAAAAAATTTTGTTCCGTTTTTCCGCTTGATTCCTTGCTTTTCTGACTATTCGTTAAAAATTTTTGAACAAATCAAGAGGTGTTGCATTTTTGCGCATCATTGCGTTTTTGCAACTATTCCCTCCCCTGCTCTATCTTTTTGCGCTTGCGCACAAAGGTGGAAGCATCCATGCCCAGGCTGCGGGCGGCGTCCCTTACATTGCCGTAGCGGCTGTACGCCCGGCGGATGTAGCTGATCTCCAGCTGCTCCACCAGCCTGTGCAGGTTCACCTGCTCAAAGTACTCCTCGCTATCCTTCTGGCTGATGGTGATGTTATCGGTAATGGGCAGCTCCTCCGGCTGGATGACATTGTTCTTGGAAATAATCATCATGCGCTCCACTACATTGTGCAGCTCCCGGATATTGCCGGGCCAGTTGTAGCTCTGCATGCAGATGATGGTCTCCGGGGCGAAGCGCTTTTTCTGGTGATATTTCTTGTTCATTTCGGCGGCATAGGCCGTCACAATGTAGGGAATATCCTCCCGTCGCTCCCGCAGCGGCGGTACATTGATGGGCAGCACGCTCAGGGCATAGTACAGGTCCTCCCGGAACTTCTTTTCCCGCACCAGGGCCAGCAGGTCAGCGCTGGTGGAAGCGATAATTCTCAGGTCACAGGGCTTATCGGCGCCGTAGCCCAGCGGCTTTACCTGCCGCCGCTTGATGGCCGAAAGCAGCCGGGTCTGGCTTTCGTGGTTCAGCTGCTCCACCTCATCCAGAAAGACCACCCCGCGGTTGGCCTGCTCCAGCAGGCCGGTCTTGCCCTGTGGGTATTCCGGTGAGACCCCCGGTCCCAGCCCGAACAGCTCGGCCACCATGGTGTCATCCGGCAGGGAGGCACAGGGTATGGTGATAAAGTGTTCCTTGCGTCGCTTGCTTTTGCTGTAGATGTACTCCGAAAGGGCGCCCTTGCCCACGCCCACCTCGCCCTGCAGCAGCACCGGCACCTCCATCTGGGCGGCGCGGTTCAGCAGGCTAATGACATTCTGCATGTTCTTATCGTGGAAAATAAGGCTGGATGGATTGCGGTCCTGGCGGCTGCGGGCAGCCTCCAGCTCGGCGGAATAGAGCCGGTTGCGCTCCTCGCTCTGCTCCAGCTGCTCCTTCAGGGAGTACAGCTCGGTCACATCCCGGACATTGGTAACCACCATGACGATGTTGCTTTCGGAATCGAAAACCGGGGTGCTGGTGATGATGGCC
>ERZ1026997.817-NODE-817-length-10271-cov-6.457518_pt1 | contig 10271 bp, 7 predicted proteins | sample MGYA00519289_ERZ1026997 | MGnify/ENA primary metagenome ERZ1026997 (study PRJEB26926, sample SAMN06164455) | human gut metagenome | biome: ENVO:00009003; feature: ENVO:2100002; material: ENVO:00002003 | host: Homo sapiens | place: USA | collected 2012 ... | reverse complement strand
GGAGGGCGTGGGATTCGAACCCACGGACGGTTTTTGGCCGTCAAACGATTTCGAGTCGTTCTCGTTATGACCTCTTCGATAGCCCTCCGTATATCTCAACTGTTTTCCGTGCGCTGAGAAAATGCAAGAAAAACACGCAAGAACAATATGAAATTTTGAAATTCGATCCGGCGAAAACCCTTATAAATCAAGGGTTTTCAGCGGAGAAAACGGCCAGAGCCAACGCGCATTTCGAGTGTCGCACCTTCGACCTCTCGGACAACTCTCCGTATATCTCAAGTGTAATCCTTGCTCCGGAAGAATGCAAGAAAAACACGCAAGAACGATATGAAATTGTGAAATCCGAACCCGCGCAAAGCCCTGTGCGGCGGACATTTTCAGCGGGCGAAACGGCCGAAGCTTCCAAAAATATCACGTTGATCACATTACAGTTGATTCAACATCAATTGATATTATTATATCATACTCTGACTCCGTTTGCAACTCTTTTTCCCGATAGGCTTGCAGTCCTACAAGCAGGCCGCAAAAAAATGGAAACCCCCCTCGCTTTTTCTGCCGGAATGTGCTATGATGACTTTGATTGCACAGAGAAAGCGAGGACGATCACATGCTGGATATTTTCGATATTCTGGGCCCGGTGATGGTGGGCCCGTCCAGTTCCCACACAGCGGGAGCGGTCCGCATCGGCAGCATGGCCCGGACGCTGCTGGGCGACGAGCCGGTGGAGGCCAGGATCCATCTGCATGGCTCCTTTGCCGAGACCGGCCCCGGCCACGGCACGGACCGCGCTCTGGTGGCGGGGCTGCTGGGCATGAAGCCCGACGACCTGCGCATTCCCTTTGCCTTTCAGGAGGCGAAAAAGCGGGGACTGATCTACACCATCGACACTGTGGAGCTGCGGGACGCCCACCCCAACACCGCTGTTATCGAGACCTGGGACGCCGGCGGCAAAAAGCTGGAGCTTCAGGCATGCAGCGTAGGCGGCGGCCGCATCCTGGTGAACAAGGTGGACGGCATCGACGTCAGCTTCGACGGCATGTTCAACACCCTGGTCATCCGCAATCAGGATGAAAACGGCGCGGTGGCGGCGGTGACATCGGTGCTGAACCAGCTGCGCATCAACGTGGCCAACATGAGCCTGTGCCGCCACAAGCGGGGCGGTGATGCCCTGATGGTCATCGAAACCGACCAGCATATCAAGCCCCATCAGGTGGCGTTTCTGTCGGAGCTGACGGGCATCCTGTCCGTGACCTATTACGATAAGGAGGACGATGACGATGTCTCTGGATTCGATGAAGGAAATCTTTGACCGCATGGAGGCCGAGCACAAGCCCTTCTGGGAGATTGTGCTGGAGACGGACATGGACGAGCGCCAGGTGACCCGCCAGCAGTCCATGGCGAAAATGCTGACCACCTGGCAATATATGGTGGACGCGGCGGACACCTATACCGGCCGCCGCCGCAGCGTCAGCGGTCTGGCAGGAGGCGACGGCCTGAAAATGCGGCAGTATTCCATCCGGGGCCGGGCCATGTCCGGCGGCTACGTCAGCGAGGTCATTGCCGAGGCCTTGTCCATGGCGGAATCCAACGCCTGCATGCGCCGCATCGTAGCGGCTCCCACGGCGGGAGCCTGCGGCGTGCTGCCGGCGGTGCTGCTGCCCCTTTGCAAATACGAGGAGCTGAGCCAGCACCGGATATTGGAGGCCCTGTATGTGGCCAGCGGAATCGGCGCGGTCATCGCCTATAAGGCCTGCATCGCCGGCGCCTCCGGCGGCTGCCAGGCGGAGATCGGCACTGCCTCCGCTATGGCGGCGGGGGCCCTGGTCGCCCTGCGGGACGGCACCGGCCAACAGATCGGCCACGCCGTGGCCATGGCCCTGAAAAACCTTATGGGCTTGGTGTGTGATCCGGTGGCCGGCTTGGTGGAGGTTCCCTGTGTCAAGCGCAATGTCATCGGCGCGGTAAATGCCATCAGCGCGGCGGATATGGCCCTGGCCGGGATCGAGAGCCGCATCCCTGTGGATGAGGTCATCGACGCCATGGGCGAGGTGGGCCGCCGCATGCCTGTGGAGTTCCGGGAAACCGCCCTGGGCGGCCTGGCCGCTACGCCCACCGGCCGCCGGGTAAAGCAGCAGATGCAGCCCGGGGCCCCGGAGTTCTGATTCCCCAATACAATTTGTGATAATCCTGCGCAAAAATACAGCATGTATATCTGTATATGCATAGGCATGGGTTATCCATTTTCATTCATACGCAAGAAAAGCACCGCCGAAGGCAAGCCTTCGGCGGTGCTTTCTATGGACGCTGCACAGGAGAGGGTCAGTCCCCGCACAGGATATCCCACTATTTTTGGGGGGCTCTTGCCCCCTCCGTTTAGTAGACACCGCAGCGGGGATTTTGCAACCATATTTTTTCAAAATTCTTAAATTTTTTTTGGGCCTTGATAGAATACAGAGCTGTTTTCCCGGGGAGCGCATAAAGGAAAGCTCTGTTCATGGCGTCCACGTCCCGGCCATTCACGAAAAGCGGTCACGGACAGAGCGCGTCTCTCAAATCAAGCAGAGCTGCGTCCGTTTCCGTGACTTCAGCCGCCGCGTGAAGGACTTTCGTTTTAAAAAACCAACTCAACTATTGCAAAACAATCTTCTTGTTTTTTTCATATTGTGATATAATAGAAATGGCGACGGCTGGGGGCCTTTGCAAACGATGGGCCCCGATCTGCCGGATATACCAGAATATCCGGGACCCATAGCGGCAGCCCGTCAGAATAGGAGGCGAAACCGTGGTTTTTATTGTCGTGATTTCATCGGTACTTTTGGCCGTTTGCACCTCGCTGAAACCGATCTATCTTCAAAATGCCATTGATGCGGTGGACGCAGGCGCAGGCGGCGCACTTACCATGTTTCTGTGCTATGCTGCCAGCATCCTGGGAATCCTTTTGTTTGAGACAGCCCGGCAGCTCAGCACGGGGAAATATCGGAACAGCAGGCTGTTCAGTCTCAAGCGGAAGGTCATGGCGCATATTGTTTCTATGCCGCCCCGGAAATTCCAGGAGGAGCAGGGACAGAACTATGTCACCACGCTGAACAATGAGATCGAGATGCTGGTGGACAGCTATTATGTCACCCGCTTGGAGCTGGCCTACAGCATCCTGGTGTTGATCACCTGTGTGATCGCATTGCTGTACATCAATGGCTATCTGGCAATGATCATCATCGTTTCCACCGTGTGCCCCATTGTGGCCTCCGCCGTGCAGGGGAAGGCACTGGAAAAACGGACGAACTTCTATACGATGACCCTGGAAAAGCTCAATGTCATGATCGGCAATCTGATCCACGGGTACCCCACCATCAAGGTAAACCACATAGAGCGGGAATACCTGCAAACGCTGGAGCAGGACAACGAGAAAGCCGCCCACGCAGAGTTTGCTAAGGCGAAGACAAAAATTCGGGTGAATATGATCATCGGCCTGCTGTCCTATATCGGCGAGGCCGTGATGGTGGGATTCAGCATTTATGAGATCTCCAAGGGGCGGCTGTCCGTGGGCGCTTTGGTGGGTGCGCTGCAATTATCGGAAATGCTGGTGATCCCCACCAACAGCATTTCCTATCAGATATCGGAAATGCGGAGCGTCACCGGTATTCGCCAGAAGATCCAGCAGCTGCTGTCTGTTCCTGACAGCGCTGCGGTTTCGTCGGCAGCTCCCACGATCGAGTACATGGAGCTTGACAATGTGTCCTTCCGACATGATGAAAAGGTCATTCTTTCCCATGCGAATTATCGGTTCGAGGCGGGGAAGAAATACCTGATTTTAGGCGAAAACGGAAGCGGAAAGAGCACGCTGTTCAAGCTGCTGACCGGGCTGGAAACAGAGTATGAGGGGTGTATCTCGGTGAACGGAACGGATATCCGCCAGCTGTGGCCCGCTCTTTATGACCAGATCGGCGTCGTGCTTCAGGACGCGTTTATCTTTGACGATACGTTTCTCCAGAATGTCACGCTTTATCGTCCTGCATTGCAGGAACGTGCCGTTTCTGTGATGCATTCCTTGGGAATGGATGCCTTTCTTGCATCCCATGATCTGGACCAGGTATTCCAGAACACGAAGGGCAATCTGTCCGGCGGAGAGCGGCAAAAGCTGGCGCTGGCCCGGGTGCTGACCGAGAATAGGCGGGTCATCTTCCTGGACGAAGCCACTGCCAATATGGACAAGGGCAGCAGCCAGAAAATTTTGTCGCAGCTGCTCCGGACGGACGGCTTGACCGTCATCAGCATCGAACACAAGGTGAGCCCGGAGCTTCTTCCTCTATACGATAAAATCCTTGAACTGAAGGAAGCACATTTGGAGGAAAGAACATAGTACCATCTATCGGGAAACCCGGCTGCGCATTATGCCGCAGCCGGGTTTCTGGCGTATTCGGAGCAGAAGAAAAGCATTAGGCAGAGAGTCTCGAAAAAATGCGGATACAACTGGAATCCGTTGCGTCCACTCCAGTCTGTCAAGAAAAATAGGATTGCCTCTGTCTTCGGAAAGGAAGATAGTTGCGAAAGAAACCCCTCAGGGGTGTCTTTCGTTTACAATCACCGCATTTTCAGCTTGTCCAAAAGGATTTTTGACAAGCTGTGGACCGGCGGCTATAGCCGCCGGTCCTTTCCGGTTTCTTTTGGGATTTTAATAGGTGTTATACAAAGAAGAACTCCTTGATCTGGCCATACAGCACCAGCACCATGCACACAGGCGTGACGTACTTGATGCAGATCTTAAAGAAGGTGTAGCCGAACATCTTGTGTCCCTCGTCGTGCTCGATCTCGTCCCGGACAACTCCCGGGCCGATCTCCCAGCCGTACATGATGCTCATCAGCAGCGCGCCCAGAGGCATCAGGATGCCCTCGGCGATGCAGTCGAAGAAGTCCAGCCAGTCGGCGCTCCAGGTGGGGAGCTTTTCCATGGTGCCGCGCATGCCCAGGATATCGGCGGGAGAGATGCCGGCGGTGCCCAGGGAGTCCAGGCATACGACGACGCACAGGATACCGGCGGCAATACCGGCCAGCACGGAGTAAGCCTTCCGCTTGTCGCCCTTGCCCTGGTCCCGGGCCTTATCTACGAAGTGGGCCACCACGGCCTCCAGCAGGGAGATGGAGGAGGAGACGGCGGCGAACACCACCAACAGGTAGAACATGATGCCGAAGATGGGGCCCACGGAGCCCATGCGGTCGAACACGTTCTGCATGGTAACGAACAGCAGGGAGGGGCCGCCCAGATTGCCGGTGGGGTCCAGGGCGAAACGGCCGGGGATCACGCACAGACCGGCCATCAGGGCCACTACGGTATCCATGACTACGATGACCACAGCGTTTTTCTGGAGGTTCTTTTTCTTGTCCATGTAGGAGCCGTAGGTGATCATGGCCGCCATACCCAAGGACAGGGAGAAGAACATCTGGCCGCCCGCTGTGGATAGCACAGAGAAGAACGAGGGCGCTTCCTTGATAACGCCGTTGGCCAAGGCCCAACCGGGAACGAACATGTACTTCAGGCCTTCCACTGCGCCGTCCAGGGTGCAGGCGCGGATGATGCTGATGATCAGCAGGATGAACAGGGCGGGCATGCCCACGGAGCAGACCTTTTCGATGCCGCCGCCGACGCCGCCCATCACGATGATCATGGTAATGGCCACGAAGAGCAGGCCGTAGATCACGCATTCGCCCTGGTTGGCCATCAGGGCGTCGAACACGCCTGCGCCGTCCAGGGTGCCGGTGCCGAAGCCGGCATGAAACAGATTGCCCACGTTCAGGGTGACATACTTCAGGCAGTAGCCGCCCAGAGCGCAGTAGAAGCCCAGGATCAGGAACGCGGACAGCACGCCCATCCAGCCCAGCCACTTGAACTTCTTGGACAGGATCCTGTACGCGCCGATGGCCCCGTGACCGGTTTTGCGGCCCAGAGCCAGCTCGCCGATCATGACAATAACGCCGCAGAACACGGCCAGCACCAGATACAGGATCAGGAACGTGAAGCCGCCGTTGGCGCCCATCTTATTGGGAAAGCCCCAGATGTTGCCCAGGCCGACTGCCGAGCCGATGGCAGCCATTAGAAATCCGAAATTGGACCCAAAGCCTTTTCTTTCTTCCATTTTTTCTCTCCTTTTTGTTGTTCGCCCGCCGAAGCGAGGAGTGATGCACGCCTTACCGGCAGCGTGCGTCTATTGGACATATTCAAAGTATACAGTTATTCGGTCAATTGCACAATTGACAATTTTGATAAAGTTTTAGCATGAATTTCTGCAAATTTAACATTATGTGAACTTATTCACATTCTTTTTTTAGGCATAATTTGCAATATATCCGGTCATTGTGCCAAAATCTACCTACTCATCCGCTCTATTTTTCTTTCATTGGCCCCCTTACTTTGTGAATAAATAAACGCTGATCATTTTCGGCCGCGTAAAACGGGGGAACTCATGGCCTGCTCCCGGTTTTGCCTGATTATTTTTGTATTCTGCTAAATTTTTTTGTATTTATTATCATTTTTTTGCCATTAGCGATTTACAACGCTGTAGAATTATGCTAAAATGCTGGTTATGGAACAAAACACCGGCGGGCCACCTGCGCCCCGGCCCGGCGGAAAGAAGAAAGGGTGACTGCCTTGGCAAATGTATGCGCAGTTAAAATGGAGAATATCACCAAGCGCTTCGGCAAGGTAACGGCCAACAAGGACGTTACGCTGGAGCTCTATAAGGGTGAGATCCTGTCCCTGCTGGGTGAAAACGGCAGCGGCAAGACCACCCTGATGAATATGCTCTCCGGCATCTACTTCCCCGACGAGGGGCAGATCTACATCGATGGCCAGCCTGTGACCATCGCCTCCCCCAAGGACGCCTTTGCCCTGGGCATCGGCATGATCCATCAGCATTTCAAGCTGGTGGATGTCTTTACCGCCACGGAAAACATCATCCTGGGCATGCCCGGCAAGCTGAACCTGGCCGAGGCCCGGAAGAAGGTCCGGGAAATCTGCGACCGGTACGGCTTCGACATTGACCCGGATCAGAAGATCTATGACATGTCCGTGTCCCAGAAGCAGACGGTGGAGATCGTGAAGGTCCTGTACCGCGGGGCCAACATCCTGATCTTGGACGAGCCCACCGCCGTGCTGACCCCCCAGGAGACCGACAAGCTGTTTGCCGTGATGCGCAACATGAAGAACGACGGCAAGTCCCTGATCATCATCACCCACAAGCTCCACGAGGTGCTGGACGTGTCCGACCGGGTGGCTGTGCTGCGCAAGGGTGAGTATATCGGCTGCGTGCAGACCAAGGACGCCGACCAGCAGTCCCTGACGGACATGATGGTGGGCCACTCCGTAACCCTGAACATTGACCGGCCCACCCCCGTCAACGTGAAGCCCCGCCTGGACATCAAGGGCCTGACGGTCTTTGACGAGATGGGCGTCAAGCGTCTGGACGACGTTACCTTCACCGTCAACGCCGGCGAGGTGCTGGGCATTGCCGGTATTGCCGGCTCCGGCCAGCGGGAGCTTCTGGAATCCATCGCCGGCCTGTACCCGGTGGCCTCCGGCTCCGTTACCTATTATAGTCCCGACAACGACCAGCCCAAGGAGCTGGTGGGCCTGAGCCCCATGGCCATCCGCAAGAGCGGCATCGCCATGTCCTTCGTGCCGGAGGACCGTCTGGGCATGGGCCTGGTGGGCTCCATGGGCATGACCGGCAACATGATGCTGCGCTCCTGGCGAAAGGGCAGCAGCATCTTCCTGGACCGCAAGGACCCCGAGGCCCTGGCCAACCGCATCTGGCAGGAGCTGGAGGTGGTGACCCCCAGCACCAGCTTCCCCGTGCGCCGCATGTCCGGCGGCAACGTGCAGAAGGTCCTGGTGGGCCGCGAGATCGCCCAGCAGCCTGCCGTGCTGATGACGGCCTACGCCGTCCGCGGCCTGGACATCAACACCTCCTATACCATCTATAACCTGCTGACCGAGCAGAAGATGCGGGGCGTGGCCGTGGTGTATGTGGGCGAGGACCTGGACGTGCTGCTGGAGCTGTGCGACCGGATCGTCGTTCTGTGCGGCGGCCAGGTCTCCGGCGTGGTGGACGCCCGCACCACCGACAAGCGCCAGATAGGCGCACTGATGACGCTGGTGAACAAAGGAGGCAAAGCGGATGAATAAGATACATATCGCCAAGCGCGACACCCTGCCGCTGTATATCAACATCGCGATCCGCGGCGGAGCCATCATCCTGGCGCTGCTGGTGTGCGCCCTGGTCACCACCGTTCTCACCGGCGAGAACCCCCTGAGCATTTACGGCACCATTCTCAAGGGCGCCTTCGGCACCGCCCGCAAGAGCTGGACCACCTGGGAAAATGTGGCCATTCTGCTGGGTATCTCCCTGGCGGTGACCCCCGCGTTCAAAATGCGCTTCTGGAACATCGGCGCAGAGGGCCAGGTGCTCATCGGCTGTCTGGTCTCCGCCACCTGCATGATTACCCTGGGCGACAAGATCCCCAACGGGCTGCTGCTGGTAATCATGTTCGTGGCCTCCCTGGGCATGGGCGCCCTGTGGGGCTTCCTGCCCGGCCTCTTCAAGGCCAGGTGGAACACCAACGAGACGCTGTTCACCCTGATGATGAACTATATCGCCACCCAGCTGGTGGCCTACTTCATCATCATCTGGGAGGTCCCCAAGGGCGCCGGTAAGATCGGCATCATCAACCAGGACTCCCAGGCCGGCTGGCTGCCCACCATCGGCAACCAGAAGTATCTGCTGGCCATTCTGGTGGTAGCCGTGATGACGGGTCTGATGTACATTTATCTGAACTACAGCAAGCAGGGCTATGAGATCGCCGTGGTGGGCGAGAGCCGCCGCACCGCCAGCTATGCCGGCATCAAGGTGGACCGGGTCATTATCCGGACCATGGCCCTGTCCGGCGCACTGTGCGGCCTCATCGGTCTGCTGCTGACCTCCAGCACCGACCACACCATGACCACCACCATCGTGGACGGCCGCGGCTTCACCGCCGTTATGGTGTCCTGGATGGCGAAATTCAACCCCATTATCATGATCTTCGTGTCCCTGCTGCTGGTGGTGCTCAACCGCGGCGCAGGCGAGATTTCCACGGCCTTCGGTCTGAACCGCTCCTTCGCCGATATCCTGACGGGCATCATCCTGTTCTTCATCATCGGCTGTGAGTTCTTCATCAACTATAAGGTCCAGTTCCGTACTTCCGGAAAGAAGGAGGCGTGAGAAAATGTTTGATTTTGATATTGTATCCTTCATCCCCCGCGCGGTCATGCAGGGTATCCCCCTGCTGTACGGCAGCACCGGTGAGATCCTCACCGAGAAGTCCGGCAACCTGAACCTGGGTATCCCCGGCATCATGTATGTGGGCGGCATCTGCGGCGTCATCGGCGCGTTCTTCTATGAGCAAGCCGTGCCCGCCAACCAGATGAGCGGCTTTTTGGCCATTATGATCCCCATGCTGTGCTCCCTGCTGGGCTCTCTGCTGATGGGCCTGCTGTACTGCTTCCTGACGGTGACCCTCCGGGCCAACCAGAACGTTACCGGCCTGACCATGACCACCTTCGGCGTGGGCATCGGCAACTTCTTCGGCGGCTCCCTGATCAAGCTCACCGGCAGCGAGGTGCCCTCCATTGCCCTGTCCGCCACCAGCGGCTATTTTGCCAAGTCCCTGCCCTTCGCCAAGAGCCTGGGCTGGTTCGGCCAGATTTTCCTGTCCTATGGCTTCCTGGCGTACCTGGCCATTATCCTGGCTCTGCTGACGTCCTATTTCCTGAAGCACACCCGGCCCGGTCTGCACCTGCGGTCCGTGGGGGAAAGCGCCTCTACCGCCGACGCCGCCGGCATCAACGTCACCCGGTATAAGTACCTGGCCACCTGCATCGGCAGCATGATCGCGGGCCTGGGCGGCCTGTACTATGTGATGGACTACGCCAGCGGCGTGTGGTCCAACAACGCCTTCGGCGACCGCGGCTGGCTGGCCATCGCCCTGGTCATCTTCACCATCTGGCGTCCCAATGTCAGTGTCCTGGCCTCCATTCTGTTCGGCGGCCTGTACATTCTGTATCTGTACATCCCCACCGGCACCCAGATGGCCGTGAAGGAGCTGTACAAGATGCTGCCCTATGTGGTCACCGTGGTGGTGCTGGTGATCTCCAGCCTGCGGAACAACAAGGAAAAGCAGCCGCCTGCAAGCCTGGGTCTGAGCTACTTCCGCGAGGAGCGGTAAGCTGCCGGTTCCTG
>ERZ1026997.816-NODE-816-length-10275-cov-6.114971_pt1 | contig 10275 bp, 10 predicted proteins | sample MGYA00519289_ERZ1026997 | MGnify/ENA primary metagenome ERZ1026997 (study PRJEB26926, sample SAMN06164455) | human gut metagenome | biome: ENVO:00009003; feature: ENVO:2100002; material: ENVO:00002003 | host: Homo sapiens | place: USA | collected 2012 ... | reverse complement strand
TGTATAAGAGACAGATATTATATGTACAGTCGTTCATGAAGAAATAATAAAACGGGTACCGGCACAGAAACCGGTACCCGTTATTTGTAAACATTTAGAAGATTAACACTTCTCCAGTGCCTGCGCAATATCTGATATTAAATCAGCCTTATCTTCAATGCCGCAGCTGATTCTTATAAGTTCTGCAGGAACGCCGGCTTCCTTAAGCTGTTCGTCCGTCATCTGTCTGTGAGTGCTTGATGCAGGATTAAGACAGCAGGTTCTTGCATCGGCAACATGCGTCTCTATAGCAGCAATCTTAAGATTCTTCATAAATGTGCTGGCTGCTTCGCGGCCGCCTTTAAGACCAAAGGAAACTACGCCACAGCTTCCGTCAGGAAGATATTTGCTGGCAAGTTCGTAATACTTGTCTCCCGGAAGGCTGCAGTAATTGACGTATGCTACCTTTGGATGTGAGTCAAGATATTCGGCAACGGCAAGACCGTTTTCGCAATGGCGTTTAACACGGACATGGAGACTTTCCAGACCGAGATTGAGAATAAAAGCATTCTGAGGGCTCTGTATCGAACCAAAATCACGCATAAGCTGTGCGGTACATTTGGTTATGAAAGCACCCTCCTTGCCGAATTTCTCAGCATATGTAATACCATGGTAGCTTTCATCGGGAGTACATAATCCCGGAAATTTATCCGCATGAGCCATCCAGTCGAATTTGCCGCTGTCTACGATGGCACCGCCGACTGCTGCACCGTGTCCGTCCATATATTTGGTGGTAGAGTGTGTTACAATATCGGCTCCCCATTCAAACGGACGGCAGTTAATAGGTGTGGCAAAAGTGTTGTCAACGATAAGAGGAACGCCGTGTGCATGCGCGCATTTGGCAAATTTCTCAATGTCAAGGACTGTAAGAGCAGGGTTAGCGATTGTTTCACCGAATACAGCGCGTGTTTCCGGCTTGAACGCAGCATTGAGTTCGTCCTCAGTGGCATCCGGACTTACAAATGTAACATCTATTCCCATTTTCTTCATAGTAACGGAAATGAGGTTAAATGTTCCACCATAGATGGAACTGGAAGCTACAATGTGGCTTTTGCACTCACAGATATTGAAAAGCGCATAGAAATTGGCTGCCTGTCCGCTGCTTGTAAGCATTGCGGCAGTACCACCCTCGAGTTCCGCGATTTTGGCGGCAACATAGTCATTCGTAGGATTCTGCAGTCTTGTATAGAAATAACCGCTTGTCTCAAGATCAAACAGCTTTCCCATATCCTCGCTTGTATTATATTTGAAAGTTGTGCTCTGGATGATAGGAATCTGTCTCGGTTCACCGTTACCCGGTGTGTATCCACCCTGAACACATTTGGTATTGATGTTCATAATAAACCTCCGAAAAATAATTTGATAGGGTAATTATATCATACAAATCCGGATAATTGAATACATAAATAAAAGTTGCAATAGTAATAAAGAAAGTTTATAATCTTTGTGACATCATATTTACATCAGGAGAAATATACATGAATGTGTCGGGATTTGAATTCTGGTACCCGATGATCACGAGTATGTTGATTTTTGCGGGATATGTTGTTAGTCCAGCTTGTATTCTGATATATGCCGGAGGTGTTGGAGTTGTCAGAAAATATTAAACATTATATTGTGAACGGGTACTGTTTTGAAAATGAAGATGAGTACCGCAAGGCCCTAAAGGAGAAAGAGGGTATAAAATACCTTAATTCAAAAATTGTATTTGATGATATAAATAAGGTCACAAGGCTGTATGAAGATTTGATTGATAAAGATGTATTCACAACACAGATAGGGATTGAATATATGCGTAAACTTCGCATACTTATCATCAAAAAAGGCGGTTCAAATGATATTCCGTATGCAGTCATTAAGACTGTACCGGATAATGTACCGGCCGGAGAACCGGACAGACAGAAGAAATATAAGGAGCCCAAAGTCCCTTTTAAGGATAAATTCATGACCTCTCTTATAATCAATATTGTACTTGTAATTGTGGTTGCCATAATGTTCGCGATAGCACTCAGCAGTTCCAATCCTAACATAATTAACTATGAAAGGGTGCTTCAGGATAAATATGCGGGATGGGCACAGGAACTGTCAAGCAGGGAGGAAGCACTACGGATGCAGGAGAATCAGAATTCACAGAATTGACATAATTTTATGAGAAAATGCAGACTATGATTTGAACAAAATAAAGCGTATATACATAAAAACCACGTGTCAGGAGATAGTTATATGGGAAATAAAATACTTGTTGTTGATGATGAAAGCAGAATGCGTAAGCTTGTGCGGGATTTTCTTACCAGAAAAGGATATGAGGTCGTTGAAGCAGAGAACGGCGAACAGGCGATAGATATATTCTGCAGTGACAATACAATCGATCTGATAATACTGGATGTAATGATGCCTAAGATGGACGGCTGGCAAGTGTGCCGTGAAATACGCAAACTATCCAAAGTTCCGATCGTCATGCTCACCGCAAGAGGCGATGAACAGGATGAATTGTTAGGTTTTGAACTCGGAGTCGATGAATATATATCCAAACCGTTCAGCCCCAAGATTCTTACGGCGAGGGTTGATGCTATTTTAAGAAGAAGCAGGGCTGACCAGAGTGATGTTCTTTCACTTGGAGGAATTGAGGTTGATAAGACGGCCCACATTGTCAGAGTGGATGGCAAACCGGTGGATTTAAGTTATAAAGAGTTTGAACTGCTGACTTATTTTATGGAGAACAAGGGAATAGCACTTTCCCGTGAGAAGATTCTTAACAATGTCTGGAACTATGATTATTTTGGCGATGCGAGAACAATAGATACCCATGTTAAGAAGTTAAGAAGCAAACTCGGAGCCAAAGGAGACCTCATTAAGACCATCTGGGGAATGGGATATAAAATGGAAAATGAATAAAAAATATTGACAAATTATTTGATGTATATTAGTATACTTTGCTATAAAGGTATTTTTTTAGGATGCCTTAATAGACAATTACAGTCATTCAGACTGCAGTCAAGGAGGAATTTAATATGAAAAAGTTTACAAGAGTGGCAGCAGGTCTTCTTGCAGTAGCACTTGCGGCAACAATGGCAGCAGGATGCTCAAAGCAGGGAAACGCTTCCAAAGATTCCGATAAGTTCTACATAGGTGGAATCGGACCTACAACAGGCGGCGCAGCTGTATACGGTAATGCGGTTAAGAACGCAGCACAGATTGCCGTAGATGAGATTAATGAAGCCGGCGGAATCAACGGATACAAGATTGAGTATAAGTTTGAAGATGATGAGCACAATGCAGAGAAATCTGTTAATGCTTATAACTCACTTAAGGACTGGGGAATGCAGATCCTTATGGGAACAGTTACAACAGATCCTTGTAAGGCAGTAGTTGCAGAATCAGGCAATGACAATATGTTCCAGCTTACACCTTCAGCATCATCAACAGATGTAATTAAAGGCAAGAATGTATTCCAGGTATGTTTCACTGACCCTAACCAGGGTACTGCTCCAGCTAAGTACATCGGTGAACATAAACTTGCATCTAAGGTAGCAGTTATCTATGACAGCTCTGATGTATATTCATCATGTATCTATGAGAATTTTGCAGCAGAGGCTAAGAACCAGGGATTTGAGATTTCAACAGCACAGACATTTACATCAGATGCCAAGTCAGAATTCTCAGTTCAGGTTAAAGCATGTATTGATTCCGGTGCAGATTTGATTTTCCTTCCGATTTACTATCAGGAGGCATCACTTATCATCAAAGAAGCCAATGATGAAGGTGCTAAGGTTACATTCTTCGGATGCGACGGACTTGACGGACTTCTTTCAGTAGATGGATTTGATAAGAAACTTGCAGAAGGCGTTATGCTTCTTACACCATTCTCAGCTGACTCAACAGAAGAAAGAACAGCAGCATTTGTCAAGAATTATAAAGAGAAATACAATGACACACCTAACCAGTTCGCAGCAGATGCCTATGATGCAATTTACATCATCAAGGCAGCTATCGAAAAGGCTGATGTTAAACCGTCACAGTCAGTTTCCGAAATCGGAGATGCTCTTGAAAAAGCAATTACAGAGATCACTTATGAAGGAATCACAGGTAAGGGAATGACATGGTCAGAGTCAGGTGAAGTTAACAAAGACCCTATGGCTGTTGTTATTAAAAACGGCGTATATGTAAGTGCCGAATAAATAATATCTTATAGAATTATTTATACCAATACCAATATGGACAGAGAGGTCCCGATATGGAATCTTTCTGTCCGTTATTGGGTTTTAAACAGCCGCTGATACGGCGCAAGAAATAAGGACAGGAGCGAAGCAGACAATGAGTTTTATCTCCAATATTATCGATGGAATTAATCTTGGAAGTATATATGCCATAATTGCCCTTGGATATACAATGGTATATGGTATTGCCAAGATGCTTAATTTTGCACATGGTGACGTCATAATGATAGGCGGCTATGTGTTATATGAAATTATACAAGGATTGGGATATCATCCGCTTCTCGCGATTTTCCTTTCAATGCTTGTTTGTACAATTTTGGGCGTTGTTATTGAACGCGTTGCATATAAGCCTCTCAGAGGAGCAACATCGCTTGCCGTACTTATAACGGCAATTGGCGTGAGTTATTTATTACAGAATGTTGCACAGCTTATTTTTACCTCCAATCCGAAGAGTTTCGATTCCGGAATTGATTTCGGAACAATTTCTCTTGCAGGAGGGGACCTTAAGATTAAAGGTTCAACGATACTTACAATTGTTGTAAGTGCAGCAATTGTCGTAGGTCTTCTGATTTTTATCAAAAAATCAAAAACAGGCCGTGCAATGTTGGCTGTATCGGAAGACAAGGATGCAGCAAGACTTATGGGCGTAGATGTCAATAAGACAATCGCAGTTACATTTGCCATAGGTTCTGCGTTAGCTGCAATCGCGAGTTTCTTCATGCTTACCGCAATGCCTAACCTTACACCGACGACAGGTTCAATGCCGGGCATTAAAGCGTTCGTGGCAGCTGTATTCGGCGGAATCGGTTCGATACCGGGTGCATTTGTAGGAGGAATACTTCTTGGTATTATCGAAAGCCTTAGCAAGAAATATATTTCGACAACACTTGCCAATGCAATAGTTTTCCTTGTGCTTATCATAGTGCTTATATTTAAACCGACAGGACTGTTCGGTAAGAAAATCAAAGAGAAAGTGTAGGTGGGATATATGAAAAACAGAAAAATAAATATAAAAAAATCCACACTTACTACTTTGATAACGATAGCTGGAATTATAATAGCATATATTATAATGAATACTCTTTCCAACGGCGGCTTTCTCTCATACAAGATGCAAGGCCTTTTAGTACCGATATGTGCATATGCAATTCTTGCCGTATCTCTTAACCTTGTTGTAGGCCTTTTGGGCGAGCTGAGTCTCGGACATGCAGGATTTCTGTATGTCGGAGCTTATACCGGAGCAATATTTACCAACATTACCGCTGATATGATATCCAATGATCTTGTAAGATTCATTCTCGGAATGGTAGTGGGCGGTGTGTTTGCGGCAATCTTCGGACTTATAATAGGTTCGGCGGTTCTGAAACTCCAGGGAGATTATCTTGCCATAGTTACACTTGCATTCGGAGAGATTATCAAGAGCGTCCTCGGTAACGTCCTTTATATATCCAAAGACAGCAGCGGATTGCATTTCGATGTTACCGATGGCTCAACACTTAATCCGCAGGATATAATTGCGAAGGGTGCACAGGGAATAACGGTTCAGAGACTGTCGACCTTCCTGATAGGTATAATATTACTTATATTGACTGTTATTATAGTCATGAACCTTTCTGACTCACGTGCTGGACGTGCGATCAAAGCCGTCAGGGACAACAAAATAGCGACAGAAGCTGTGGGCATAAGTGTATCCAAATACCGCCTTATGGCATTCACAATCTCAGCAGCACTTGCCGGAGTGGCAGGTGTGTATTATGCACATAATTTCGCGACACTTACCGGAACCAAGTTCGATTTTAACTTTTCAATCAATATCCTTGTAATGGTTGTGCTTGGCGGAATGGGAAATATTCCGGGCTCAATAATAGCAGCAATCATACTTACGATTCTTCCGGAAGAAATCCGTTTCCTCGGAAATTACCGTATGGTAATTTATGCGGTTGTGCTTATTGTAATGATGATTTTCAGCTGGAATCCAAAATGTATTGAATCTCGTAAAGTTGTTTCAACTAAGGTTAAATCTGTTTTCAAAAAGAAAAATAAGGAGGTTCAGTAATTATGTCAATGCTTGAAGTTACTAATCTCGGTATATCTTTCGGCGGATTGCGCGCGGTAGATAATTTTAATGTAAATATAGAGGAAGGCCAGCTTTACGGCCTTATAGGACCTAACGGTGCCGGTAAAACAACAATTTTTAATCTCCTTACCGGTGTGTATAAACCTGATACGGGCAGCGTTAAGTTAGATGGTATGGATATCACAGGCAAATCCGTCGTGCAGATTAACAAAGACGGAATTGCGCGTACATTCCAGAATATAAGATTATTCGGAAAACAGACAGTCCTGGATAACGTTAAAATAGGTCTTCATAACATTCACAAATATCCGGCTATAGCAGGAGTGCTCAAGCTTCCGTCATATTTTAAACATGAGAAGCAGATGAATGAAGAAGCAATGGAACTTCTTAAAGTTTTTGATCTTGAAGGTGAGGCTGATACGCTTGCATCCAACCTTCCTTACGGCAAACAGCGTAAACTTGAGATTGCAAGGGCTCTTGCAACCAAACCGAAACTTCTGCTGTTAGATGAGCCGGCAGCCGGAATGAACCCAAATGAGACAATGGAACTGGTCAAAACCATCGCTTTTGTCAGGGAACATTTTAAAATGACAATATTATTAATCGAACATGATATGAAACTTGTCTCAAGTATATGTGAACAGCTTACCGTGCTTAACTTCGGAAGTGTTCTTGCGCAGGGAGATACAACAGAGGTGCTTAATAACCCGGAGGTTATCAAAGCATATCTCGGAGAATAGGAGGCATACGATGGCATTACTTGAAATAAATAATCTTGAAGTGCATTACGGAGTTATACAAGCTTTGAAAGGCATTTCTTTTGAGGTTAACGAAGGCGAGATAATTGCTCTTATCGGAGCCAACGGTGCCGGCAAGACGACAACTCTTCATACGATTTCCGGAATTCTTCAGGCATCATCCGGTAACATTATATATGATGGCAAGGATATAACCAAAGTCCAGGCACATAAGATAGTTAATCTCGGTATTTCGCAGGTTCCGGAGGGAAGACGTGTATTTGCACAGCTTTCGGTACTTGAAAATCTTAAACTTGGTGCATTCATCCGCAAAGATAAAGACGGAATAGAAGAAGATCTTCGTAATATTTACGAGAGATTTCCAAGACTTGAGGAACGTAAGAATCAGCTGGCGGGAACCCTTTCAGGCGGTGAACAGCAGATGCTTGCAATGGGAAGAGCACTTATGTCCAGACCGCGCATCATTTTAATGGACGAGCCGTCCATGGGTCTTTCACCTATATATGTGTCGGAAATCTTTGATATCATTAAATCAATCAACAAAGATGGCACAACAGTTCTTCTTGTCGAGCAGAATGCCAAAAAGGCACTCTCAATAGCTGACAGGGCATATGTGTTGGAAACAGGTATGATTGCGCTTTCCGGAGATGCGAAGGATCTTATGAACAACGACACAGTTAAAAAAGCATATCTCGGAGAATAATATTCTTGAAAATAAAGGGACATTTCGCATTCTGTGTGAGTTGTCCCTATTTTTTAAAGGAGCTGTTAATATGAGACATTCACTGAAAATAAAACTGACTTTGATCATGGCATCACTCGTCACGGCGGTTGTGGTGCTGATATGCGTACTCAATACGACAATGTTCGAAAAATTCTACATAAAAAGCAGACTGAATGACCTTAAAAATGCATACAGCAGCCTCACGAATGTTCTTTCAATCAAAAATACGGATTCGGACGCTGTACAGGATGCAATTAATCAGATTAATTACGGATATAATATTAATGTCTTTGTGCTTGACGGCAGATGGAATATTGTCTACAGCTCTCAGACGGGCTATGAAGATGTCGTAAGATGGATACAGGACATCAATTTTAACCCTAATGTACAGAAAAAAATTCTCGAAGAAAATTCAGAATATACAATAGTGCAGAGTTTTGACAGCGCTACCAGTATGTCATATATAGTCGCTACGGGAATCCTGTCTGACGGTTCGCAGATAATAATGCAGATTACCATCGAAAGCATGCAGGAAAATATTAATACATATAACAGATTTGTTATTTTTATCGGAACCGGTATCTTACTTGTAAGCATAATAATAGTATATATTATAGCAGCCGGCATTACCAAGCCTGTCAAGAAACTTTCGGAAATAGCGGAAGAAGTTTCGGATATGAATTTCGACGCGAAATACGAGGGCAGCGATAAGGGAGAGATAGGTGTATTGGGTAACAGCATCAATGTTATGTCGGCAAAACTTGAACGAAACATATCTGAACTTAAGATGGCTAATATGGAGCTCATGAAGGATAATGAAATCAAAACGCGTAACGACGAGATGCGTCGTGAATTTCTCGGAAATGTATCGCATGAGCTCAAAACGCCGATTGCACTGATCCAGGGTTATGCCGAAGGCCTTAAAGAAGGCATTAATGATGATGAGGAAAGTAGGAATTTCTATTGTGATGTGATTATGGATGAAGCGGTTAAAATGAACAATATGGTAAAGAAACTCCTTACCCTTAACCAGATAGAATCGGGCAATGATAAAATATCAATAGAACGCTTTGATCTTGTGGAACTTGCCGGTTCGGTAATCCGTGCCAACGGAATTGTCATGAACCAGAAAGAGATTACCGTTGATTTCAAACATCCGGATACGGCTGAGGTATGGGCCGACCAGATTCAGATGGAAGAAGTGTTTACCAATTATCTTACCAATGCAGTTAATCACTGCGATGGTGACAGAAAAATCATCATTACTATCGAAAAAAAACAAAATTCTGTGTATGCATCGGTATATAATACCGGACACGCAATTCCTGAGGAGGATATAGAACGGATATGGGAGAAATTCTACAAGGTTGACAAAGCAAGGACAAGGGAATACGGCGGTAACGGAATAGGATTGTCCATTGTAAAAGCGATACTTGATAATTATAAAGCATCATATGGGGCAAGAAATCTCAAAGATGGTGTGGAATTCTGGTTTGATATGCCGGTACATGAAGTTTAACTATTGTTACACCGGCAGGAATGTGATATAATATCAATTAATTTATAAGTGCGGAGGCGTTCATGAAGAGAAAACTTTTTGCTATAGCATTAATATGTGTATTTATGCTTACAGGCTGTACCAAAGCGATAGAATTGACGGAGGATAAGGATGCACTTGTTGCAGAGGCGGCAGCGGGTGTACTGGTCAGAAATTCATACAAATATAAGTCCAAATACTCTGATTATAACTATAAGAATGAGCCTCAGGAAACTACAGCAGAGCCCGAGTCGCAGACACCGGAAGAGACTGAACCGGAAACTGATGCTTCGGGAAAGGATGAGAAGACTCTGATGCTTTCGACAGCATCTAAGGCACTTGGCATTGAACCTGCAGATGTTTCATTTAAAGAATGCAAGATAGTTGATGAATATCCGGACGACCCGGACGCATTATTTACTGCCAAGCCTGAGGACGGCTTCAAATTCATCGTAGCTGTATTTAATATACATAACCCTGATACTGCGTCGATGAAAATCAATACAGTCGATAATAAGACACTTTTCAGACTGACAGCCAACAAGATGACGGTCAATAATTTTGCCACACTTCTGACCAATGACATAACGAGACTTTCGGATGTTGAGATTAAACCGGGAGGAGATTATGAAGCGGTTGCGGTGTTTATGGTTTCGGAAGAGGTAGCAGCATCATATGATAAGCTCAGAGTGTCATATGTATATGAGCATAAATCATATGGATTCAACATGAAATAATGCTTCTTTAAAATTAATTAAAAAAATTTAAAATAGTTATTGACATTCTGTCGGCAAGGTGGTAGTATACTCCTTGCCGACAAATTTCATACAATTGAGACAATTAAAACAATTTTATGACAAATAAGAAAATTAAAAAAATGAAAAAAGTTGTTGACAAACGATGAAAGATGTTGTATTATGAAT
>ERZ1026997.815-NODE-815-length-10283-cov-10.071959_pt1 | contig 10283 bp, 10 predicted proteins | sample MGYA00519289_ERZ1026997 | MGnify/ENA primary metagenome ERZ1026997 (study PRJEB26926, sample SAMN06164455) | human gut metagenome | biome: ENVO:00009003; feature: ENVO:2100002; material: ENVO:00002003 | host: Homo sapiens | place: USA | collected 2012 ... | reverse complement strand
CTATTAATAATCACGTAGGTAATACTAATAATCCTCATCAAGTAACTAAAGAACAAGTAGGTCTCGGAAAAGTAGATAATACATCTGACTTAGAAAAGCCTATTTCAGTAGCAACTCAAAACGCTATTTCTGAAGTTGTTTCTAATCTGGATAAACATATTGCAGATAAGAACAATCCTCATGAAGTAACAAAAGAGCAAATTGGACTTGGTAGAGTTGATAATACATCAGACCTCGAGAAACCTATTTCAACAGCTACTCAGGTTGCTCTTGATAAGAAGGCTGAACTTGGACCTGATGGAAAAATACCTGAAAGTCAATTACCTGAAAGAACAATGCATAGTTTGTTCTATAAGGGTACTTGGGATGCTGAAAGGAATTTACCAACACTAGCTAATGGAGATAAGGCACAAGATGGTGATTACTATTTAGTTAATAATGATGGTGAGTCCTTTGGATATAAATTCATGGTAAATGATATTATATTCAATGCCAGTGGAATTTGGTATAGAATGATGGGCTCTAATAAGAGAGATAATCCTACTGAATTTAAGATTACTAAATTCACAGCAGATAGAACTTTATTAGAGAGAGGTGAATCAACAGAAATTACTCTTGAATGGGAATATCAATTGACCCCAAGTGGACAAATTAATTTCCAATTCATAGATACTCATGATATTCCTGTTGAGGAACGTACTTATAAGATTACTGCCACTGGAGGACAAACATTCACATTGAGAGGTTCGTATCTAAGTAAAGTTGCAACAGCTACTTTAACGATTGATACAGCTGATAAGGTTTATGTAGGTGCATCAAGTAATTCTGCTCCTACTGACTCTGACTTTATAGCAATGAATTCTTTCTTCTCCTTCGGTGATAATGAATTCCCATTCACTCCTATTGATTGTTCAGGAGGTAAGTATATTTACGTAGCAATTCCAACAGAAGAGTATAGTAAGTATAGAATCTATTGTAATAATTATCCTGTTGATGATGTAACAGTATACTCTAGACGTATAACTAACATCTTTACTGGATATACTGATTATACAATTACTAAACTTGCTAATCTCTATCATGGAATACTAAATATTGAAGTTAAATTAATTGATAAAAGATAATGCCAGAAAATAATTTAAAAGGAACGGTACTCTATTCGGGTATCGTTCCCACCAATACTTCTGACGTATATCCAACACATTCAGCCATTTATGGTATGGGAGGCTTCCGTTCAGTTAAAACAATAGCTGAGCGGGATGCTATTCCTGTAGAGCGACTAGAAGTAGGAGCTAAAGTATTGGTATCTGAACAAGAAACTGGATATTACGTTGAATCAATAGTAGATGGAAAAGTAAATTGGCAACTTGATACTTATTTATTTGCTGATAAACTCTTAGCATCTCCAGTTATCTCTGGTACTTGGAGTTTTAAAAATAATGCTGGTACAGAGGTTACAAATACAAAAGTTGGTGTTAGTAACGTAAATGCTAGTTCTATTACTATCGAACGAGGATATAAAGCAAAATTTGTTGGAAGTTTTAAATGGACTAAGACAACTACAAATAAAGCCCCTACTTCATGTAGTGGTGACTTAGGGACAACTTTACCTTCTAGTGATGTTGCTTCTCCAACAACTACTATTGATAATATTGCTGCTTCCAGAGTAATTAAAGAAACCTTAAGTGCACCTAAAAAAGGATTCATGGTTTCTGGTAGTTCTGTAGTTGTTGCATCTGGAAATGATACGACATCTGCACAATTTAGTATCAATGTATGGTCTAGACAGAGATATGGTGTAACTACTTCAGCTACTCCTACACAAGATGATATTAAAGCTATGACTGGAACAAAATTAGTCAATGCTAGAACTTTATCAGTTTCTGGAGTTACTGCTGATGGAACTCAATATTACAGTTATGCTTACCCAAAAGATCTTGGAGCACTTACTTCGATCGTTCAGAATGGTGCTGCCCCTGTTCTTGAAGACTTTAATAGAACTGAAGTCAATGTAACTAATGGAGCAGGAGTTGTTATCCCCTATTATGTATACACCTCTAAATATAAAGGTGCATTCCAAAATGTAAAACTAGATTTTAAATAATTAATATTAATATACAATGGCTAAATACCCAGCGCAGCTTCAGTCTGCGAACTTAAATGAATTCGGTATTGTATATGCCGATGAAGTACAAGGCCATAAAACAGTTGCTACTCTGAGTGCACTTTATGCTATTACAGACCCAATTCTTAGTAAATCTGTAGTAAATACAGGAAATGATGCTATTGGACAAGAATGGTATGTGATATCAGAGGGTTGTTACTATAGACTTGACAACTGGGCTAATAGACATAAAGCTTCTGGGTGGACTAAAATTCAAGTAGTAGATACTGAATTTAATAGTTTGTCTACTCATGGAGCTGATAAGATAAAAAATTTCACGACATCTCCTAGCACAGTTACTCTCAACTATAATACGTGGAGATCTTCGACTGTTAATAAAGATGGAACCGCTGTGATAAACGCTGCTACACAATCTGCAGCGGGAGTCTTAACCGCAGCGGATAAAACTAAGTTAGATGGATTAAATACAGATTCTATTAATGATATATCTGTAACATCTAATGCTAATAAAGCTACTATTACATTTGTATCTGATAATGGTAATAAAGAAGATATAAGTACTACTATAGACTTTCCTATATCTACTTCTTCCGCAGCAGGTACAATGAGCGCCAAAGATAAAACAGAATTAGATAGAATTAATACTGCTAACTTTGCTCTTGGCGCTGTAACTCCTGCTGCGTCTACTGTAAGAATAGCTGCTTCTAAAACAAATGTTACTGATGGTACTACCGCTGCGAATAATATTACGCTGCCTGCTGCTACACAATCTGCAGCGGGAGTCTTAACCGCAGCGGATAAAACTAAAGTTGACCGAATCACAGGTACTAATCATGTTATCTCTCAGCCTACTACAACAGCTACCTCAAGAGTAATTACTATAACGGGTATAAATCCTACAGATAATAAAGCAGTTTCTAGTTCTATTACTCTTCCAGAAGTATCAGAAACTCAGGCAGGCCTTGCAAGTGCATCTGATAAGAAGACTCTCAATGCTATTAAAACTCTTGGGAATTCTTCTCACTTAAATGATAATAATTGTTGGACTAGAACAGCTTCTAATGTAGCTATAAACTTCACTTGTACTGATGTTAGTGGTAATTCTACAGATACTGACGCAAAAAGTAAACATTCTGTTAATATTGGAGCTGCATCATCTACTCTTGCAGGGGTAATGACTTCAACCGATAAGACTGAACTTGACAGAATAACCACAGCGAATTTTGCTTTAGGTGCAGTTACGCCAGCAGCTTCAAGTGTAGCTATCGCAGCAACAAAAACAACTATTTCTACAGGAGTTAGTGCAGCAAACAATATAACTCTTCCCGCTGCAACTGCTAGTGTAGCTGGTGTTATGACTGCTGCAGATAAAGTAAAGCTTGATACTACTCTTCCTAACTTAATTAACTCTAATAAAACAACTATTGATAATTATACTGTAAATGGAATTAAAATTTCTACTAATCCCGTTGTAACAGGAGCAAATACTAAAGTAACTGGGTATTCAAAACCAACTACGACTGGAGCTATTGCAGCAACTGATAGTATCAATGGAGCTCTTGGAAAATTAGAGAAAAAGTTAGATGATGAAGTAACTAATAGAACTAATGCTGTTTCAAATCTAACTAATACAGTAAATAATAATAAGACTACAATAGATAACTATACTGTTGGAGGAATAAAAATTTCTGCTAATCCTAAAGTGGCAAATGGAACAAATACTACAGTATCTACTGCTAATAGTACGATTACTTGGTCTCTAAACTCTACTATATCACTTACTAGAGTTAATGCTTCTAGTGGATTCTATCAGACTTCAGATAAACGTTTGAAATCAGATATTAAACCTTTGGAACATACACTTGAGGAGATTTGTTCTATTCCGACAGATTCATTTATTTTAGGTGGGAAAAAAGACCTTGGAACTATAGCACAAGAACTTGAACCAACTTTCCCTGAACTAGTAACAGACGCCGAACTTAAACAATCCGATGTACCTAACCCTGAAAACTTTGAAACCATTGAGAAAGATGGTGAAACTTATGTTCTAGTTAAAGAAGTTGATTATGCTAAAATGAGTGTTCTAGCAATCGAAGGTATTAAATTACTTAAGGCCGAAATAGATGAACTTAAAAAGCAGTTATTAGATAAATAAAATAAAGGGAGGTTGATCAAGAGTAAAAACTTGATTGCCTCCTTTTAAATTTAAAAGTAGGAATGAAATGGATCAAATAATTAATTTTAAAATAAATACAGAACTATTTACAAGTAGATCTGAAGCGATCCTAGCCTTAGAAAACATTATATTTACTCAAGGAGAGCCAGTTATTGCAATTTATGGAACTACTTCTCAAAATGCTAAAATTATTCTAGCCGTCGGAAAAAGAAATGGAGCTGGAAAAAATGCATTTGAAATAATTTCCACTAAAGAAGATATGTCTGAAACTTTGAATATTATTAATTCTTTGAATAATGAGTTCACAGAACATATCAAAGCAGAAGCAGGTGATAAGCTTGGACATGTAATAACAGGAGGAGATATTGTTTTCTCTGGAGGTATAGGAACTGTAGTTTCGGCTGGAAAGGTAAAAAATAAACTTACTTTTACTGGTGGAACTTTTGAAGGAACAGATAAAACTACATTTGATGGTTCTGAGGCTGTAACGATAAAAATTCCTAGCCCCTCATTTACTGTTCCTAAACCATTAGGACATGCAATAGCTGGAGAATCTAAGGAGTGGGCTAGAGCTGACCATGTGCATGAAGCTCCTAAATCAGTCTCTGGAAATGCTGGTAGTGCTGATAAATTAAGTTCTAAAAGAAATATAACTTTAACCGGAGCTGTTACTGGAGGTGCAGTAACTGATTTTTCAGGAGATATTACAATTAATACTTCCAAAAACCATACACATGATATTTCAGAGGTTACTGGTCTACGAGGTGAGTTGAACACCTTAGAAGCAACTAAAGCTCCCATTGAAAGTCCTATCTTCACAGGAACTCCAAAGGCTCCAACAGCTCCACAAGGAACTAATACTAATCAGTTAGCTACTACTGCATTTGTTATCAAGGAAATTGGAGAAAAAATAGAAGCTGCTGTAGCCTTGAAATTTAAAGGAACTCTCGGAACAACTGGAACTGTTAAGAGTCTTCCTGCTCAACATACAACAGGTGACGTCTATGTTGCCACTACTGGAGCTCCGAATGTATCAGGACTTAGACTTGAACCTGGTGATATAATAATTTGTATCAAAGATGGTTCAACTGCTAATGATTCTGATTGGACAGTTGTACAGACTAATATAGATGGAGCTGTAACAGGACCAGGAAGTGCAGTTTCTGGAAATCTAGTACTTTTTAATGGAACTACAGGAAAAGTTATATCAGATTCTGGTCTTTCATTAGCAGACCTAGCAAAAGTAACAACTACTATCTCTGCAGGTCCTGGTTTAACTGGAGGTGGATCTATTGGAGGAAATCAAGTAATATCACATGCTTCTCAACCAACTACAGGAACTAATGCAGGGGGTAATTCTGGAGCTTTTGTCACCAACATTAAGATCGATTCCTTTGGACATGTTGTAGAAGCCTTAAAAGGAGACTTAACTGGATCATATCTAGCACCCTCCGGAGAATATATTTCAAGAATTACACTCTCAGGGAATACACTATCAGGAAATTCTAAACCATTCCCTAATATTGAAATTGAAAATGGAGAAGTAGGTGGATCGGAAGAATTTGTTACTGGAATCTCTGTAAATACTGTTTTAAATAATCATAGAATTCAAGTTAATAAAGGAACAATCCCTGGAATAATAATAACTGGAGATGGTGGTGAAGGAAATCCTAGAAAATATGTTTCAGGAATAGAATCAGATGGACATCATGGAATATCTTTTACTACTTCCGAAGAATCTGGAATGGTTAAGGTTTCAAAAGATGGTTCAGCTGATTATTTAGGAAATAAAGTTCTCTCTGGAGTTAGTTCTGGAAATACTTATGCAACTACTGTAACTCAAGATACTGATGCTTTGAGATTAACTACTACTATTTCAGAGATAGATGGTGGAGATGATCAAGGAAGCCAAGGAAAACGTCAAGTAATTAGAGTAAAAAGATATACTACAGGTGGAATTCTTCCTAGTGGATTAGCTTCAGGGGAAATAGCAATAAACTTGGTTGATAATTATCTTTATGTTGGGAATGAAGAGGGTGGAGTTCAAAGAATCTATCCAAATGCTACACCACAGAAAGATGGTCTTTTATCAGCCGAAGATAAATCACGCCTCGAAAAAGCTATATCTGATATTGCTGATTATGCTTCAAGTCTGGGAACAATAAATACCGAGCTTGATGTTCTTGAGGAGGATTTGAAAGACACGAAGGAAAAATTAACTGAAAAAATTTCTCAAGAATCCGAGGCGAGAAAAACGGCTGATCAAGAATTTAAGGAAAACTTGAATACCGAAACCCAAGAAAGAACTACCGAAGATATTGCTATAAGAGAATATATAGACTCTACAAAATCAGAGTTAAATGAAAAGATAGATAAACTTATTGGTTCGGGAGGAGAGACTGAAGGAGGATTAGCTGCAGAAGTAGAAGCTAGAATACAAGGAGATAAATATAATTTTGATCTCTTAAAGTTTGCAATTCAGAAAGTAAATTCATCTGCCGGTTTTGAAGATCCTGATCCAGATGATGATAGCATTTATAGTAATTTCCCAAGTCTTTCAGATACACATTACTTAGGTGGACAGAGCAATTTAGTAGGATGTCTTAAGATTCTTGACCAAAAGATTTATGAACTAGAACAAGCATTAACCATTAAAACACTCTAATATATGGCATTAACTAATTTTTATAAAGGACCTGAAGCTGAATATTCTAGAGAGAAACATATTAATGGTATTTATATGAGCACTGATTCTAGAAAGCTTTGGATATTCGGACAACCAACACAAGAATTATCAGATATTATAGAAAAAACTGATTATGATGCTCTTGAATCTAAAGATCCGAATTTAATATATATCGTAAAATTATCAGAAGAATGAAAAAATTAATTCTAACCCTGATCACTACTCTATTAATTATTTCTTGTGGTACTACCCGAAAATTTAATACTACTTTTTATGAAGGCTTTTCGATAGAACCACAAAGAATAGTAGATAGTATAACTACAGCAAATTTACTTCCAGCGTCTATAGAATATCAAGAATGGCCTAAGTTGATGTACTTTACTAGTGATTCAGTTATAACTACACAGTATACGACTATAACCACTAAAGAAGATACGACTTATATATTCTCGATAACTGAATCCGCTGGAGATAGTATATACTTAATTAAATTTAGAAAAGAATAATAGTTATGGATTTTGTATCAGTATTTTCAACATTAGCTGCTTTAGTGGCTGGTGTCCCTGTTGTTACGCAGGCAATTAAGAAACTTATAGGTAAAGAACTTCCAGGGTGGGCTAATCAATTAATTTCTTGGATAGTTGCCATTGGATTATGTATGTTCGGTTGGTTTTTCGATCTTGGATGTCTTGCTGAAGCTTCTTGGTGGCAATCTCTCATAGTAGGCGCTGGTGTTGGATTAGCTAGTAACGGTGTATTTGATATCGCTCTAGTTCAGGGAATACTTGAACTTATATTCGGAAAAATAAAAAAGTAATTATGAGATCTTACGGTTATATTAAAACAGAAAACCTAGAAAGTTACTCAGAATATAAACCACAACCTATCACACTTCCGGCCGAATATAAACTCAAAGATATCGGCAAAGTGTGGGATCAAGGTAGTGTCGGAAGCTGTGTTAGTCATTCAATAGCAGAAATGTATAATTTTTATCAGCTAAGTCATGGAAAAACTCTAGAGAAAAAGCCTGATTGGTTATACTATCTTAGAGCTGATAAAACAATAGATGGAATGATGCCTGCCGAAGGTTTTGAGTTAATGAAAACGGCCGGAGAAATAAAAATCTTCTCAAGAATATCAACTATCGAAGGAATTAAACATGCAGTAATAACAAATGGACCTGCATTTATAGCTGTCATTGTAAGAGACGGAGAACGTGATGATTTCTGGAATGGTTCTGAAAACTTAGGAGGACATGCGATAAGTATTGTTGGTTTCTCTAGAGATGGATTTATGATAAAAAATTCTTGGGGTTATGGATATGCAGAGTCCGGTTTTTCTGAGATGAGCTATGAAGATGCTGGAAAAGTAATTCGAGAAGCTTGGACTATAATAGAATAAAAAAAAGAGACTAGTAAAGGGTTTAATTTTCCCAATACTAGTCTTTTATTTTCTTTATATTCTCTCTATAAATACTTCATAATCATCCTTACAATACCAACTTGGACATGTATGAGGATTTCCATGTCTATTTCTTTTTCCTCGGTCTATATAACTTTTCCATCTATATATTGTATCAGATTTCTTAAGAGCTTTCCACCAAACATCAAGTGTCGTTTTTATCCATGAACCTTTCTCAGCTATTATGTCTGATGGATTAACTAAAGGTTTATTATTATCATAGTCTCTCAAGTGATGCCAAATATAAGGTCCAGTATATACAAATCTCTTCGGCCTTGGAGAATATACGGCGATGAATTTTTGGTCGTCAGAATAATCATCATCTCCTGTGTAACAAAAATCTACTTGAATCTCTTTTATCCCGACCCTCCTTAGTATCGCCGTTTTTTCATCAGGCCGTAAATTATAATACTCATCTCTTATTATCTTTTTCCCAGTCAAATCTCTAAGATAAAAGAATCTACCATTACCTTCTTTCCCAGGGATCATATCTTTAGGAGACTTACCTAATAGAAAAGTTTCAATATAACCTTTGGGAAATGCATAAAATCCCTTCCTAACTGGAGCTGTATGAAATCCTCGAAAAGGTGAATCCCCAGGGAGTGATCCCTCTTTATGATCCTGTGGAGATAAAGTACCCCACCTAAAAAATTCATAACTATTCCTCTTTTTCATAAACTCTATTTTTAAAAGTTACAGCCGAAAATCTCTTCTTTACTACTTTTAAGACTTTTTTCTCCAAAGATCGATACTCATTAGAAGAATAATCACGTTTTAATTCAATATATTCCCAAGGCTCGTCGTAAATAAATTCCCAATCAGATGTGCACTTAATTAATTCAGCTGTCCATGGATCTGAATGTCTCCACCTAAGATAAATACAATAACCTTGAGATGAAATCGGATCAAGAAAATAATAATAACATTGACTTGGACACCATATTAAATCCTCTATCCAATAACCTAATAATTGTTCGTTCATATATAATATACTGTTTTTCATTAACATATATAAGGAAATAAACGTTCCTTTAAAACAAGAGGATAAAAATACAGATTATATTTATGCTATAGGAACTTCTCAAGAAGGAGGTGAATTTGGACGTGTAGCAGTATATATGATAAGTGATCGTGAAGTTGAAATCTACCTTGATTGGAACGGAGTAGGGATAGCTTTTGATACTGTTACAAATCTTAAAATGAATGTTAATAATTATATTATAGTGAATAATTATAAATGTGATATTATAGAAGTTAGTTATTCTTCAGGACAAAAAACTGCTAGTTTTATATTTGAAAGTACTTTTGATGTCTATAGTAAAGTCTTTAAATTCGGTAGTAATTCATTGGGAATTATTTGTGATGAAGGTACTATAACTTTTGGAATTAATGATAGTATTTTAGCAAATACTATAATAGATTCTTTAGATTTTGGATTATCGTTTTTACCTAATACTTATATTATTGATAGAAATGATTAAATTTCCTTAAGTTTCATATAATGATCTGAAGAATCTCCAACTGCATTATTAAAACTAAAAGTTTCTGTATTAGATTCATTTGGAGCTAATGTAACTTCACCTACTGATAAATCATCTATAAAAATTCGTAAGTATTATTAGTAGTATCAAGATTAGTAATTTCAATTGATCCATAAAATGATGTTCCTTGCTGTACTTCTACTAACCAAGCACTTCCCAATGTTTCATCTGTATTTGCAGTAGTATTAGTTCCAAAATTATATGTCATATCATCAAAACTAACATTATAAGTTCCTATTACTACTATACCATCTTGACTTAAAGGAACGTTTATTTTCATATCCTTTGAAAATC
>ERZ1026997.808-NODE-808-length-10379-cov-5.274022_pt1 | contig 10379 bp, 7 predicted proteins | sample MGYA00519289_ERZ1026997 | MGnify/ENA primary metagenome ERZ1026997 (study PRJEB26926, sample SAMN06164455) | human gut metagenome | biome: ENVO:00009003; feature: ENVO:2100002; material: ENVO:00002003 | host: Homo sapiens | place: USA | collected 2012 ... | reverse complement strand
CCCCACGCGTCCGTACAGCTTTGTGGCAGCGTAAATTCTCGCGGCCAGAGCGTCGGAGTCAAAGCCCTTTTCCGCGCGCCACGTCCAGTTGGCGCTGGACAGCGTACCGGGAAAGTTCATGCGAGCTTCCTTGCCCAGTTCCAGATAGTCCTGCATCTGCACCACGCACAGCCGGGACACGGAACCCATGCAGCCGCGAATCATGCCCCGGATATAGCCCTCCTCCCGGTTCAGTCCGAGATAGGTTTTCGCGCAGGCCACATCCTCCGGCGCGGCTTCGTCAAACCACTGCTTCAGGGTCACGTTGTCGTGGGTGCCGGTGTAGCACACGGAGTCCACGGGGTACAGATGGGGCATGTAGTCGCTTTCCTCCCGGGAGTCGAAGGCAAATTCCAGAACCTTCATGCCGGGATAGCCGGAGTCCTGCTGCAACTTCCGCACCTCGGGGGTGATAAAGCCCAGATCTTCGGCAATGAATTCCAGATTGGGCAGAGCCTGCTGAATGGTGCGGATGAAGTCCATTCCGGGGCCTTTCACCCACTTGCCGTTCCGCGCGGTGGTATCTCCTGCGGGCACCGACCAGTAGCTTTCAAAGCCGCGGAAATGATCCAGACGGATAACATCGTACAGCTTTCCGGCAGCCGTCAGGCGCTGAATCCACCAGAAATAGTGAGTCTGCGCCATCTTTTTCCAGTCGTAAATGGGGTTGCCCCAGAGCTGACCGTCCGCGGTGAAGGAATCCGGGGGGCAGCCCGCCACCTGTTCCGGATGGCGGCTTTCGTCCAGCTGGAAGAGTTCCGGATTTGCCCACACGTCCGCCGAATCCAGCGGCACGTAAATGGGAACGTCGCCGATAATGCGGACGCCCTTGGCATTGGCGTAGCTGCGCAGCGCCTTCCACTGCCTGTCAAATTCGTACTGAACAAAGTATTGCAGCCGGATCTCATCGGACAGCTCCCGGCTCTTTTCTGCCAGAGCGTCAGCCTTTCGCAGACGCAGGGCTTCCGGCCAGTCCAGCCATGGCTTGCCGCCGAGGGTGTCCTTCAACGCCGTGAACAGAGCATAGTCTTCCAGCCAGTTCCGGTTCTGCTCCACGAAAGTCTCATAGGCACCATCCGGCGTGAAGCGCTGAAACGCCTGCCGCAGCACGTTCATCCGATGAGCGTACATGGCTCCAAAATCCACCCGCGCCGGATTGCTGCCCCATGGAATGTCCTGGATTTCCTCTTTTTTCAGCAGTCCCTCGTCTGCCAGCCTGTCCAGATCGATGAGATAATGGTTGCCTGCGCAGGCGCCCAGAGACTGATAGGGGGAATCGCCGTAGCCGGTGGGAGTCAGGGGCAAGATCTGCCAGTACCGCTGTCCGGCCCTGACCAGAAAGTCCACAAAGGCATAGGCGTCCTTCCCCATGGTGCCGATGCCGTAAGGGGCCGGCAGGGAGGTAATATGCATCAAAATTCCGCTTTCGCGCATTGCAATGGTCTCCTTAATCGATACCGCTTTACGTTCTTATCGAAAAACAGCATCTGTGATATGTGATCGTTCATTAAAATGCTCAATTCGGAATTGAGCATTTTAATGGATTATCAGTGTGAAATTTCCCGGATGCTCTCCCGGGAGAGGATCTCAAAGGGTACCGTCTCGTGACAGGCGGGCGCGTTCCGCTCGATATTCCCCAGCAGAATTTCCACGCTGCGCTTTGCCAGCAGGGAAACGGTCTGACGGACGGTGGCCAGTCTCGGCACCAGGAAGCTGCTCAGCGGCAGGCCGTCCACGCCCATGACCGACACGTCCTCCGGCACCTGCAGGCCGTTGTCCTGCAAGGCGCGGATGGCGCCGATGGCCATCACGTCGGCGGTGGCGAAAATCGCGGTGAACCGGCAGCCCTTATCCAGCAGCGCCTTGGTCGCCTGATACCCCGCCTGATAGGAATAGCGCACGCCCTGATAGTCCCGCTTGGGGTCGAAGGGGATGCCGTGGGCAGTGAAGGACTGCATACAGCCCTCGTAGCGCAGACGGCTGGTGTCGGAAATGGCCCGGTCGCCGCCGATGATGGCGATACGGCTATGTCCCAGACGAATCAACGTATCCATGGCGCTGCACGCGGCCTCCCGGTCGTCGGTGGAGACGCTGGACAGGTTGTCAAAGGACAGCATGGAGGCGTCGTTGGTGACCACGACACAGGGAACGTCAATGCCCCCGAAATCCCGGATGAAATTCTCGTTGTTGCCGCCAAGGAACAGGATGCCCAGAGGCTTCTTTTCCCGGCACAGCTGCCCGGCTCGGCGCACTTCGTTTTCGTCCTCGTCCATGTAGTCCACCACCAGCTGGTAGTGGGTCTGGGCGATCAGGGTCTGGATGGACTCCACCATCTCCCCGAACAGCTCGTTGCCGATACCCTTGACCACCACCAGAATGGTGGTGGAGTGGTGCTGCTTGAGCTGCTTGGCGTTGACGTTCAGCTGAAAGCCGCTTTCGGCGGCGGCCTCCAGGATTTCCTGCCTTGCCCGCTCGCTGACGTTGGGATGATTGTTCAGCGCCCGGGAAACGGTGCCGACGGCATAGCCGGTCTTTGCAGCCAGATCTTTGATTGTCATGGCATCCGCCGCCCCTCTCTTTTCGGAATCTTTGAAATGCCCACCGGCTGTTTACACAGCCGGTGGGTAAAAATCAGTTACGGGAACTTAGCCCTTCACCGCGCCGGCAGCGACGCCCTTGATGATGTACTTCTGGCAGAACAGGTAGACAATGATGATGGGCAGAATGGCCATCATGATGACCGCCATGGTCGCGCCCAGATCCACGGTGCCATAGCTACCCTTCAGATACTGAACATGGATGGGGATGGTGCGGTACTTGGTGATGTCCAGAACCAGATACGGCAGGAGATAGTCGTTCCAGACCCACATCAGTTCCAGAATACCCACGGAAATGAGGGTAGGCTTCAGCATGGGCAGCACCACGTTGAAGTAGGTGCGCACGGGACCGCAGCCGTCAATGGACGCCGCTTCCTCGATTTCCAGAGGCAGGCTCTTGACGAAGCCCACGAACATGAAGATGGCAAGACCCGCGCCGAAGCCCAGATAGATCACGGGAATCGTCCAGGGGGTGTTCAGCTTCAGGGAGTCGGCAGTGGAGGTCAGGGTGAACATGACCATCTGGAAGGGGACGATCATGGAGAACAGGCACAGATAGTAGAAGAACTTGGCAAAGCCGCTCCGCACCCGGGCAATGTACCACGCCGCCATGGAGCAGCACAGCAGGATCAGCGCCGTGGAAACCACGCTGATGAACAGGCTGTAGCCCACGGACTTGAGGAAGGGGTAATTGCCGAAGGTCATACCCTTGACATAGTTGGCAAAGCCCACGAAGCTCTCCGAATTGGGCAGGGCAAACACGTCCAGATTGATGGCATTGTTGGACTTCAGGGAGTTGACGACAACCTCGTAAATGGGCATGATCCACACAAGGCAGATCAGCACGAAGGCAACGGTCAGCACCGTGCTGCCGGCGGAATACTCTTTGGTTTTCATTCTGTCTTTACGCATCACTGCTGCACCTCCTTGCGGCGGGTCGCGGCCTGCTGGGCAATGGCCAGAACGGCCACCAGAATAAAGAAGATAACAGCCTTTGCCTGGGCAACGCCGTGCCAATTCTTATTGATGTTGTAGGTGGAGTAAATGTTCAGCGCCAGCAGCTCTGTCTGGTTGAACTTCGCGCCGTTCTGAATAATGCTGGGCAGGCCGCCGGTCAGCGCCAGGTTCTGGTCGAACAGCTTGAAGGAGTTGGTCAGAGTCAGGAAGGTGCAGGTGGTGATGGAGGGCATCACGTTGGGGATGATGACCCTGAACAGCGTCTGGCTGCCGCTGGCGCCGTCAATTTCGGCGGCCTCCAGCATGTCTCCGGGAACTGCCTGAAGTCCGGCAATGTAGATGATCATCATATAGCCGATCTGCTGCCAGGCCACCAGAATGACCAGACCCCAGAAGCCGTAGGTGGCGTTGGCGGTGAGGTAGGTGGAATAGTTCCGCAGAATGCCGTCAAAAATCATGCTCCATATGTAGCCCAGCACCACACCGCCGATCAGGTTGGGCATGAAGAACACGGTGCGAAACAGGTTGGAGCCGCGCATCTTCTGGGTCAGGGCATAGGCGATGAAGAAGGCCAGCACATTGATCAGGAGAATGGAGACCACGGCAAAAAATGCGGTGTTCTTGAAGGCGTTCCAGAAGCTGACGTCCGTCCAGATTTTGGAATAATTCGTCAGGCCGACCCATTTGGCATCCTTTGGAATATTGAAGGTGCAGAAGGACAGGTAGATGCCCTGCAAAAACGGCCAGACGAAGCCGATGCAGAAGGCAGCGAACACGGGGAGGATGAACAGCGGCGCCCACCGCTGAATGGGACGGCGGATCAGTCGGCTGTTCAGCCCGGCGCCGTCATTTTTTTTGCTCAATGAGATTCCCTCGCTTTCCTGTATTGTATTTTTATTATATTTGGCTGCTCACCAAAATAACCGTGTCAGAACGGAACTGCGTTCCGGTGCTGCCGCGCAGGACAGGAGGCTGCATCCGCCCAAAAGCCGACGTACCCTCCCACCCTGTGCAGGCCGGGACATTCAAAGGGGCGGGCTTACCGCCCGCCCCTCTGGGTTTCAGTTGTGGTGTGCCGATCAGCCGTTCACAGTCTTGTACTCGATGGCCCAGCCGTCAACGAAAGCGGTCTTAACAGCTTCCCAGTTGGCGTCGGTGGGATCAGCGGAGTAAGCGGCCAGAGCGGTGACAACGGTAGCTCTCCAGGAGTCCACGTTGGGGGTGTAGTTGAACGCCCAAGTCACAGCGTAGTTGCCCTTAGCCAGCAGATCGTTGCCGTCAACGATGAACTTGTTGGCGGAAGCGGGGCAGCTCTTGAAGGGAACACCGCCCAGCTGCTCGACCACGACAGCGGAAGCGTCGGGATCGGTGACCAGCCAATACAGGAAGTCCAGAGAAGCCTGGATGTCCTCTTCCTTGGCCTGGCTGTTGATTGCCCAGCAGTTCTCGGTGCCGGAGCACAGGCCGGCCTTCTCTTCGCCGTCAACGCCGCAGTAGATGGGGATCATGGCGATCTCGTCGGGGTTCAGGTTGAACTTATCGGCGGTCAGGGCCGCGTACTCCCAAGTGCCGTTCTGGTAGAAGACAGCCTTGCCTTCGCCGAACTCAGCCTCGGACTGGTCGCCGGTGGCGGCGGACAGAGTGGTGGGGTCAGCGGCGGAATCGGTGATGTACAGATCCCAGATGTTGCGGAAGTTGTCCAGGTAGGTGCCCTTGATCTCGGCGGGCTGCTCTTTCACGCCGTCGTCACGGAACTCATAGTAGAGGGGCATGTTGGCCAGGTGACCGGAGAAGCGCCAGGAAGAGGAGCCTTCCAGGCCGGCGGAGGAGAAGGCATCGAAGCCCAACTCAGCGGCGCGGGCGTGGATGTCGTCAGCGACAGCCTTCAGGGACGCAAAGTCCTTGATCTCATCCAGAGAGTGGCCGGCATCGGCCAGCAGCTTGGTGTTGACGATGATACCGAAGGTCTCGTAGCAGTAGCCCATGGCCTTCAGCTCACCGGCCTCGTTGTAGAGGTTGAAGTCGTTGGTGGTCAGCTCACCGGCGAGAGGCGTTCCGGTCAGATCCAGAGCGTACTCATCCCAGTCCTTCAGGCCGGACATGTTGCCGATGTTGTAGACGGTGGGAGCGCCGTCCTTGCCCATCTGGGCGTTCAGGGTGTTGGAGTAGTCGCCGGAAGCAGCGGTTACGACCTTGACAGGCACGCCGGTCTTCTCGGTGTAGCTGGCGGCCAGACCCTGCAGAGCCTGGTCGAACTCGGGCTTGAAGTTCAGGTAGTAGACGGAACCGGCAGCGGCGGGCGCGTCGGTCTTGGCCTCGGTGGCGGGAGTGTCAACCTTGGCTTCGGTGGGAGCCTTCGTCTCGGTAGTGGTCTTGGAGCCGCAGGCGGCCAGACCCATTACCATGACAACTGCCAGCAGCAATGCAATCAGCTTTTTCATTTGTGTTTCCTCCTATTTTCGTTCCGGCAGAGCCGGATGGTGGTTTGGAAACGATTCCAACGTTTCCATGTCAACATCATAGCGCACTTCATCCAAAAGTGCAACTGAAATTTTTGCTTTTTTGAAAGTTCTGCATATTCAACAATTTTCGGTGCGCTGTTTTGGTGATTATTTCGGCTATCCCGGGATTTGCGGCCGTTTTTACCGATTTGCAGGCGGCGCCGCCACTTTTTGGGTGACGGCGCCGCGGATGTTACTTCTTATAGCGGATGTTACTTCTTATATAAGATGCGAATGGAATTCAGGACGCACAGCAGCGCCACGCCGGAATCGGCGATCACCGCCAGCCACATGGAGGCATAGCCGCACAGGCCGAGGATCATGACCGCCAGCTTCACCGCCAGAGCGAACACCACATTCTGCCACGCAATCCGGGCGGTCTGTCTGGAAATGCGGAGCGCCTGCGGCACCGCCGCCACGTCGGAGGTCATGAACACCACGTCCGCCGCCTCGATGGCCGCGTCCGCGCCGCTGCCCATGGCCGCGCCTACGTCCGCACCGGCAAGCACGGGGGCGTCGTTGATGCCGTCGCCGACGAACATGGCCGCGCCCTTGGTCTCCCGGATGGATTGCAGCCGCTCAAGCTTCTGCTGGGGCAGCAGTCCCGCGTGGACTTCCCGGATACCTACGGCTCCGGCAACGGCCTTGGCCGATTCCTCGGCGTCGCCGGTGAGCATCACGGTCTCGATGCCGCTGTCCCGCAGGGCGCGGACGGCGTTCTCCGCGCCGGTCTTGATGGTGTCGGCGATGAGCAGGTAGCCCTGATAAACGCCGTCCACCGCCACCAGCACCTTGGTGCCGTATTCCTTGGACTTGGGGAAGGACACGCCCTTCTCCGTCAGCAGCCGCTCGTTGCCGCAGAGAATTTCCTTGCCGTCCAGCTTTGCCCGGATGCCCCGGCCGGCCAGCTCTTCCAGCTCCTCGGGACGGCGCAGCTCCATGTTCCGCGCCTTGGCCGCTGCGACGATGCTCTCGGCGATGGGGTGGGTGGACTGCTGCTCGCAGTCGGCACAGAGTTCCAGCAGCTCGTCGCCGCCCACGATCTTCTGCACGGTAAAGTCGCCCTTGGTGATGGTGCCGGTCTTATCCATGATGACGGCCTTGATCTTGCTCATGGCCTCCATGGACTGGCCGCCCTTAAACAGGATCCCCCGCTTGCTGCCCGCGCCGATACCGGCGAAGAAGGCCAGCGGCACGCTGAGAACCAGAGCGCAGGGGCAGCTCATGACCAGAAAGGTCAGAGCGGTGTACACCCATTTGCCCCAGTCGCCGGTGATGAGGGAGGGAATGATCGCCGTCAGCACGGCGGCGCCCACTACGATGGGGGTGTAGACCCGTGCAAAACGGGTGATGAAGCGGTCGATCTTGGGCTTGCTGGCAGCGGCGTTTTCCACGCTGTCCAGAATGCGGGTGACCATGGATTCGGACAGGGACTTTTCCACCCGGACGGTGAGCTGACCTGTGGTATTGACGCAGCCGGAGACCACGCTGTCTCCCTCGGCTACGGAAACCGGCACCGGCTCGCCGGTGATGGGGGCGGTATCAATGCGGCTGCTGCCGCTGACCACGATGCCGTCCAGCGGGATACGGTCGCCGGGACGAACCAGCACGACGTCGCCGATGTTCGCTTCTCCTGCGGGAATTTCCCGCACCGTCTCGCCGTCCACCAGCTGCACCACCTCGGGGCGCAGGTCAACGGCTTCCATAATCTGGCTGCGGCTGCGGGCGACGGCTCTGTCTTCAAAATATTCGCCGACGCGGTAGAACAGCATGACGCCCACGGCCTCGGTAAAGCTGCCGGTGAAGAACGCGCCGATGGAGGCAAGGGCCATCAGGAAGTTCTCGTCCAGCATCTGGCCCCGGGCAAGGTTCTTTACGGCCGTCACAATGACTTCCCTGCCCAGCAGGACATAGGCCACGAGGCACACGCCCAGCGTCGGCCATTTCAGTCCGAAATGGTCCAGCACCAGACCCACCACAAACAGAACCGCACCGACCAGAATTGGCTTCAGGTCTTCCGACTCCTCGCCGCCGTGCTCGTGACCGTGGTCATGGCTGTGCTCGTGGGTATGTTCATGGTTGTGATGGTGTTCATGCTCATCATCGTGATGATGGTCATGAGCGTGGTCGTGATGATGCTCGTGACCGCAGCAGCAATCATGATGATGCTCATGTTCGCCGGTGTGGCTGTGGTGGGTGTGAGCGCCGTCTCTGGGGTAGAATTCCACCTCCGGCTCCACCTTCTGAGCGGCCTCCTGCAATTTGGGGAGCAGGGCGTCGGGGTCTTCGGCGGTGATCCGAAGCTGCATCGTGGCGTAGGTGAGTACAGCCTCCTGCACCTCCGGGAGTGCGTTGAGTGCCGCCTCCACCTTCGATGCGCAGTTGGCGCAGTCCAGATTCTCTACCCGATATACTTTCTTCACCATGGGAATGCCTCCCTAATTAAATGTATATATGAGCATACGCTCATTTGTTGATATCAGTATACACTGCATTTCTCCCTTTGTCAATAGGCAAATACAAAAAAATCCGGGCAGCGCCGCATTGATACGGCACTGCCCCGGCATTTTTTCAGAAAAGCAGCAAAGAAATCCACGTCACAACATTGTCCCCGTACTGGAACTCGATCCCGCAGCGCTCCAGCGTGGGAATAATGTTGATGCCCTGACTTTCCACGCAGGGGTGCATCCGCTCCGGATGGCGGCAAGGCAGGCCGTCCTCGATGGCGCACCGGGGGCAGATGGCGCAGGATTCCGTGGACAGGATATATGGTTCCACGCCCTGTTCCCGGAAGAAGCCTCCCACCTGGTTGGTGATGTCCTCGTGGTCGGCGCGGGTAGCGAGGGTCTGGGTGATGTCGGCGATGTCGGGGACCTCCGTGACGGTGGCGATCATCAGGCAGTTTTTGTAGCGCATACACTTCTCCTGACATGTCTCCACGCTGCCGACGCCGGGAGGGCACGCCCAGCTTTTGCCGTACATGGGGCATTCGTGCTCGCAGATCCACCGGACGCGCTGGGAGAATTCCAGCTCCTGCGGATCGAAGAACTGGTAGCAGTACAGGGGCAGCTCCGCCAGCTTTTCCTCTAAGATTTCCTGATTCATCCAAATTCCTCCATAATCTGAGTGCAGCCCTCTACAAGGTCGTCCCATGTTTTGCCAAAATCCCCCGTATACCAGGGATCGGCCACGTCCCGGTCAAGCAGCGGCCGGATCTTCTCCGGGTCGTCGGGAAGCAGCCGCCTCAGGAGCCGGGCGTTGCTGCTATCCATATAATAGATCCGGTCGAAATGCCGCAAGTCCGCGGCGGTCACCTGCCGTGCGGTGTGATCGCCGCAGAAAACGTCGTGCCGTCCCAATTCCCGGCGTGCAGCCGGGTAGACGGGGTTACCGATCTCCTCCCGGCTCACCGCGGCGGAGTCGATCTCAAACCGGTCGGCCACTCCCGCCCGCACGGCCATGTCCTTTAGAATATACTCCGCCATAGGACTGCGGCAAATATTGCCGTGGCATACAAATAATATCTTAATCATATGATTTTTCCTTCCTGCAATGCCTCAAAGTGCCGTATTTGCGCCATTTTGCGATTCATGCCCTGAAATCCGTGATGTACAGAATTCTGTCCAAATCCGGTTTGGAGGGCAAAATGAGGCAAATCAGTGCAAGCAAACGTAGTCAAAACGTAGTCGAAATAGCGAAAACAGACTACTGCGGTTTTGGGCAGGTATTATTCTTCATTCTACCACATCCGTCAACTTATCACCACAGAGAAAAACACAAGATATCATAGCCCTGCTAGAGTTTCTTAAAATTGACCTTCATCTAAACACTCCTTATAACAGCCCTTGTAAATTTCGCGAGTGCCGCAAAACTCTACTTTTGTCATTTCTTTTTTATTATAGGTCTGCTATGTCGCTATTTCAAGATATCACGCACAGTTTTGCTAACTCTTTCAATAGATTTATCGATAATTATTGAGAAAATGAACTTCGTTGAGAAAAAGGCGCCCCACTGACCATCACGATCAGCAGGGCGCTCGTTCTTTCTCTTCCATATTAAACTGCTCTGAAGCTTCTCTGGGTTACCGGCCTCTGTTCACCGGCGGTCTTTGCGACTTCTTCTTTTGCTTTGTTCAGTTCCTCCAAGCGGACCATCTCATTCTGGGCATCCTCCAGTCCCAGATTATCTTTTTTAAGGCAACACCGCATAAATACCAAAATCCGCATTATGCAATAGGTGCCAAATAAAAACTGTGGATAACCTCTGAATTTTTGCCCGCAAAGGC
>ERZ1026997.795-NODE-795-length-10522-cov-4.521162_pt1 | contig 10522 bp, 8 predicted proteins | sample MGYA00519289_ERZ1026997 | MGnify/ENA primary metagenome ERZ1026997 (study PRJEB26926, sample SAMN06164455) | human gut metagenome | biome: ENVO:00009003; feature: ENVO:2100002; material: ENVO:00002003 | host: Homo sapiens | place: USA | collected 2012 ... | reverse complement strand
TGTCTTAGGGTCTCGTGGGCTCGGAGATGTGTATAAGAGACAGGATTATGACCGTGACATCTATAATCACCGGCTCCAACGCCCACCTGCTGTCCACGGAGCTTTCCACCTACCTGTCGGGGCAGTATGTGGAGATCAAGGTACTGCCTCTGTCCTTCCGGGAGTTTCTGGATTTCCACGGATACACCATTACGGATTCGCTCCTGCTTCGCAAGCTGATGATGTTCCTTGCGGATAATATCGGCAACAGTGTTTCCGCAACCTCTATTGGAAATACCCTGGTCAGCGAGGGATTGCTGACGGAAGGCAATCGAAAAGTCAAACCCGCAACCCATACCATTCAGGCTTATTTCGAAGCGCTGAAGGATTCCTATATCTCCTATGAAATCAAGCGGTTTGACATTAAGGGGAAGGAATACCTGAAAACCCTCGGCAAGTATTATGTCGTGGATACGGGACTGCGGAATTATCTGCTTCGCCAACCGGTATTTCCCTTTGCTGCCGGCACAGTCACAGGGGTGAAAAAATTTTTGATATCCGATGAAATCCATGATATGATAAAATCATAGAGATGAGATAGGGCTATTACTTTGGAGGTAACTTGTGGATACAAAAGAATCACAAAGCTGGAGACCATTTTTCTTTCTGATTATTGTGATACTCTTCCTTTTCGCCGCAACAGCGGGCGTACTGTCCTATATCCGGCACCTCGCAAATGCTTCTGTGTCTGCGAAAGAGGAGCCTTTTCAGGAATGCAGCCGTCACTACGCCTTTGTCATATCCTCCAGGGACGATATTTTCTGGGAGGAAATCTTTAATCAGGCCAGGCTTTACGGGAGCACAAGGGGCATTTACCTGGAGTGGATAGGAAAAGATCTCACTGTGGACTACACGAAGAAGGAGCTTTTGGAGATCGCGATTGCTTCCGGCGTGGATGGCATTATTTTGGAGGGGGATGGAAGCGAAGATATCAGAGAGCTGATCGCGGAGGCCAACAAGGTATCCATTCCGGTCGTCACTGTCCTCTCCGACTGCAGCGGAAGCCAGAGGAAGAGCTTTGTAGGAATTGACAGCTATGATGTGGGACGCGAATATGGACGGCAGATTATCCGCGAGGCCAACAGCAATACGAAGGAAGCCCTGATCCTGATGAACGCGGCAGCGGAGGACACAGGGCAGAACATCATTTTCAACGGGATTCAAGAGACGCTGGCCAACGAGGGAAACCATTTGAATCTGACCCTGACCGCACAGGCAGTTATGGCGGATTCCCAGTTTGGGGGAGCAGAGGAAATACGCAGCATTTTTCAGGAGTATTACCTGCATCCGGAGACCATGCCGGAAATCATCGTCTGCCTCAACGAGCAGAACACTGTCAGCGTATGTCAGGCAGTAGTCGATTTCAACCTGGTTGGACAGGTGGATATTCTGGGCTATTTTGCCACTGAGACCATTCTGAACGCAATCGACCGGAATGTCATTACGGCATCTATCGCCGTGGATACACAGCAGTTGGGCATCAGAAGCTTGGAGGCGCTGGATGAATACCTGGAGACGGGCTATGTGAGCGATTTTGTGGCAATGGATGTAAACACAGTAACGAAGGACAATGTGAAGGGGTATCTGCACAATGCGAGTCCAGACAAAGGATAACCACGGCACGCCGTTTATCAGCATCCGAAATAAGCTGCTTGTCATATTTATGATTCCGACAATCATGCTTCTGAGCATTAATGCCTATATCAATGCCGAAATCAATACCATGATAGATGATATCAGCGGCATCTATGCGAGCAATACGATGCTGAATGAGCTGCAAATCAGCCTGACGCAGGTGCACCACTACCTGGAAACATTCCTGGATACCCGGGATACGGAGGCTATTGAGGGATACTTGCGGAATCAGCAGGAGTTTTCAAACAGATTGGAGCAGCTCAACGGGCGGCTGCTGGACGACGACAGCATGATTACACAAAAAAATATCCGCAGTATCTCCGAAGAATATATCCGGACAGCGGACCGGGCGGTTGAGGCCAAGCGCGGGCGGAACGTAGTGAAGTATAAGGAATACTACGATGACGCGGATCGTCTGTTCTCCTATATCAATTCTTACATATACAGCTTGAACAGCCGCCAGTTGCAGTGCAATTCGCATAACTATGAGGCGTTGTTTACCTCCCTGAAATATTCAGAAACAGCGAATCTTACCATATTATGCATGACCAGCGCGCTGGTGACCCTTCTGGTATTCCTATTGACCAGAGGCATTACAGACCCGCTGCAGCGTCTGGCGGAAGCCGCTGAGCAGGTAGCCAACGGCAGCCTGGTCGCGGAGGTCTCTGGCCCGGTGACCAACGATGAGGTTGGAATCGTGACCGCGGCGTTCAATCAGATGGTGGTCAGCCTGAAGGACAACATGGAGCAGGCCAGACAGCGCATTGCGTTGGAAAGCGCAATGAAAGAAAAACAGCTTCTGATGGAGGCGCATCTGAAAGATACACAACTGAAATATCTCCAATCCCAGATCAATCCCCACTTCCTGTTCAACACACTCAATGCCTGCGCACAGTTGGCTATGCTGGAAGGGGCTGACCGAACCTATACCTATGTGCAGAATGTGGCGGACTTCTATCGATACAATGTGCGAAAAAAAGACGGTGTTGCGACTCTTGCCGAGGAGATCGGCCTGGTGAACAACTATATCTATATTATCAACGTCCGTTTCTCCGGTGAAATTCATTTCATAAAGGAGATTGAAGAGGGCGTAACGGATGTCCCTATGCCGGCTATGATTCTGCAGCCGCTGGTGGAGAACAGCATCAATCATGGCCTGAGAGATGTGGAATGGGAAAAAAAGATATGGCTTTCCGTTTACAGGGAAAATAACCGAATCTGCGTCAGCGTCAGGGACAACGGCATCGGGATCAGCCCGGAACAGACGCAGAGCATTCTGAATAATGATCTCAACGGGAATGGTTTGCAGGAGCACACCACCGGCGTTGGACTCCGGAATGTGATCGGACGGCTGAGGCTGTTTTACAATCGGGACGATGTGATGGAGATCACCAGTACGGGTTCCGGCATGGGAACGGAAGTTGCCGTTTTTATACCGGTTTAGGGGAGGAAAAGCCATGTATAAAATCATGATCGCGGACGATGAGGGAATCGTGATTGACGCGCTGAAATTTATCATTGAAAAGAGTTTCGGAGAGACCTGTCAGGTGCGGTCTGCCAAGACCGGAAGAAGTGTGATTGAACTTGCGGAGAGCTTTCGCCCGGACATTGCGCTGATGGATATTCAGATGCCGGGTATCAATGGAATTGAAGCCATGAAGGAGATCCGCAAGACCAATAAGGACATCATTTTCATCGTGATTACCGCCTATGACAAGTTCGACTATGCCCGGGAAGCGGTTGGACTGGGGGTAATGGAATATGTCAACAAACCCATTGACCGGGTGAAAATTACCCGGCTTCTGGAACAGGCCATGGAGAGAATTAACGGGGAGCGGGAGCGGCGGAGCAACGACCTTCGGGTGAAAGAGCAGCTGGCAACGGCGACACCGATTGTGGAAAGCGGCTTCATTTACTCCGTGCTGTTTCGGCAAAATTACGTCCGGGAAGTTTCTCAGTTCAAAGATCTGCTGGGGTTTACGGAGGACAGCGGCTTCATGATGGTCATTGAATATGACGCTCAGAAGGAGACTGGAACGCTTTCCAACACGGTGGATCTCAGTGTCCAGATGTATAAGAATGACGTCCGGCTCCGGGAAACGATTAAGGAGTTCTTTCCTGCGGTCATTGGACCACAGATGGCGAATACCGTGATCCTGTTTGTACCCTGTGCCCGCTGCCCCGCAGAACAGGAATACGAGCAGAGAATTCAGGTCATCCAGAAAGCCCGCCAGATGGCGAGAAAACTCCAGGACATTGTGGATGCCAGATTCCGTGTTGGAATCGGCTCCGTGAAAAGTCTGGAAGACGCCCATACTTCCTATACGGAAGCGGTAAGCTCCTTCCAGTTTTCCTCCGGAAGCGTGGCGCATGCCGGAGACCTCCCACTGTCCTGCGGCTATGAGGAGGACTACCCCGTTGAAACAGAAAAGGCAATCTTTGAGTGTGTGCAGAGAGGCGACGTGGCGGGAACTGTCGCGGAATCCAATCGTTTTTTTGAATGGATGTCCGGGAAATGGCAGGAAGACCCACAGGACGTGCGGCTGAAAGCTCTGGAATACGTCCTATGGGCTGAGCGAATCTCTTACCGAAACGGTGGGCGAACCTATCACTTTGCTTCCCGGCGCGACTATCTGTCTGCTGTATTGAGTGCGCCGACTCTCGAGGAACTTCGGATCTGGTTCCTTCAGAAGATGCGGGCAGCGGCTGTAAACCTGACTGAAAGCAGGGAGAAGAACTCCGCTGGACTAATCAAGCAAGCGCAGGAGTATATTCGGGCGCATTTCGCCCGAGATCTGTCTCTGGACAATGTTTCCCGTCAGGTCAATGTCAGCCCGTATTATTTCACCAAGCTGTTCAAGGAGGAGACGGGGCAGACCTTTGTGGAGTATCTGACCAGCATTCGGATGGAAAAGGCCAAGACGCTGCTGAACACAACGGATAAGAGCATGAAAGAAATCTGTACCGCCGTTGGATACTCCGACCCCAATTACTTCAGCCGTTCCTTCAAGAAAAACACCGGGGAGACACCTACAGAGTACAGGGGGAAACGATGGACATGAGAATCGCTGATCGCTTGAGAGCTGCCTTGGCGGCAGCCCTGCTTCTGATCCTGATGACAGGCTGCGGTTCGGAGCCGAAAGCATCGCCGGACACGCAGGAGGCATGCCTCCAGATCGGTATGCTTTTTGATAACTTTGTCATGGAACGATGGGAAAGAGACCGCGATGTGTTCGTGTCTGCCGCACGGGAGCTGGGCGCAGAAGTAAATGTACAGAACGCGAACGGAAGTGTAGAAGAACAGGTCAAACTGATGGAATACTTTATCCAGAAAAAAGTAGATGCCATCGTGATCGTGCCAATTGACTCCGCTCCTCTTTTGGAGACCGTCCAAAAAGCACAGAGTGCCAATATCAAAGTAATCGCCTACGACCGACTTATTGTGGGTGCGCATCCTGACCTTTATATCACCTTTGACAACAGAAAGGTAGGGGAACTGATGGCACAAACGCTTTTGAGCAATACAGAAACGACATCCGACCTTCTTTTGATCTGCGGCCCATTGACAGATCATAACGTGCTGGAGGTCGAGGAAGGCTTCCTGTCGGAAATCCAGGGGAAGGACGTAAGTGTTCTGGATACCTATTACACCGATGGATGGAAGCCGGAGAATGCCGGAGCCTACATCCGGGAGCATCGTGAGCTGGTGGAGTCCGTTTCCGGCATTATGTGCGGCAATGACAATCTGGCCGGGGCGGTGGTGGACGCGCTTGCGGAGCAGCGCCTGGCAGGAAAAGTCCGCGTAGTTGGTCAGGATGGAGATCTGGCAGCCTGCCAGCGGATCGTGGAGGGCACCCAGTCCATGACGGTATACAAGCCGGTGGACAAGCTGGCTTCCCGGGCAGCGCAGGAAACGGTACGCCTGATAAAGGGCGAAACCCTTGAATGTGAATATTTCCTTACAGAAGACGGGGATCAGATTCCCTATATCCGTCTTGCGCCTGTTGCCGTTACACTGGACAATATGCAGAGCGTTATCATTGACAGCGGATTTCATTTGAGAGAGGATGTGTACCTGAACCGACCGGATTTGATGAAACCGTAAATCGGATAAGGAAAGCTCTGAATTGAAGCAGCGGGAGAACTGGTTGGTATTACCGGTTCTCTCGCTGCGTTTGTGCATTTAGCACAAATATAACCCCTGGGAATTTTGCTATTATGATGAATATGTAGCAATTTTCAAACCTATTAAACAACGATAACGCAAAACAATGCTATTTCCGGCAAAACATTTTCAGAATGCACAGGAATGTGAAGAATGTGTAAAACAAATTCATCATTATTTATGATAAAGTCAAACCATCAAAGGCCGGAGCAAATTCTGACGGCCAATAATAAGGAGGGTTTTCTATGAAGAAGAAGTTGATTAGTCTGCTCTGTGTGGCATCCCTACTGATCGGCCTGCTGGCCGGCTGCGGCAGTTCCGGCAGTGCACAGACCGCCAACGGAGCGAAGCCTGCCGCTGACAAGTCTGCGAGCGGAACCATTCAGGTTGGCATCGTGCTGCCTACCAAGGATGAGCCCAGATGGCTGCAGGATCAGGCACAGTTTGAGTCCATCCTGAGCGATGCCGGATTCACTAACCAGGTCATGTTCAGCCAGGGTTCTTCCGCGACTGAAAAGACAAACGTTGAGACGCTGATCTCCAAGGGAATTTCCGTGCTGATTATCTGCGCGCAGGACGGTGCTGCTGCCGCAGCTGCCGTTGAAGCGGCCAAGGCTGCCGGCGTGACCGTTATTGCTTATGACCGGCTGATCACCGGTACGGACGCGGTTGATTACTATGTGACATTCGACAGCTTTGCGGTCGGCGCGGCTCAGGGCCAGTATCTGGTAGACAACGCCCCTGCGGGCAGCGGCATCCCCCTGTACCTGTACGCCGGCGCGGCTACCGACAACAACGCGTTTATCTTCTTCGAGGGCGCCTGGAGCGTGCTCCAGCCCAAGATTGCTGACGGAACCTTTGTGATTGAGAACTCTTCCGAGGCAGAGGCTCTGCAGAACAAGGCTGAGCTCACCCGTGACGAAGTCGGCAAAATCGTCGGTCAGGTTACGACGGATTGGGATTTCAATGTTGCTAAGTCCAAGGCAGAGGCCAATCTGACCGCTGTTGGCGCGGACAAGAAGGGCGACGTTCTGGTTCTCGCCCCCAATGACGGCACTGCCCGTTCTATCGCGGATGTGTTCGCCGCTGACAAGGATGTCTCCAGCTACGTAATCACCGGTCAAGATTCTGAGAAGGCTTCTGTCCAGTATGTGATCGATGGCAAGCAGTCCATGACCGTGTTTAAGGATACCCGCACCTTGGCAGCTGATTCCGTCGCGATGGCAATGTCCATTCTGAACGGCGAAACGCCCAAGACCGATACCACCTACAACAATGGTGTAAAGGATGTCCCCGCAAAGCAGACTGACATTGTCGTTGTAACGAAGAGCAACGTGAAAGAAGCACTGATCGATTCCGAGTACTATGACGCATCTGACTTCACCGGTCTGTAATTTCTAAGGGAAGAAAGTTACCATATGCGAAAGGCCGGCTTTTGGCTTCAAAAAGCCGGCCTTTTGGCAGATTTGATACGAATTCTCGATGAAATAGTTTAATTGTTCTCAAGAAGGCACCGCCTGCTGGCGTTGCCGAATATGTGATTTTCGAAATGGGAAATCACATATTCCCATCTCATATGATTCTCTAAAAAAATGCTTAATCCGAATTGATGAAACATATTAAAAGAGAATCAGCATGAATGAACTGTATTGCCGCCGGGAGGCGGACGATCGAAAGGAGGCAGGGCATGAGCGAATATATTCTGGAAATGCGCGGCATCACAAAGACATTTCCGGGTGTAAAGGCCCTGGACAATGTGAATTTTAAAGTCAGGCGGGGAGAAATTCACTGCCTCGTCGGAGAAAACGGAGCCGGAAAATCAACACTGATGAAGGTCCTCTCCGGCGTTTACCCGCACGGAACCTATGAGGGAGATATTGTCTACAACGGAGAGGTTCAGCAATTTCGATCCATTGCGGACAGCGAGGAGCAGGGAATCTCGATTATCTATCAGGAGCTTGCCCTGGTTCCGGAACTCTCAATTTATGAGAATATCTTTTTCGGGCACGAAATTATGTCCGGTCATCATATTGACTGGAACGAAACCATCGTTAGGGCGAAAGAGGTCCTGAAAAAGGTGCGGCTGGATGTGGATCCTTCCACAAAGGTGAAGAATCTGGGTGTCGGTACACAGCAGCTGGTGGAGATTGCCAAGGCACTCTCTAAAAATGTAAAACTGCTGATTCTGGATGAGCCTACGTCATCCTTGAATGAGGATGACAGCCAAAACCTGCTGCAGCTGATTCGAGAACTGAAGGAACAGGGCGTTACCTGCATCATGATTTCTCACAGACTGAAGGAAATCATAGAAATCGCGGATACCATTACGGTACTGCGGGACGGCGCTACGATCTGTTCCATGGATGCCAGAGAGACAGCGGTGACCGAGTCCGAAATCATCAAGCACATGGTCGGTCGGGAGATTGACAATATCTACCCGAAGCGGGAGCAGCAAAATATTGGAGACATCAGCTTTGAGGTTCGCAACTGGACTGTCGAGGATTCCGCAACGGGTAAGGAAATCCTTCACAACGTCAATCTGAATGTCAGAAAAGGCGAAATTGTCGGCCTTCAGGGCCTGATGGGTGCGGGACGTACGGAATTTGCCATGAGCATTTTTGGCAATCCCTCACATTACCATATTAAAAGCGGAGAAATTTTCCTGAATGGAGAAAAGGTTTCCTTCGACAAGCCGCGGGATGCCATTAAGAAGGGAATCGCTTATGTTTCCGAGGATCGCAAGGGTAACGGTCTGGTGCTGATTCAGAATATCAAGTACAACATCACTCTGGCGGATTTGGAATGCCTTCAGAATGGCTTATCGATAGACGAAAATAAAGAAATTCAGATGGCCAATGAGCTGAAATCTTCTATGAACATCAAAGCGCCTTCCATTATGCAAAAAGTAGGCAACCTCAGCGGTGGAAACCAACAGAAGGTACAGCTGGCAAAATGGCTGTTTGCAAAGCCGAAAGTCCTGATTTTGGACGAACCCACCCGGGGAATTGACGTCGGTGCAAAATATGAGATCTACACGCTGATGAATCGGCTTGTAGAAGAAGGCATGAGCATTATAATGATTTCCTCTGAGCTGCCTGAGGTTTTGGGAATGAGCGACAGACTGTATGTCATGTCGGGCGGCAGCATTACCGGTGAACTGTCGGCGGAGGAAGCCGATGAAAGAAAAGTCATGGCTATGGCTGTCAGATCATAGGAGGTTTCGGAATGGAAAAGACGACACAAAACGAGCCGGAAAAGAAGAGCTTTATCAGTGAACTTTTTTGCCTCGCAAAGACGAATATCAGAGATTACATGATGTATATCGCCCTGGTAATCATCATGATATTCTTTAACTGGAAGACCCAGGGCGCCTTTTTACAGGCAGCCAACATAAGCAATCTGATCAAGCAGGTCGGCTATGTGGCAGTCCTTGCCATCGGTATGACCCTGATTCTGATTTTGAAGCACATTGATCTTTCTGTAGGCTATGTAGCCGGCTTCTCGGGAGCCATTGCCGCGATTCTGATGACGCAGTTTGGAGTTAACGAGTGGGTCGCTATTTTGGCTGTCTTGGTGCTTGGCCTTTGCATTGGTCTCTATCAGGGCACATTGGTAACAAGAGTTGGCGTCCCCGCGTTCGTTACGACATTGGCCGGTATGTTTATTTTCCGCGGCCTGCTGAGCCGTGCCCTTCAGAAAACCGGCACCATCATTGTTCCGAACAAGGGCTTCAATGCCCTGTCCAACGGATTCATCCCTGACATTCCCGGCGTGGACCTTGGATTCCATCTGCTCACCGTTCTGATCGGAGTCATTCTTGTCGCCGTTCTGATTTTCACGCAGGTTAAGGCCCGCCAGAATAAGCTGAAGTATCATTTCCATGTAACTTCCATGCCGGTATTCCTGCTGGGTATTGCCCTTGAGTCAGCGATTATCATGTATGTTATTTGGATACTGGCAAATTACAGCGGCCTGCCCTGGACGGCTGTAATTGTAGCAGCGGTGCTGCTGAGCTACAATTACTTGCTGAACAAAACAAGACTGGGCCGGTACATCTATGGTATTGGCGGCAATGACCAGGCGGCAGAATTGTCAGGCGTCGATGTCAAAAAGGTGACGCAGTTTGCATTCTGCTCGATGAGTGTCCTTGCCGCATTGGCTGGTGTCCTCTACACGTCCCGTCTCCAGTCTGCGACTCCTACAGCGGGCAATGCCTTTGAGATGGACGCAATTGCTTCTTCCTATATTGGCGGCACCGCTGTCAGCGGCGGCATTGGCAAAGTGACAAACGCTGTCGTAGGCGCCTTCGTGATCGTGTCTCTGACAAACGGTATGAATCTGATGGGTGTTGATATCTCCTATCAGTACATTGTAAAGGGCATTATTTTTGTAATTGCGGTTGCTTTTGACGTGCGCAGCCGCCGCAAAGCAAAGTAAAGGATCAGCAGTGCGGAAAAAGACCTCTTTCGGCGTCCCTTCGTGGGACGTTCCCGCAGATTTTTTTGCTGCGCAGTACCGCAGTCCGGCTGGATAACGCTCCTGATACTAGGGCAGCACCGCGCAATTGCGTCTTCGAGTCTCAGCCGCCTTTTTGCCCCACTTCCGCAGTTCCGAAAATGGGAAATATTGCGCAGCCGTTGCCAGCGCAAGCTGGCTTACGGATGCGGCATACCCCTTGCGGGT
>ERZ1026997.794-NODE-794-length-10532-cov-5.355159_pt1 | contig 10532 bp, 7 predicted proteins | sample MGYA00519289_ERZ1026997 | MGnify/ENA primary metagenome ERZ1026997 (study PRJEB26926, sample SAMN06164455) | human gut metagenome | biome: ENVO:00009003; feature: ENVO:2100002; material: ENVO:00002003 | host: Homo sapiens | place: USA | collected 2012 ... | reverse complement strand
TACGAGATGTCTTAGGGTCTCGTGGGCTCGGAGATGTGTATAAGAGACAGCATGTTAAGTGCAGCCCCTGTATGCGTAGGCCCAGAATCTGGACACTCGATTTCAGGCAACTGCAAATCCTCCAATTCCGTTAATGGCAAGATTTGTCTTACATCACGGTCGTAGGTGATAATGCTTATACATGCAGTTTCCAAAGCATACGGGTCAAGACGCAATGAGGCAATCATATCAGAAAGCCCCACTTTGACACTTTCTATCGGCTCTCCTTTCATAGAACCGCTGGTGTCAATCAGAATATACACAGGTAATCTTCTACTCATGATTATGTGGAAATAACCCGAAAGGTATTTGAAACAGAATACCTTTCGGGCATGGTCTATGTTTATACAACAATGTTCACTTCAGGAGGTGGAGGAGGAAGTTCACTCATAGTCGTAGCCTCAGCTGCAGTTTCCTCCACAGACTTGCTACTGGTGCTGATACTTGCAGACACCCATTTGAAGAACGCCTTGATAGTCGCACTATCCGCCGTATCAAGCTGCACTACGTTTTCTGTAATTTGTTTCAAGGTGTCTGTGCTTGCTCCCTGTCCGGCAGCACACGCTACTACCATGCCACATTTACGTTTTTTGAATTCTACAAGTCCTCTTGAAATGTCATCAGTTGGCACTCCATCGGTCATAATAAATATCAGTGGTCTCCAGTCACCCTTTACTTCTGCTGTGGTTTTTGTTATCTCGCTGTCAATTTTTTGAGAAAGAAGTTCAAGTGCACCACCAAGTGCAGTGCATCCACTTGCATCAATATTGGGTTGCTGGAATGCAGCTAACTCCGTCAATGGAGTTACCTGTTGTGCAGAAGAATTGAAAGTAATGATACTTATGTATGCAGTTTCAAGTGCATAGGGATCACTACGCAGTGTGGAGATTAGCGTCTGAACGCCATTCTTCACGGCCTCAATAGGCTCTCCGTACATAGAGCCGCTGGTGTCGAGGAGTAGATAAACGGGTAATCTTCTCATATTATCTTATTTTGAATAATCTTTCATAACTCTGGCGATAGTATTCACAATTGATGGGTCAGGAAAAGCATCGCCAATTGCCGCAAATTTCCAATCTCCATTTCTGCGATACAGCTTTCCCATAACAAGAGCCCTCATGCCGACGCAATCAGTTTTGGTTGCAACGTCATATTGAGCAAATACTTGTTTGGGAGCTTTATCAGGCGTTCCTTCAAACATACGAATAGAAGCGTATGGGATACCCGAAAAATCTCCGCTGTATTCGTTGTTATTGTATATATTTAAGAAGAATACAATGGAATTTACATTGTCGTTCACTCTATTCAAGTCGACTGTAATAATTTCATTGTCAAGACCATCATCACCGTCTTGATCACCAGTCAAGTCATCGCCTGTATGGTGTAATGCACGGTCAATAGAGTCAAGTTTTCCATTGGGCAGACCTATTTTCCTATCACCAAAGTGATATAAAGGAGACCAAATATGGTCAATAGGCTTTCCATCAATGTCAAACATCAAACAACTTAAATCCAAGTCGACATCTACATTGGAAGACATAAGTCCAAAGAAGGACTTTTTGACAATAGCCCCCCAGTTGCAACCCACACAGAAATTGGTGAGTTTCGCACCCGTTTCTTTTTCAAGATTGATGCGCTGTCCTTTTTCTAATCGTATTGCCATAATTAATATTTTTAGTCTTTACTACCTGGTGAATAATTAAAGCCCCATCCGTACTGTTTGTCACAATCTCTATGGCCATCATGGAATGTCAGTAGTTTTTTGACGGTAATCGAATTATCTCCACCAAAGTCTAATTGAGCAATGGCGCAGAATTTCTTGGCACTATATTGTTGCCCCATTTCCACAATGACATCATCACTACCTGGTACTTTTACCTTAACCACAGCATTAGTTTCCGACCATTTTGCTACACCTTCATATATAAAGGTATATACAATAATTCGTTTGATGTCATTCACACCTATAGGGTTTACCAAGATGGTTTCTCCAGAAGAAGAGCCACCTCCACGGTCATCACCCTGATGCCAAATATATGGAGATTGGTCATAACAGCCCTGACGTGTGTTTTGGTGACGGTTTCCACCCCTTCCATGAGAAAACTGAAGACCATCAATCAGCATCTTTTTCCCATCACGAAGTTCGTAGAAACATCCCAAGTCAAGATCTACCGCATTGCCAAACAAACTTTTCAAGAAACCACCTTTATTCCAGTCAAGATTGATGACAATCTCTCCAGTCAAAGGCTTACCAGTTCCTTTTTCAAGATTGATACGATGACTATCGCCACCTTTTTCAAGAATTATAGCCATAAGCTACATAAATTTAGATGCATATTTACGACATATCGGTTCAAGACCGTCTGTATGGGCATCGCCGACTGCCTGAAATTTCCATTCAGAACCACGACGGTACAATCTGCCAAATTCAACTCCCTTATCCGTCGAGAAGTCCTCATCTAGGTCGTAGCGACAGATTACGTCCCCTGTTATTGCATTCTTGATTTGGATATAAGCATCACGTACTTGTCCGAAATTATATTTGCATCGTGGATCGTTCAAATCGTTCGGATTCCAATAAATGCTGACAGTGAAAAGAATTTCCTTGACTGATGGTGATGTCTTTGTCAAATCCACATCAATTTCCTCATTGCCTTCCCCCGTGTCGTCATCATCGTCTCCAAGGTCATCAATAGAACCTAAGACACTTTTGTCCAATGATACAGGTCGCATAACAGGTTTTCCCTTTTCATCATAAATTTGATTACCTCTTTCGTCTAATGCCGGAGTTTGATTAGGGGAGCCATAGAAAACAAAATTATATTCATGCTCTATTTGTCCGCTATTGCCCAACAGGAATGTAGAGGCATCCAAATCGTAAGGTGGATTGGCGTTGGGATTAACCTTCCACCCCATTTCCACTTTCAAACGGGTCAAACTATTATCAATCTCTACCCGTTGTCCTTTTATCAGATTAATAGCCATAGGTTTTGTAGATATAAGGGTTAGGCGTACTTATTGACAAGCGATTGCAATCCGCCTTTATTGCCGTTTCCTATAGCTTCAAATTTCCATTCACCTCCACGGCGATACAAGCGTCCAAATTCCACTGCTGTTTCAATAGAGAAATCTTCATCCAAATCGTAACGTGCAATCTCGGTATCTGTCTTGGCATCATAAATGCGTATGTAGGAATTACGCACTTGACCAAAGTTCTGTTTACGTTCTTCGGCCTTATAAATAGTCGCTGTGAAGATGATTTCTTGTATCTTTGGGGCAACTTTGGTTAAATCCACATTTATTGTCTCATCATCACCACCATCGCTGTTTCCACCAGTCAAGTCATCTCCCGTAGATTCAACAGAACCGTCAGGAGACTTCTGATTGTTATAGAAAACAAAGTATTCATCTGCTGGAATCTTGCCGTTACTTCCAAGCATAAATGCAGAAGCATCCAAATCGAAATCATAACCGGTTCCTTCATTAGGATCCCAGCCGAGACCTACACCTACCAGCGTAAGACCCTTGTCCATGCTGATTCTTTGACCTTTTTCGAGATTAATCATAATTTTTTAAGTTTTGATATTGAACTATTTTGATGCAAAATTAGCACTGTCATTTCTCTTTTTCCTGATTTTAGTAATGTTACAACCCAATGTCTCGAAAAGAGGGGGGGCGAAAGTTGCAACCTTTGACCCACATTTCGAGTATGATTATAATGCTGATATTTTCATCCACTCTTCAGAGTCTGATATTGGCTGTATATCAATTTTTTCAAAGCCACAACAGCAACATAGTGAGGTCGGTATGTTCACAGCATAATTTCCGTACATATTTCGTTGTATCATATAGTCTTCAGCATGATAAAGAACATCGCTCAATTTCGATATTTGTTTTTTTAGCAAACTTATCATTGGAAGCCTAATTTCTGGAATCTCTATGTTGGGAGCCTTGCCTTTTTCTCCACCAAACATACTATATATAAGCTGATACTTACGCATAACCGCCTTCATTCGCTTTTCATATCTATCCATCTGTTTTGGTGTTTGAGGTTTGTTGAAGTTTATACCTCCACTGGCAGATTCCAATACGAACAGAGCATAGAGGGCTTTCTCACGTCTGTGGATTTTTTCGATCTTCACATCTGCTTCGGGAAAATATATTCGTTCACGGAGTGGGTCTAAAACAACAGCACTACGTACCCCTTTGCGCAACATAAGAATATCGAAAATCTGCTTGTAGTAGCCAGTGAAAATAAATCTGCCATTAGACTCTTGGATATAATTCAATCCCAAATTGTGATAGTTCTCGGAAAATAAGTCCATTATCTTGCGAATTGAATACAATGGATTATCTTCAATTTCCACCAACAGAAAATTAGACATCCTTTTGTCGCTAACAGTTGACTCTCCAATTTTTATCAGAAAAGAAGGGTTGATGGTTCTTAGTTCTTTAATGGATAGTTTTGTCGCTAATTGGTTGTTGCAGAAAGATTCGGTAGAAAGATTCTGCATCTGTTTAATTATGACATGAAGTCGCTCTGTACTAACTTTCGGATAGAGAAATTCCGCTATTCTTAACAAATCGGCTTCTATAATGCTACAATAGTGTTCGGAAACCTTTGGCAAATAAACAAGTTCAAAACCTGCCAGCCTAACTTCGGAGCAAATTTCTCTATATGACAATCTCATTTGCTCATTAACCGTGTTATTATATTCGCTTTCCAAATAGAGTATCTGCGAATTCTCAAATGTAATGATTGAAGTATCTACAGAAAACACTGATATATCATTGGTTGCTTTGAGTGTCAATAAAAGACGTAAAGAGGTGAGCAATAAAGCCTCTTCTTTGGCACAATAGTTATCAGACATGGCAACCTGATTAAAATCATTCATCAATAAGTGTTTGGTTTCCTCATTGAAGTATGAAATTGTTTCCAGAGCTTTGGCAAAAGTACATGATTCTGCAAAAGCCTCGTCTTCTTTTGTGATGGCATACTTCTCTCTCAAGACATCAAGAAATTCTATCTCTCTTGTGTCTATTATACCATCTGCCTTTATTAAGTCAGAGACAATTCTTACAATACTTGCTCTTTCTATTTGTTTCATTGTCTTATTTGGATTGCTATCAATATCTCTTAAATAGAGATTATGACATATTGTTAGTCACTTACATATAGCCTTTTAGCGTGATTAGTGAACAGCTTTCCTAAACAGCGAAAGCAAAATTTACACAATGAGTATGTTTAGGAGCATAAAATGATTTGGGTCTCAATTGTTTTTGTTACCTTTGTGTTTAATTGAGTATCTCTATTTAAGAGATATTGATAGCAATCCAAATAAGACAATGAAACAAATAGAAAGAGCAAGTATTGTAAGAATTGTCTCTGACTTAATAAAGGCAGATGGTATAATAGACACAAGAGAGATAGAATTTCTTGATGTCTTGAGAGAGAAGTATGCCATCACAAAAGAAGACGAGGCTTTTGCAGAATCATGTACTTTTGCCAAAGCTCTGGAAACAATTTCATACTTCAATGAGGAAACCAAACACTTATTGATGAATGATTTTAATCAGGTTGCCATGTCTGATAACTATTGTGCCAAAGAAGAGGCTTTATTGCTCACCTCTTTACGTCTTTTATTGACACTCAAAGCAACCAATGATATATCAGTGTTTTCTGTAGATACTTCAATCATTACATTTGAGAATTCGCAGATACTCTATTTGGAAAGCGAATATAATAACACGGTTAATGAGCAAATGAGATTGTCATATAGAGAAATTTGCTCCGAAGTTAGGCTGGCAGGTTTTGAACTTGTTTATTTGCCAAAGGTTTCCGAACACTATTGTAGCATTATAGAAGCCGATTTGTTAAGAATAGCGGAATTTCTCTATCCGAAAGTTAGTACAGAGCGACTTCATGTCATAATTAAACAGATGCAGAATCTTTCTACCGAATCTTTCTGCAACAACCAATTAGCGACAAAACTATCCATTAAAGAACTAAGAACCATCAACCCTTCTTTTCTGATAAAAATTGGAGAGTCAACTGTTAGCGACAAAAGGATGTCTAATTTTCTGTTGGTGGAAATTGAAGATAATCCATTGTATTCAATTCGCAAGATAATGGACTTATTTTCCGAGAACTATCACAATTTGGGATTGAATTATATCCAAGAGTCTAATGGCAGATTTATTTTCACTGGCTACTACAAGCAGATTTTCGATATTCTTATGTTGCGCAAAGGGGTACGTAGTGCTGTTGTTTTAGACCCACTCCGTGAACGAATATATTTTCCCGAAGCAGATGTGAAGATCGAAAAAATCCACAGACGTGAGAAAGCCCTCTATGCTCTGTTCGTATTGGAATCTGCCAGTGGAGGTATAAACTTCAACAAACCTCAAACACCAAAACAGATGGATAGATATGAAAAGCGAATGAAGGCGGTTATGCGTAAGTATCAGCTTATATATAGTATGTTTGGTGGAGAAAAAGGCAAGGCTCCCAACATAGAGATTCCAGAAATTAGGCTTCCAATGATAAGTTTGCTAAAAAAACAAATATCGAAATTGAGCGATGTTCTTTATCATGCTGAAGACTATATGATACAACGAAATATGTACGGAAATTATGCTGTGAACATACCGACCTCACTATGTTGCTGTTGTGGCTTTGAAAAAATTGATATACAGCCAATATCAGACTCTGAAGAGTGGATGAAAATATCAGCATTATAATCATACTCGAAATGTGGGTCAAAGGTTGCAACTTTCGCCCCCCCTCTTTTCGAGACATTGGGTTGTAACATTACTAAAATCAGGAAAAAGAGAAATGACAGTGCTAATTTTGCATCAAAATAGTTCAATATCAAAACTTAAAAAATTATGATTAATCTCGAAAAAGGTCAAAGAATCAGCATGGACAAGGGTCTTACGCTGGTAGGTGTAGGTCTCGGCTGGGATCCTAATGAAGGAACCGGTTATGATTTCGATTTGGATGCTTCTGCATTTATGCTTGGAAGTAACGGCAAGATTCCAGCAGATGAATACTTTGTTTTCTATAACAATCAGAAGTCTCCTGACGGTTCTGTTGAATCTACGGGAGATGACTTGACTGGTGGAAACAGCGATGGTGGTGATGATGAGACAATAAATGTGGATTTAACCAAAGTTGCCCCAAAGATACAAGAAATCATCTTCACAGCGACTATTTATAAGGCCGAAGAACGTAAACAGAACTTTGGTCAAGTGCGTAATTCCTACATACGCATTTATGATGCCAAGACAGATACCGAGATTGCACGTTACGATTTGGATGAAGATTTCTCTATTGAAACAGCAGTGGAATTTGGACGCTTGTATCGCCGTGGAGGTGAATGGAAATTTGAAGCTATAGGAAACGGCAATAAAGGCGGATTGCAATCGCTTGTCAATAAGTACGCCTAACCCTTATATCTACAAAACCTATGGCTATTAATCTGATAAAAGGACAACGGGTAGAGATTGATAATAGTTTGACCCGTTTGAAAGTGGAAATGGGGTGGAAGGTTAATCCCAACGCCAATCCACCTTACGATTTGGATGCCTCTACATTCCTGTTGGGCAATAGCGGACAAATAGAGCATGAATATAATTTTGTTTTCTATGGCTCCCCTAATCAAACTCCGGCATTAGACGAAAGAGGTAATCAAATTTATGATGAAAAGGGAAAACCTGTTATGCGACCTGTATCATTGGACAAAAGTGTCTTAGGTTCTATTGATGACCTTGGAGACGATGATGACGACACGGGGGAAGGCAATGAGGAAATTGATGTGGATTTGACAAAGACATCACCATCAGTCAAGGAAATTCTTTTCACTGTCAGCATTTATTGGAATCCGAACGATTTGAACGATCCACGATGCAAATATAATTTCGGACAAGTACGTGATGCTTATATCCAAATCAAGAATGCAATAACAGGGGACGTAATCTGTCGCTACGACCTAGATGAGGACTTCTCGACGGATAAGGGAGTTGAATTTGGCAGATTGTACCGTCGTGGTTCTGAATGGAAATTTCAGGCAGTCGGCGATGCCCATACAGACGGTCTTGAACCGATATGTCGTAAATATGCATCTAAATTTATGTAGCTTATGGCTATAATTCTTGAAAAAGGTGGCGATAGTCATCGTATCAATCTTGAAAAAGGAACTGGTAAGCCTTTGACTGGAGAGATTGTCATCAATCTTGACTGGAATAAAGGTGGTTTCTTGAAAAGTTTGTTTGGCAATGCGGTAGATCTTGACTTGGGATGTTTCTACGAACTTCGTGATGGGAAAAAGATGCTGATTGATGGTCTTCAGTTTTCTCATGGAAGGGGTGGAAACCGTCACCAAAACACACGTCAGGGCTGTTATGACCAATCTCCATATATTTGGCATCAGGGTGATGACCGTGGAGGTGGCTCTTCTTCTGGAGAAACCATCTTGGTAAACCCTATAGGTGTGAATGACATCAAACGAATTATTGTATATACCTTTATATATGAAGGTGTAGCAAAATGGTCGGAAACTAATGCTGTGGTTAAGGTAAAAGTACCAGGTAGTGATGATGTCATTGTGGAAATGGGGCAACAATATAGTGCCAAGAAATTCTGCGCCATTGCTCAATTAGACTTTGGTGGAGATAATTCGATTACCGTCAAAAAACTACTGACATTCCATGATGGCCATAGAGATTGTGACAAACAGTACGGATGGGGCTTTAATTATTCACCAGGTAGTAAAGACTAAAAATATTAATTATGGCAATACGATTAGAAAAAGGACAGCGCATCAATCTTGAAAAAGAAACGGGTGCGAAACTCACCAATTTCTGTGTGGGTTGCAACTGGGGGGCTATTGTCAAAAAGTCCTTCTTTGGACTTATGTCTTCCAATGTAGATGTCGACTTGGATTTAAGTTGTTTGATGTTTGACATTGATGGAAAGCCTATTGACCATATTTGGTCTCCTTTATATCACTTTGGTGATAGGAAAATAGGTCTGCCCAATGGAAAACTTGACTCTATTGACCGTGCATTACACCATACAGGCGATGACTTGACTGGTGATCAAGACGGTGATGATGGTCTTGACAATGAAATTATTACAGTCGACTTGAATAGAGTGAACGACAATGTAAATTCCATTGTATTCTTCTTAAATATATACAATAACAACGAATACAGCGGAGATTTTTCGGGTATCCCATACGCTTCTATTCGTATGTTTGAAGGAACGCCTGATAAAGCTCCCAAACAAGTATTTGCTCAATATGACGTTGCAACCAAAACTGATTGCGTCGGCATGAGGGCTCTTGTTATGGGAAAGCTGTATCGCAGAAATGGAGATTGGAAATTTGCGGCAATTGGCGATGCTTTTCCTGACCCATCAATTGTGAATACTATCGCCAGAGTTATGAAAGATTATTCAAAATAAGATAATATGAGAAGATTACCCGTTTATCTACTCCTCGACACCAGCGGCTCTATGTACGGAGAGCCTATTGAGGCCGTGAAGAATGGCGTTCAGACGCTAATCTCCACACTGCGTAGTGATCCCTATGCACTTGAAACTGCATACATAAGTATCATTACTTTCAATTCTTCTGCACAACAGGTAACTCCATTGACGGAGTTAGCTGCATTCCAGCAACCCAATATTGATGCAAGTGGATGCACTGCACTTGGTGGTGCACTTGAACTTCTTTCTCAAAAAATTGACAGCGAGATAACAAAAACCACAGCAGAAGTAAAGGGTGACTGGAGACCACTGATATTTATTATGACCGATGGAGTGCCAACTGATGACATTTCAAGAGGACTTGTAGAATTCAAAAAACGTAAATGTGGCATGGTAGTAGCGTGTGCTGCCGGACAGGGAGCAAGCACAGACACCTTGAAACAAATTACAGAAAACGTAGTGCAGCTTGATACGGCGGATAGTGCGACTATCAAGGCGTTCTTCAAATGGGTGTCTGCAAGTATCAGCACCAGTAGCAAGTCTGTGGAGGAAACTGCAGCTGAGGCTACGACTATGAGTGAACTTCCTCCTCCACCTCCTGAAGTGAACATTGTTGTATAAACATAGACCATGCCCGAAAGGTATTCTGTTTCAAATACCTTTCGGGTTATTTCCACATAATCATGAGTAGAAGATTACCTGTGTATATTCTGATTGACACCAGCGGTTCTATGAAAGGAGAGCCGATAGAAAGTGTCAAAGTGGGGCTTTCTGATATGATTGCCTCATTGCGTCTTGACCCGTATGCTTTGGAAACTGCATGTATAAGCATTATCACCTACGACCGTGATGTAAGACAAATCTTGCCATTAACGGAATTGGAGGATTTGCAGTTGCCTGAAATCGAGTGTCCAGATTCTGGGCCTACGCATACAGGGGCTGCACTTAACATGCTGTCTCTTATACACATCTCCGAGCCCACGAGACCCTAAGACATCTCGTA
>ERZ1026997.787-NODE-787-length-10626-cov-47.296188_pt1 | contig 10626 bp, 13 predicted proteins | sample MGYA00519289_ERZ1026997 | MGnify/ENA primary metagenome ERZ1026997 (study PRJEB26926, sample SAMN06164455) | human gut metagenome | biome: ENVO:00009003; feature: ENVO:2100002; material: ENVO:00002003 | host: Homo sapiens | place: USA | collected 2012 ... | reverse complement strand
CTTATGGAATAAGTTTAGAGTTACTGCTGATGGTGGTCTTCGTAGAGAATATAGATATACAGATGATTTATTTATTGATGCTTTAGTTAAAGCTCATGCTGATGTTGCTAGTGATAGTCAGCGAGTTATTGGTATTATGATTGATACTGAAACTGAACTTCATAAAAAGAATAAAGATTCTGAAGCTAGTTAAGTTTATAGTGTAGACTCCCCGTAGAGGATGAGATAGTGCTGTTGAGCTTATTAAAGCTAATTCTCATTTGCTTGTCATTTTCTACATTTTCTTGCCATTTTGTTTATTGGGTTTGTTATAGTTAATAATGTTGATGATAATCATTCTCTACTCGGAGTTTATTTTATATATAAAGATATGGAAAGAACTGATATTTATTTTGTTGAAGATGATACATATTTCAATAATAATGTTGAAGGTGTTGAAATTCATGCAGAATGTCTAAGTCAAGATTTTGACGATATTTCTTGGGAACCAATAGTTGATGATAGTCCTATTGTTGACCCTGAAAATGATGTTTTTGGTTATTATGATTAAATAAATAAAATTATGGAAAATATTAATATTAAAGTTATTCTTGATGAAGTTTTTGGTAAATCTTGTGATAGTATTACTTGTGATAGTATTACTTGTGATATCTGTAAATATAAAGAAGATTGCGAACTTATTAATAAATTCATTAATGATATTAAAGATAAAGGTTTATCTCCAGACCAATGTGTTAGAGGTTTAGCTTTATTTGTATATGTTCTTGAAGAACAAAAATACATTAATGATTTTGGTAAAACTCAAGAAGATATTATTAAACTTGTTACTGAGAATGGATTTGAACTTGATTGGCTTATTAATCGTTGGGATAGTATAATTGAAGATAAAGATATTCTTAAACCTATTATTGCTGTTTTTCCTAAATATGCTAAAGATATGATTATTAATATTGTTGAAGCTAATACTAAAATTAATCATTTTATAAGTCAACATATTGTTGATAGTTCTTATAAAGAACGTAATGAAATTATTAAAATGGTTAATCAATCTGTTGATAATAATAAACAAGAAAATAAGTTTAAGAATGTTAGTGATGATGAAATTTATGCTGAAATTAAACGTAGAAAAGCAAATAAATCTGCTAAATAATCCCACATAAGTTTTTGATTTTATTTCTAACACTATTGTCTGTGAAGATAATAGTGTTATTTCACTTGCTGATGATGGAGGAATTGAACTCCGAAACTATGATATTGTTATTATCCGTTTTAATTTCTAAAATTGTAGGTTTTGTAATAGTACAGTCTGTGAAGATAGTGCTATTAATATTTATCATAGTCCAAGTGTTATATGTCATATTTGATTTGGTGTTAATAATGTTATTATTGATTGTGAAATTAGTAATAATGATGTCTGTGTCAAACATTTCGTTTTATATGATTTCGTATTTGTAGTTTTGCCTAGCATTGTCTGTGAAGATAGTGTTAGGCTTTTTAGTATGTATATTATTAACTTTAAATATATAATTAAAATGGATAATTATGATTCTTTTATTTTTGATGGTTTATTAGATAGATACATTGAAGAACAAGCTAAGTTTAAAAAAGGACAAGTAGTTTATATGGAATATACTTATCAATATCATAATCAAACTAAGCTTGGTATTTGTGTTGGTATTGTAACCGAAGTTGGAATTACTAAAATCGAACGTACAGTAGGTAATAATAAATATATTAATTATCCTATTGTATATGCTGTAACTCATGCTAAAGGTGTTAGTCGTTGTGTTAGTGAATGTAAACTTGGTTCTGTATCTGAACATATTCTTAAAGAACGTCTTAAACGTGATGGTAAGAATAATGAGCCGGCTACAAATGACTAGCTATTTATGTTGATGATACATTCGTAGATATGATTCTTTTGCTCTCTGTTGAATTTTCATATATAATCTGATTAATCTATCACGATTAATATTGAGTTCAATACAGGGCAAAAGAACTAGCTAATAAATGTTAAACTAAAAATTTAATACAGTTTTATTATGAATTATATTGCTTATAAGAATATTGATGGCACTATTACATCTGGATTTAAAGTTAAACTTTATGATATAGTTACTTTGAATGTTGGTTATTGGAAAGATAAACTTGCTATTGTTCTATATATTAACGAAGATAAAAAACAAATTAAAGTTCGTATTATTGAATGTGGTATGAATTTAACTCTTAAGATTAAAGATGTTCAATTTGTTAATCATAATAATAGAACTGCTGCTCGTTCTTATATTGATTTATGTAGTAAACTATCTAAAGCCTTTCGTGATAAATATACTAATAAACAGTATATAAAAGATAATTGGTTTACTGATATGTTTATTATTAATGATATAACTGCTGATACTATCGCTAAAGGTATTGGTCAATATATTACTAATGTTGATAGTGATAGGTATTCTGTTAGTGCTATTATGTGGCTTAGTGATATTAAAGATTATATAGATGCTTTACTTAAATATGGTGATTTTGATTTTGTTGCTAAAGCATTTAAAATCTATAATATTACTGATACTAGATTTAAACTTATTCGTAAACTTTATCATTATTTCTATGATTGAAAAATATTTCTCATTTTATACTTGGTATGATATTTGGTTTATCTGTATATCTTTTTATAAGAATTACCATTGTTAGTAAAAAACTAGATAGACTTATTAGAGATATTAATGATACTCAAAATTGGATTAGAAAGATTCAAATTGATATTTGCGATATTAATAAACAATGGGAAGTTAAAAGAGATAGAGATAGAAATAGACTAAGTACCATTGAAGATAGAATTGGTAAACTTGCTAGTGATTTTAATGATATTATTAGAAAGAAAGTTTAATGACTAGCTTGCTTCCATCCTCTACGGGGGGTCGCCACGGAGCGTAGCGTAGTGGCTCTACTAATCTTAATGTTATTAATTTAAATACTATTGATATGAGTGAAAGTATTGATTTGATATTACTTATTGCTATTTGTATTGTTATGTTAGCTATTCATATTATTGCATATGCTCATATACATTTTGGAGAAAATGGTGATGAACAAATAAGTTTGGCTATTGTAAGAGATATTGCTATTGTTGTAATTTATCTTTTTATTAAATATATAATTATTAATCTTTAAAAATGTAAAGTACTTATGAAAAAGTATGATGAAGTTTCTATTGTTCGTCAACTTAATAATGTTGATGCTGTTATTGGAATCAATCCTGCTAGTAAAGTTATTAAAGTAGCTAAAAATAGTGCTATTGGTAATGGAACTAGTGGTAAGATTGATTTTCTTTCTCATTATTGTGGTTATCATGTTGAGATTGTTGATGTTATTCAACAACAAAAAGAACGTGATGAAGAGATTGCTGCTAAGAAAGCTGCTAAAAAGGCTGCTCGTAAAGCTAAATTTGCAGAGGATAATACTTTTAAAGGTATTACTCGTGCTGTTGATAAACGTATGCGTACTATTAAAAGAAAGTAGTATGCTATGGTTAGCTTTAAATTCTCATTTGGAGTTGTAGGTAAATCCAAAGAGAAAGGAATAGTCAATAAATATGTTATTATAGTTGCTAAATGTGAAGGTATTATTAGATATATTGATGGTACTTATAAAGTAGAATACAATGGCAAACTATATAGCATTACTGGTGAAAGTTACAGAACTAAAGGAAAGAAAGTTGTTTATGCTCGTCGATTAGATGAATATAACCATAGAATTAAAATTATAAGAGATAGTGAAAATAGAAAAACTGTTGACACTAGATTTTATATTCCTTTTGCTGCTGGACTTATAGCTAAAGGTAAAATTGTTAAAATGCCTTTTGCTAAGGAATTGTTTCATATTACTACGTGTTATAATCGTGGTGATAGTGAATCTACTATTTTAGCTTTTCAAGAATGGAAAGAATATGAAGATAAAGTTAAAAATAATCTTATTGATGTAAACAACGAATTATAATGATTGGTAATCTTAATATTGCTAATAGTAATAGAAAAGATACTAACATTAAGTTTACTAAAGACCAAGAAATAGCTGTGCATGAACTTATTGAGTTTCTTGCACAGCCTTGGGATGATAAGAAATATATTAATGCTCTTTGTGGTGCTGGAGGTACAGGTAAGACATTTGTTATTAAATATGTTATTAATAATTGCAAATGGTCTGGTGGTGTTATAGGCTGTGCTGCTCCTACACATAAAGCTTGTAGAGTTCTTAGTAATTCTATTGGTGGAAAAGAAGTTAATACTATTCAATCATTGTTTGGTTTTAGACTTGATGTTAATATTGAAAATTTTGACCCTGAAAATCCTGCCTTTAATCCTGTTGGAAAAGATAAACTAGATGGTCTTAAAGTTTTAATTATTGATGAAGCTTCTATGCTTAATGCTAAACTTGTTAAGTATATTAGTAATAAATGTAAGAAGCTTCAAATTAAAGTTATAATGCTTGGTGACTCTAGTCAGCTTCCACCTGTTAATGAGAAAACTAGTCAAGCTTTTCTTATTGCTAGTAATACTTATTATCTTAAAGAAGTTGTACGACAAGGAGATAATAACCCTATTAGTAAACTTCTTAAACTTCTTCGAGAAGATATAGATAGTAAGAATGGATGGAAGTTTCTTGATTATATATCTAAAAACAGACAAGATTATAATGAAGAAACTAAAGGATTTTATGTTTGTGGTCAAACTGAATTTTCTGATTTAATTGATACTTGTTTTAATGATGAAGAATATACTAAAGATATAGATTTGTATCGTATTATAGCTTACACTAATAATCGTGTTGCACAATGGAATAACTATGTTAGACATATGATTATTAAAGATGCTGATAAAAGTCTTATTACTCGTAACGATTTAATAATGAGTTATACTACTGTTGTTAATGTTTTTAATGATATTATTATAAACAATAGTGAAGAATATATTGTTAAAGATATTGTTGATACAGTGGATAATGATTATGAGTTTAAAGGATTTCTTATTAAGTTTCAAGCTATTCATGGTGGAAGTGTAACTCAACCTCTATTTGTTATTGACCATTATGATAACTATACATTTCAAATGTATTATAAGAAGTTGACTAGTCTTATTGATGATGCTAAAAAAGCTAGTAATTCTGAACGTGGAAGTAAATGGAAACAATATTTTGATTTTAAACGTAAATATCTTCTTGCTTCTAATATTACGAATAGTTATGGCAAGATTTTATTTAGTAGAGATTTAGATTATGGTTTTGCAATTACTTCTCATAGAGCACAAGGTTCTACTTATAGAAATGTATTTGTAGATATTAATGATATAATTTATGATAAATATGGTCATCCTTATACTAATAGAGATGAAATGCTTCGTAGATTATATGTTGCTTGTTCTCGTGCTAGCAATCAATTAGTGTTATCTTATGGCAAGTAAAACTGTGGATGAATATCCTGATTGTGCTAGATGTCCAAATCGTATATTTAATACAGGTAGATATATACAAGGTGGTAGAGGAAGTATTCATGGAGATATTGTTTTCCTATTTCCTAGAGGTGATAGAGCTTATTGTGATGATTATCAATTATTTACTGATATTGGTAATCTTTACGATGAATACTCTGGACGAAATAATACCGAAGATGTTTATATGACTTATAGTGTTAAATGTACTTGTTCTAATAATTATAATACTTATCTTACTGCTGTTGATAAATGTCGTAATATTCTATGGAAAGAATTAGCTAGAATTAATTATAAATATTTATTTATATTTGGTGATGCTTATCGTAGTATAAGTAAAGTTAAACTTCCTAGATTTATGGCTACTGGTGGTAAATATATATTTAATAATTATTCTCCTCTTATTAAATTTAAAGATGATAATCTTTATCATATATTTAAACAGCGTTTTGCTGATGATATTAATTGGGTTAATGAAAATAGAAATAATTATGGTATAAACTTTATAAATGATTAATTGTATAGCTTATGATGTCGAAGTATTAAGAAACTTCTTCTCTATTACTTTTGTTAGCATTAATAGCTATCTTAAAGTTTTTAAAGATTGTGTTGATAGTAATGGAAAAGCTATTCCTTTAGTTCAAAAACTATCTGTTAAAGAAATTAAAGCTCGTCTTGAAACTGTTGAAAAATATAAATTTTATATAACAGATAAAGACGATAGTCAATTACTTTCTATGATAGGTTATATTAATAAGACTAGATGCTATAAAGATTCTAATGGAACTATTATTCGTACAGACTTATATGGATTTAATAGTTTTAATTATGATAATCTTATGATTGCTGCTTTACTTAGTTTTTATATGCGTACGAATAGTACGAAAGAACTTATTAATAAGTTATATGAAACTAGTAAAACTATTATTTCTAGTCAAGATGATAAAGATAAATTTAAAACTGATTTTTATCTTAATAGTCTTAGAAAATATAAACTACCATTTACAGGTGTTGATGTAATGCGTATATTTGCTCTTAATAAAGCAAGTGTAGTTGTAGATAGTAAAACAGGTGAACGTAAACCTGTTCCTAAAGGTCTAAAGCAAACTTCTATTAATCTTCAATGGTATGAACTTCTAGAATATGAACTTCCTGACATTAATGAAAAAGAAGCTGAATTATATAATGAAATTCCTAATCTTAAAGGAATGAATATTAATCAGCTTAATAAACTAGTTGATAAATGGGATAGATTTATTCTTGACGAATATATTGAACCTATGATGTATTATAATCTTAATGATGTTTTTATTGTAGCTGAAATAGTTCGTCTTTATCCAGAAGAAATTAAATCTCGTTATGCTATTAGTAAAGCATACGATGTTGATGTTCTTAATTCTAGTCGTAGTAAAACTGCTGATATTCTTTTTGAGAAATTTTATAGTAAATTTAGTGGTCTTGCTCCTGAACAATGGAAAGGTAAGAAAACTGAAAGAACTGCTATGAGTTTTAAAAAGGTTATTTTTCCTTTTATTAAGTTTAAAACTAAAGAACTTCAAGATTTACTTGATAAACTTTATAAAACTACAATTTATAGAGTTAATAAAGATGCCTTTAGTGAGAATGTTAAAATTGGAGATATAACTTATACTCTTGCAACTGGAGGTTTACATAGTCAAGATGTTCCTATGGAGTTATATTCAACTACTCCTTATGGTGATTACTTAACTCCATCCTCCACGGGGGGTAAACCTTTTACCATTTATCATTTTGATGTTGCTAGTTTTTATCCTAGTATAATAGGTGTTCATAAAGTTGCTCCTGCTCATATTGATACAAATGCTTTTTGTAATTTAATTAGTTGGATGAAACAAAAACGTGTTGATGTGAAACATAGCGAAGAAGAATACATAGATGGAATTGCTAAAGATATTCTTGCTTTAGTTCTAAAGATTGTCATAAATAGTATTTATGGTAAACTTGGATTTGAAAAAGGAGATTTATATGACCGTCTTGCTGTTCTTAAAGTTACTGTTAATGGACAACTTATGCTTCTCATGTTATGCGAAGCTCTTGAACTAGATAATATTCATATTATTAGTGCTAATACTGATGGTATTATGGTAAAAGTTTATGCTAGTCAAGAAGATAAATTTAAAGAAATTACTACTTGGTGGCAAAATATTACTGGAATGCAAGCAGATAGTGATGTTGTTCATAGTCTTATAGCTCGTGATGTTAATAATTATATTACTCAATTTAGGTCTAAAGGTAAACTTAAAATTGAATCTAAAGGTGCTCTTAATCCTATGATGTATTCTTTAGATTTAACTAAAGGTTATTCTATGCCTATTGTTGCTCAAGCTATTGAAAACTATTTTCTTAAGAATAAACCTGTGATGGATACTCTTCAAGAAGCTACTAATATTCTTGACTTTTGTCTTACTCAAAATGTAGGTAGACAATTTCATGTAGAAGAAACTAAGATTGAAAATGGACAAGTTACTCATGTTGTTTGTCAAAGATATGTTAGATTTTATGTTTCTAATAGAGGTTATATTATTGAAAAAGTTCATAATGATAATGGTTCTCGTAGTAGAATGGCGGCTGGTTCTGTTGTAACGGTTATTAATAGTCTTGATGATAAAGATATTTCTCTTAGAGATATTAATTTTAAATTTTATTATCAAGAAGCTATGAAAATTATTAATCCTATTAAGCTTAAGATTTCTCCTAAAGGAAAAGGTAAAAGTAAAATTAAAAAATATAGCGGTATGTATAATCCTATTTTTAATGAAGATGATTTTGGATGAGAAATATAGTTGAAGAAACTTATGATAAACTAATTAACAAATGGGGTTCTAAAGAATATAAAGGTATTGGAACTATTAATTGTGTTCCTCCTATTGATTATTGTGAAATTATAAGTAGAATTATTAGTCTTATGAGAAATAAGAATGATAATATTAAAATACTTATTGTTACAGATAATTGGAAAAGAAGAACTGAAATTGTTGATGGTCTTAAAAATCATAATATAAATATAGATACTATTAATATTCTTACTCATACTTATGTTAATAGTAGATATAATTATAGTTATGATATTTCTATTGTTGTTGGAGTTAACGAATGGAATTTATCTTGTAATACAGTTTTTAATCATGCTAGATTTAAACTTATGATTCTAACTGAAAAAACTATTGATACTTCTAAGTTAACTAAGATTTATAATAATATTCCGCCTATTAATAATATTCTAAATTCTAGTGGTATGCGAGCCATACTCCCCGTAGAGGAACATAGAGAGCAAATTCTATTTGTTAATCAAGATGATATTGCTAATTATGATAAATATACTGAATTTATTACTCAGACTATTCAAGTATTTGGTAATCTTGATAATATTAAATGTGCTCGAAATGGTACACAAGATGGACGTAGTGCTATGCAGTATATTATAGAAATAGCTGAATATAATGGATGGAGTGCTGATATGGATATGACTAATCCTTTTAGTAAACAAATTGATGAATGTTATAATCCTCTTGTTCTTGCTGAACGAGTTAAGACTTTTTATAATATTGTTCGTGAACGTATGCTTATATGTTCTGATAACGTTTGTAAGCTAGAAAAAATAGTTGAAATTATTAAAGATAATCCTGATAAACGATTTCTTATTATTAGCAAGAGAGGTGAATATGCTGCTACTGTAACTAAATATATTAATGATAAACTAGGTGAAATTTGTGGTGATTATCATGATAAGATTGAAGATAAAGTTCTAGTTGATGATAATGGTATTCCTGTTTTGTATAAGACAGGAAGCAAGAAAGGACAGCCAAAAATCGTCAAATCTAAGGCTATTTCCACGCTGAATTTGAAGTCTTTTAATGATGGCTTATTAAGAGTATTATCTATAAAAAATAATTCAACTGACAGTCTAGAAACAAGCGTAGACGAATGGATTTTGACTTCATCTCTATGTGATACCATAGATGAACTTATTTATCGTTATAATAATGTTAATTGTAGTCAATCAAAACTTAAAGTACATAAACTTTATATAGCTGATACTATCGAAGAAGCAAGTCTTAAAAAGGAAAAGTTGTCGGCTAACCATGAAGTTATACAGAATGTTAATTCTAATATTAGTGCTCAAAATTTTGATGATATTATTTGCTAGTATAAATATAATAGTTACATTTGTTGTGTAATCAAAATCGCTCTTTGATAGAATGGACGAAGATAAAGAAGTTAAAGTTAATGATGCTGCTGTTGCTGTTAGTAATAGTGGTATTGAAAAACAACATGGTGTTCAACATTCTGTTGCTCCATATCAGCTTAATTATATGAGTGAAGCTGAAATTGCAAGTCTTGAAGTATTTATCAAACGTGTTATGCGTAGTGATAAATGTGGTATTAAGTCTGTTGAAGATGGTCTTGCTATTGCAATGAGAGCTAAAGACCTTAGAATTCCATTTTCTACTTGCATTGAACATATTCATGTAGTTCAAGGTAAAACAGGTGTTGATGTTCATATTATTAAGGCATTACTTGTCAAAGGCAGCGTGAGTTGGGAAAAAGTAGATAATTATCGCGCTCTGTACGAATATACAGATGGCTTTAATGCTTATGATGAAGATAAACTTCCATCTGACTGTATTAAGTGTCTTACTCCCAAAGAGGCACAAACTAAAAATGCAGAAGATAAAGACCATGAACATATATATGTTTATCCTGTTAAATACTATAAAGATTATAATGGTAATGTATATAAAGAATATCAACTTAATGGTAAGTTTGAAATAGCTACTAATACTAATGAAGCTAAACAAATTGCTTCTACTGGTAAAGTTCCTGTTTATAGAATACCTGCTGTTCCTATTGATTATATTACTAGTTATCGTTTTTATCGTAAAATTGGAGAACGTAATATGGTTGCTACTGGTGAGTTTACTTATAAAGATGCTATTGTTGCTGGATGTTTTGAAAAAGATACTTATAAGAAATATCCTAAGATAATGATAAGTCATAGAGCATTTGTTTATGGTGCTCGTGAAATTGCTAATGATTTAATTATGGGCTGTCTTAGTACAGAAGAATTAAAGACTATGCAAGGTATTGATTTGAGTAATGAAGA
>ERZ1026997.784-NODE-784-length-10665-cov-11.973987_pt1 | contig 10665 bp, 7 predicted proteins | sample MGYA00519289_ERZ1026997 | MGnify/ENA primary metagenome ERZ1026997 (study PRJEB26926, sample SAMN06164455) | human gut metagenome | biome: ENVO:00009003; feature: ENVO:2100002; material: ENVO:00002003 | host: Homo sapiens | place: USA | collected 2012 ... | reverse complement strand
CATGGGAGGGCGGGCCGCTCGTCAGCGGCATCAACTGCCAGCCGCAGAGCGTCTACGACGATTTCCTGAACACGAAGCTGCTCTATCACAAGGACGGCGGGGTGATGTTCTACCACATGGTGCAGAGTTTTCCGAAGGGTGCAGAAGTCGATCCCCGGCAGGCACACGAAGCCGCGCGGCGGCTGGCGGAATACTTCGACGGCTGCGAGGTGCTGGTCTGCACCCATGTAGACCGGGAGCACATCCACTCCCACTGCGTCATCAACTCCGTCAATTTCGAGACTGGGAAAAAGCTGCACATGGCGAAAGAACAACTGCAGGAGCTGATGCGGCGCAACGACGCGATCTGTCAGGAGATGGGCCTGCCGGTCTTTGACATGCCAACGCAGCAGGCCCGCGGCATGGGCGGCGCGGAGTACCACACGGCGCTGAGGGGTCAAAGCTGGAAGCTGCGGCTCATGAACACCATTGATGCGTGCATGAAGTACGCCGCCGACAAGGATGCCTTCGTTTCCCTGATGGCATCCGAGGGCTATGCCGTCCGCTGGGAGAGCGGCCGCAAGTACATCACCTACACCACACCGGACGGCATGAGATGCCGCGACAGAAAATTACACGAGGAAAAGTATTGCAAGGAGGCCATGGAGCATGAATTCAGAATACGAACAGAACTCACCCAGAGAAAATTCCATCGAGCAGCGAAAATCGATGGAGGAATTGAAGCGGATGAATCAGCCGAACTGCGCGCCGCCGTCTGCACCGCAGACGATCCAGTCCATTGTGATCCAGTGCGATCTGCCGCAGGCGATGAACAAGCTGACGGAGCAGGCAGACGGAATAAACTGGGAGCTGGAGGAAATTCGGAAGACCCTGCCGGAGCTGAAACCACACATCGACCTGACGCCGGTGCAGCAGTCTCTGGCGGAGATGCAGAGATCGCTAACCGAGACGAACAAACTGCTGGAACGGGTTGGGAACCTGAGCGAGAAGTATTCCTCCAAGTGGATCGACTGGCTCCCGGACTTCAGCCTGCTGGTGGCCCTCAAGTGGATCATGCTGGTGCTGATCCTTGGAACGGCGGCACTGGCGGGTTGGTATGGCGCGGCGGCGATCCGCAGCCTGTTCCTCTGATCCCCGCCGTGGCCGGACTGACCGCCGTGGGGACATTGATGGACGAGGATGAGGACGCCGAGGAAAAGCGGCGGCGCATGGAGGCGAAGATCGCCGCCGAAAACTTCGGTGCTGTGCTCGGCTTCGCCGCAGGCGCGGCTCTGGCTGTGAAAGAAAAATTGGATGAACACGCCGCACAAGAGAAACAGAAAAAGGGACAGCATGAGCAAACGATGGGAGGACTATGACGGCAGACATCGGGTATAAAGTCTTGAAAGCAGAGGAAACTATTGGAAAAGGAGCGTGATGCGTTTGGAAATCAATGTCCATGATGATCGTAAGATCGTAGAGATATGGCTCAGCCATTCGGAACAGGCAGATGCCGCTTTGCGTGAACAGATCCGTCCAATCTATCAGGAATACAACGGCAAAAAATACACCGTAGCAGTCTTTCAGTCCGGCACGGAAGATCTGTATGAGCAGACCCATCAGCTCCTGCTCTACAATCGAAACCGTGCGGCAGAGCTGGAAGCGAAACAGCAGGCACCGGTGATGGAATAAAAAGCGCAAGCGGTATCGGTACTGACCGATGCCGCTTAGTCAAACCGATGAAACGAAATGCGATTTGCGGTTGCTTTTATAAAAAAACCGTGATACAATATTATCTGCAAAGTGAAATCGACAGACAGAACAATCTTGATAGAAAGGCGGTGTGCCTATGAGTGGACTCCTTCCACAACACGGCGAAATTCTACTGTACGACAACGGTACTGACAAGCAGTTCGTCAGCGTGGTGTTCAAGGACGAAACCTTTTGGCTGACACAGAGCGGCATGGCAGAATTATTCGACTGCTCCGCTGACAACATATCCCTGCACTTGAAAAACATCTATGCGGACGGTGAATTGGAGCAGGCGGCAACTACCGAGAAATTCTCGGTAGTTCGCAAGGAGGGCAGCCGCGAAGTGCGGCGCAGCATTGACCATTACGATCTCGACGCCATCATCGCCGTAGGCTACCGCGTGAACTCCAAGAAGGCCACACGCTTCCGCCAGTGGGCGACGAAGACGCTCAAAGAGTACATCCAGAAGGGCTTTGTGCTGAATGACGAGTTGATGAAGAACGGCCGCCCCTTCGGCAAGGATTACTTCGACGAACTGCTCGAGCGCATCCGCGAGATTCGCGCCAGTGAACGGCGAGCTTATCAAAAAATTGCAGACGTGTTTGAGCAGTGCAGCTACGATTACGACAAAAATAGTGAGACGACAAAGGCCTTCTATGCCTTCGTACAAAACAAGCTGCATTACGCCGTCACCGGCAAGACTGCCGCGGAGCTGATTTCCGAGCGGGCGACACTGGACAGTCCCACGATGGGGCTTACCACATGGAAGGGTGCGCCGGACGGAAAAATTCTGAAAAGCGACACGCTGGTGGCCAAGAACTACTTAAACGAAAAAGAATTGAGCCGCTTGAATCGTCTTGTGACCATGTTCATCGATTACGCCGAGTTGATGGCGGAGGACGAGCAACTCATGAGTATGCAGGACTGGCTGGAGGAGACAGACCGGTTCCTCACCAACAACCGCCGCAAGGTGCTGGAGGGCAAGGGCCGCATCTCCCACGACGCGGCAGTGAAAAAAGTAGGTACCATTTACGAGGAATTCCGTAAAAAGCAGGATGCCGACTACATCTCTGAATTTGACCGGCAGATCGCTGCATATCTGAAAGGTGACAAGCTATGATCGAACGCTTTGCCATCGCGGGCTACGCACGCATTTCGGTGGACGAGGAACTGGATCGCGACAATGTGTCTATCGAAAACCAAAAGGCTATCATCGAAGATTTCGTGAAGCGCCGCTTCCCCGACAGTGCGCTGACCTTTTACGAGGATCGTGACCGTTCCGGCTACACCTTCGAGCAGCGTGAGGGTTATCAGGAAATGCGGCGAGGGCTGATGAGCCACAAGTACGACATTCTTATTGTCAAAGACTTCTCCCGTTTCTCCCGCCGTAATTCCCGCGGGCTGGTGGAACTAGAGGATCTGCGGGACGCCGGCGTGCGTATCATCTCCATCGGAGACAACATTGACTTTCCAAACGACGATGACTGGCTGAAAATTCAATTTCAGTTTCTTATCAACGAAATGCCGGTGACGGACACCAGCAAGAAGGTAAAGTCCGTCATCCGTCGCCGCCAGGCAGACGGCGCGTGGCTTTGCGCCGCGCCCTATGGCTACATTCTCAACAAACAAAAGCAGTTTGAGATTGTCCCCACGGAGGCGGAGATCGTGCGGGAAATCTTCCGGCTCTATCTGGACGGCTGGGGATATAAGAAAATCGCCAACCACCTGACAGATACTGGTGTGCCCACCCCTCGGATGTCAGAGCAACTTCGCAAAGAGGCGGAGGGGGAGGAATCCCGCCGCACAGCGAAAAAGGACTGGGCTATTGTCACGGTGCAGGGTATTCTGGACAATGATTTTTACGTCGGCACACTCCGGCAGGGCAAGTACACCCGTGCCAAAATCAACGGTAAGGATGTCAAGCGGGATGAGTTGGAACACATTGTTATTGAACACCACCATCAGGCCATCATCGACTACCGCACCTTTGCCACCGTTCGCGCCCTGCGGGAACAGCGCTCTACCAACCACTACCGCGGGAAGAAAATCAATGACAATGTGTACTCCGGCTTTTTGGAGTGCGGTGACTGCGGCAGTCCCATGTTTGCCATGAGCCGCCGGGATCTGCGCCCTGCCTACACCTGCGGCACCTATCACCGCCGTGGACTGTCCGGCTGCACCAGCCACCACATCCGGGTGAACAAGCTGGACGAGTTGATGAAGCTGTATCTCAAAAAGGTAAAGGACAACTCCGCCAATATGCTGGAGCGTCTCAACGCCGACCTTGCCCACGAGCAGGAGGACATAAGTGAAACGGAACGCACTGCGGAGAATCTGGAAACCCTGCTGCTGGACGCACAGGAGGAACTGAAAGCCACCAAGCGCCAGCGTATCCGGGATATGGCGCGGCACCCGGAGCAGGAGGCCATTTTGGAGGAGACCTATGACGAGCTGGAGCATGACCTGATTCAGCGCATCAACGGCTTGCAAAATCAGCTTCAAATGGTGGCGGACAAACGCAATACCATTATCCAAGTGAACCGTGCGGCGAAAACCGCCATGGAGGTCTTTGATGACCTGCTAAGCAAGGAACATCTTGACCGCAAGGATCTACAGCTTATCATTGAGAAAATTAAGGTCTACGAGGATCATCTGGAAATTCAGCTGAAAGCCGACATTGACTGTCTGCTCCGCTGCGGAGAGCTGCCGCATGAGGAGGACTTCGTTGCCGCCATGGCCCGTCAGGGGGACACCGTAAATTTTCCTGACGGCACGGGAGATATCTCAACCATTACCATCGTCCAGAGCGCAAAAATGCGTCCGGACAAGGTCTTTCGTGCCAATGTTATCAATGAGGGCGACCCGTTGGAGATCTACACCACCCGTGACGGCGAGGTCATTTTCAAGAAGTATTCCCTTATCGGCGGGCTGGAGGAGTTCGCCGCACAGTTCTGCGATACCCTCAGCCGCAGCACGGACTTTTCAGCCGCTGTTACCGACCGCGATGCGGTCATCGCCATCGCCGGGGCGGGGAAGAAGGAACTGCTGGGCAAGCCTGTCTCCCCTGCGCTGGAGCAGGTCATGGACCAGCGTGGTCTCTACTGCGGCGAGGGTGTGGTTATCAGCGATGAGAACGAGCAGTTCCGGGCCGCTGTGGCGGCACCTATTCTCTGCGGCGGCGACGTGCTGGGCGCGGTGCTCTTTCTCTCTCCCGACGGCAAGCCGGCGGGGGAGACGGAGTGTAAGCTTGCCCAGACCGTGGCATCCTTTCTGGGCAAGCACATGGAGTCCTGACAAAAGGCCCCGCGGCTTTCACCGCAGAGCCTTGCATAACGGCTTTCGCAAGTTTTTTGACCGGCAAGAAAAAGAGAAGCGCCCTTCAGGCGCTTCTCTTTTGACTTATCAGTGCAGCAGCAGGCTGACAACAGCCTGAACGTCATCGACGCTTACTTCGCGGTTGCCGTTGACATCGCAGCGGAGGAACTTCTCCATGTCAAGTGCGGAATGCTTGGCGTTATATAGGTCGTAGATATACTGGGCGTCGTTGATGTCGATATGGCCCGTGCCGTTGACGTCGCCGCTGTAGGATACCGACACAGTGGAGTTGCCCTTAACGGAGATCGCAGATTTCGCCGTGGCGGCGATATCTGCCGCTGTACCCTTGTCCACCAGCAGCCAGGCGTAGGCCTCGTATTTCTCTGACCAGAACATGGCCGTGTCACCGTAGTAGAGGGACTTGGTCGCAGGGAGCTTTGTTTTCGGCGCGGCGGTGATGAGCCACACGGCGTTGCCATTTATGAGCTTCACATACTCGGCTGCGTTCACCGTCAATGCAAGCTGTGCCGTTTTGGTGATGCTCACCATGATAATGCCGCCCGTGATGTAGTCCCAGGGAATGGTGTAAGTGCTGGCATTTTCGTTGCGCTGGAGCGTGAGGGTTTTCTCGCCGGCCATGACGGTGATCGTGTAGTCAAATCCCTCTTGGTGACTGATACCGAATGTAAAAGCTTCACCGCTTTTTACGGTATAGGACGTAACGTCACCCCAGACATCGGCGGCGCCGCTGCCCGTAAGCACGATTTGCGTGGTGCCGCTTTGCGGGGCCTTCTTCACCGTAATGACCACCGGGCCGGTGACGGACTTTGCCGGGATCGTGTAGGTATAGGCGTTGCTGCCGCTGTTGCTGACAGTGCACGTCACCGGCTGGCCGTTCACCGTTACGGCCACCGCGTAGTCGTAGTTGGCGGCCTGCGTGACCGTGAAGGTGTACTCCTGCCCATGCGTTGCGGAAGTGGGGGCGTTGACATCGTCGGAGCCGTCGCCCTTGACGGTCACCGCGTATGTTTTGACAGTGGGTGCGCTGTTGGCTTTGATGACCAGCTTGCCGGTGACATTTTCGATCGTATAGCTGCCGTCGTCGTTGTTGATGATGTCAACTTTTTCATTATTCACAGTGGCTGAAAATCCGTAGTCATAGCCGGGATCGGCGGTGAAGGTGTAGTCGCCGTTTTCAGTCACATAAGCGGCGCCGGTGGCACAATCCGGAAGCACAACAGGGAAGCCGCCGCACAGGATCGTTACCGTGTCGCTTTGGCTGGCCGGTACACTGGCAGTTTGGGCGTCCTTTGCCGTGTTGGCGCGGACATCCATCTGCGCTTTGACCAATTTCACAGTGGCCTCACCGGCGGCCTTTGCGGTGAAATTCAGCATGATAGAACTGTCGGAGCGCACTTCTCCGTAGCCGCCTATGGTCAGCAATCCAGCGTCAGAGTTGTCGTTGATAATGGCGGGAGTTTCACTGCTGTTGCCGATGGCTGCGTTTGCGAAATCAAGCTTTTCCGCGTCATAGGAGAACTGAAAAAAGAAGGTGTTGTAGGTCAAATCCCCCGGCTCCTGACGCATGAACAGCGCCACTGACACTGGTTTATTTACTTCGGCAGATGTTGCTGTGCTGCCCAGAGAGACATAGTACTTCGGATCCTCGCCGCTGGCGGACGCCGGCAGCAAAAGCAGTACCATAACCGCCGCTAAAAGCCCGGAAAACCATCGTTTCATCTTAAAAACCCCTCCGTTTCACCACTTTTCGGTAAATACCAACCTAAATTTATCACCGGTCACCGAACAATTCAATTCGCAATAGGCAGAAATTTAAGGGGGATTGTTGTGCAGAATGACGATAAAGCCCATGAAAATGGGCAAAAACCTTCCCCCAGGGGGAGGGATTTTTCGCGCCCCTGTTAGCGTTCCGTTAAAACTGCGTTAAGAAATCACCGATTTTCTTGAAACTACAATCATAGAGTGCTACCATAAAACAACGTAGGGGGCGCGAGGTACAGGCCTCGCGCGACAGGAGGGGAGCTCCCGGGAGACAGATCATCTGTTTCCCGGGAGCCTTGCTTTGCCTACAAAAAACCCATCGGCCGCATTTTTGTGCGGCCGATGGGTTTACCATAATTTGTATTATTGTCAACTTAACCCTGCGGCTGCTCACTTTCTGGCACCGGAGTCTCGATGGCAGAAACGGCAGCGGGCTCCGGAACCGCCTCGGGTACCGACTCCTGCGGGGAAGTCTCTGGCACAGCAGGGACTTGCGGGGCCGGTTCCGCCTGTGTGGCTTCAGCGGCCTCCTGGGCCTCACGGGCCAGGCGCTCGTTTTCCTCGCGGATGGCGGCCTTCTGCTCGCGGCGGGCATCAGCGGCAGCGAAGAATGCCCGCACCAGAGCCAGCAGCACGAAGAACGCCGCGATGGCCAGGCCGATCCAGCCCGCAGTGCGGATCAGGAAAAAGTCTCGGATGGTGAAATACTCCTTGTAGATCCCCAGGAAATACAGCGCCACGCCGCCGACGGCACACAAAATGCACAGCAGCAGGCGGAAGAAGGCCCGGACCTTGTGCTTGCGCCCGGCCAGATACGCCACCAGCAGCGCCAGCGCGGCCAGAAACAGCGCCGGGGACTGGCAGCAGAGGATATAGCCCAACGTCTTGTCCAACATGGCCTCGTCTCCTTACAGCTGGCACTTGCCCCGGGGCAGGTATTTGCCGTCCGGCCCGGCCAGCACCTTGCCGGAGGACACCGCGGGCTTACCGCGGAGCCACACCTGGCGGATGGAGCCCTTGGTGACCACGCCCTCGTAGGGGTTGTAGTCCGCCGCGCCCACCATATCCTCGGCGCGGATGACGTGGTCGGCGTTGGGGTCGTAGACCACGATATCGGCGTCGGAGCCGGGGGCCAGTACGCCTTTGCGCGGGAACAGGCCATACAGCTTGGCGGGGTTCTCTGCCAGCACACGGCACATGGTGCCTAGGCCGATCTTCTTCTTGGACACGCCGAAGGTGTAGATCAGCTCGCCGCGGGTCTCCACGCCGGGGATGCCGCCGGGAATAGCGGTAAAATCGTCACGGCCCGCCAGCTTCTGCTGGGTAGTGAAGCTGCAGTGGTCGGTGGAGACCGTCTGCACCTCACCCCGGCGGATGGCCCGCCACAGGGCCTCACGGTCAGCCGGTTTCCGAATAGGAGGCGAGCAGACGTATTTGGCTGCCTGCAGCCAGTCCTCGTTATAATACACGCTGTCGTCCAATACCAGATACTGGGGGCACGTCTCCACAAAGACCTTCTGGCCCCGCCAGCGGGCGTTGGCGATCTCGTCCAGCGCCTCGATGTTGGTGGTGTGGACGATGACCACGGGGACGTCTACCTGTTCGGCGATGCGGAGCAGACGGCCCACGGCCTCGGCCTCCATGATGTCGGGCCGGGTCTCCGGGTGGCAGTGGACGCTGTTCTCGCCGGCGGCCTTCTTTTCGGCGATCAGCGCGTCGATGACCCCGGCGTTTTCGCAGTGGACGCCGCAGATGCCGCCCTTTTCCTTCAGCTTTTTCAGCGCCTTGTACATGGCCTCGTCACCGATCATCATGGCAGGGTAGGTCATGTACATCTTGAAAGAGGAGATACCCTCGGCGTACATATCGTCGATCTCGCGCTCGATGGTCTCGTTCCAGTCGTCGATGGTCATGTGGAAGCCGTAGTCGCAGGCACACTTACCGTCGGCCTTCTTGTGCCACAGGCGCAGGCCGTCGTGCAGCGTCTCGCCCTTGTTGGGGCAGGCAAAGTCGATGATGGTGGTGGTGCCACCCCGCAGCGCCGCCCGGGAGCCGCTGGCAAAGTCATCCGCCGTGGTGGTGTTGCACACGTCCAGATCGAAATGGGTGTGGGCATCGATAAAGCCGGGGAACAGCAGCATCCCGGTCACGTCCACCACCTGCGCGCCGATGGCGGGAATGTCGCGGCAGACATCGAGGATCTTCTCGCCCTCCACCAGGATATCGGCCCGGCGGGGGCCCTTGCCGGTGACCACGGTACCGCCCTTGAACAGCAATCTCATCACAAGACCTCCTCGTTTGTGTTGATTTCTGTCGGTATTATACCACTTTTCGCCCCACTGTGTAAAGCACAATAAAAACGTCCCCAAGCCTTCCCCTTGGGGGCGCTCCCTCGTTAGCCTTCCCCTCGAGGGGTCCGCGGTGTTGAATGACACGCCGGTGGCGTGTCAGACCCGTGGACCGACCGACCCGCAGGGAGACAGGTGGCGCGGGGCAGTCCCTCAAGCCTTCCCCTTGGGGGGGAGGTGTCAGCGAAGCTGACGGATGAGGGGTAAAAAGAAGCTCTTATAACCCTCCCGCGTTAGCAGGAGGTATATATATTTATCCCCCGCGGCAGCGGGGGATATTTATTTCGTCCGCGCCGTCAGGCCAGGGATAATTAAGCGTAAAAAAGAAAGGCCCGTAGGAAAGCAGCATTTACTATCCCTCCCGCGGCAGCGGGAGGTATATATATTTATCTCACCCCGTCAGGGGTGAGATATTATCTATCCCTAGCCGTCAGGCCAGGGATAAATAAGCACAAAAAAAGAAAGGCCCAGCGGGCAAGCAATCTTTATTCACCCCACCCCCGCCAGGGGGTGGGATAATTAAAGGCAAAAAAAGAAAGGCCCAATGGGCCTTTCTCTTTTTTGAGTTTAATTAGAACTCCTTTTTCTTGCCGATGACGACGGCGGAGCCGGCGACGGAGGTCAGAGCCATACCGACGTACATAGCGATACCGGCGTCAAAGGTCTTGGGGGAGGGCTTGGTGGTGCTGGGGGTAGTGGCGTTGGAACCAGCGGTCACAGTGTACAGAACTGTGGCGGCATCAGGAGTAAAAGCCTTGTTGACATCAATGCCCTTACCATTCAGGACAGCCTTGGCGCTGGCCTTCTCGGGCTGAGTGAAGGGGCCATAGGAAATCTTGGCCAGGGAGTCAACAGCGTCATCGCTGTGGATGCTGCTATCCTTCACAATATACTTACCGCCGCAGATAGCGCAAGCATAAACGGTAACATCGTTCTTACCCCAAACTTCGGAGGTCTTGTACAGAATATGACCAGCAGAGGTCTTGACAGCGGCCTCGGTGATGGTGTAGAACGCCTCGACATTCTCGAACTTAGCACCGATAAAGACAACGGTAGTACCAGTCAGGTCAATCTTGTTGTTGGGATTGGCATCATTGAAAGCGGTAACATCGGCCTTTTTGGCATAGTATGAACCGGTCTTATCCTGATACAGGGCAACCTTATAACCAGCGTCAGCGCAAGTAGCGGAAACAGCGGTAGCATAAGGAGCCAGATTCAGAGTCTTGTAGCCAGCTCTGTACTTCTCGGCCATAGAATCAGTGGCCAGGACATAGTCGCTGCCAGACTTGACGTAAACATCATAAGCGGTGGTCAAATCAACACCAGTCTTAGCATAGTGGGGAGCCACAGTGATGCCGTCATCAGCTGCGTTGTCAACGACCTTAACATAGTTAGCCTCGTTGGGGATAGTTTCCGTCTTGGAAATGGGAGCATCCGCGAACGCGGTGGTGCACAGTGCCAGAGCCATGACCATGGCCAGCACAGTTGC
>ERZ1026997.780-NODE-780-length-10772-cov-7.007838_pt1 | contig 10772 bp, 10 predicted proteins | sample MGYA00519289_ERZ1026997 | MGnify/ENA primary metagenome ERZ1026997 (study PRJEB26926, sample SAMN06164455) | human gut metagenome | biome: ENVO:00009003; feature: ENVO:2100002; material: ENVO:00002003 | host: Homo sapiens | place: USA | collected 2012 ... | reverse complement strand
TATCATAGTGAAAGACCTCCTTTCACTATGATATTATACCGTGTTCCTTTTACAGCCCTTTGACCAGCGGGAGCAGTTCCTCGATTCGCTGGACAATGCGGTGCTGCTCGGCGAGCGGAGGAAGCGGAAATAGCGCATTTGCCACTTTATCGCTGTTCAAGTTTTTTACCACAGCACCACTAACGCTATCGCAGAACTGGTAGTATGCAAACGGCGATGAAAGAATGTAGTAAATGAAATCCACAGAGTAGCAATCAAATCTATTTGACAAAACGAGCCAACCGTCGTGGATACAGCCATCAGTTTTGAGAATATAGGGACGTCCGAAGCTCATTGAATTTGTGAGTAAAAAGTCGCCACTATGGACCATACGACTTTTTGTAACCCCTTCCGGGCGGATTTTTTCCTTCGTTTTGTAAATGTACTTTCCGCCTTTATCCGTATCGCCGATTTTGATCCAGTTTATCCCGTCTGGCTCGGTTGTAAGATATTGCTGAATTGGCCGGGGCGAACCTCCTCGTGCAATTTCCAAAACAGTTCCAAGGCGCACCCATACCCACGAATCAGGTATCTCAAACGGCAGTTCATCATCGATACACCGCTCCACACCGTCCAACTTCTCATAATGAGAATAATGAGTTTATGAACATAGCGAATTGCAGAGACTTTCGAGTTCACACACTTTCTCGACTATGCGTTTTTGCTCCTCTAATGGCGGGAGCGGCAGAATCAGTTTCTTGAATATTTCGAATGGCGGTATGTTCTTTATGGCGGAACCCTTACTGCTCTCTTTTGCCGTCTGTTTTAGGACATAGTCGAAATACAGGAGAAAGTAATCCAAGTCTATCGGCGCAAAAATTGTCATTCGCATAAGAGCCTGATTTATAATGCCAAGCTCAATCTGCTCTGGTAGGACATAAGTTTCCCCGATGGTTCCTGCACAGCTAACAAGAATATCACCCGGCTCGACTGTGAAACTTCTCATTTTTGATTCGTAATATTGGCGGGTAATATAATATGTTCCGAGAGTGTGGTCCTTCTGAATAGCGTTCTTTTGCTCATACACTTTTACTGTATCAGCACCCTTTGGTACGAACATACTCTTGGTTAAGCTGCTGCCGAAGGGTCCCTTTCTATAGATGCCTATGTCGTCCAACCTTATGAAAGCCCAAGAGGGCGGCACTTCAAATGGTATCTCATCGTCGATGCAAACCTCTTCTGAGCCACGCTTTTCATAATGAGAATTATCCCTTCTGAAAATGACGGATTCGTGCTTATCCTTTTTGATTTTTCCTTCCTTGATGAGCTGCTGTTTTTTCGCTCGGATACGCTCCAAAAGAGCCTCTGCAGGCTCGTCAGTCGGGTCTTGCGGTACCAGCTTGCCCTGGACTGCCTCTTGCAGTATCGACTTCTTGAGGGCTTCTGGGAAGGTTGAATTTAGAGCCTCGCTTTTTTGGTACGTCACGTCGTATGCAGAAACAGCAGAAGCAACCTCATCAATCTTCTCAACGATACGCCGCTGCTCCTCAAGTGGGGGTATTGGTACTAATAGAGAGGTCATTGTTTCTGTGCCGACTCTGGGCATCTTCACTCCATAGGTGATGCTGTTAATGAGATTATCGACATAAGGGGATTTCAGATAATTGACGATGTAGCTCGGATCGATTCCACCGTATACACGGAATGGTACGATTTCCGGCGTACAAATGCCGTCATCTGGGGCGACAAGAATTTTCAATAGATATGGGCGTAGCTTGCTGTAGAGAATGTCACCCTTTGTAAATACGGTCTTATCACCAACTGCTTTGCGTTCACCGACTGTTTTATACTCTAAAAGTCTGCCGCCCTTTTCGATGTCCTCTAAATCCAGTCCCCAAATCGAAGGATCGGCACTTGTTGCATTTACTTTTTGCTTTGTTTCTGCATAGGACGAAATATTGCCTAACCGCACCCACTCCCACGAATCGGGGATGTCGAACGGCACCTCATCTGCTAGCGACCGCACTTCATCACCGATTTTCTCATAAGGAGTATTATAAGAAACTGGGCATAGCTTGAAGAAAAGCACATTATTTGATATTATAAAGAAAATAGGGGTCTTGTAATAGAAAGGAGCACAGCATGGCAAAGCAGGAACTCTCTCTGAAACAACAATACCAGCGGCTCACGCAGGCCAAGGCGCAGGCAACCCGGAATGGACAACCTACCCCTAAACTCGATAAGAAGATTGAAAAGATGAAGGCAATGATGGGCAGCACCGTACAGAAAGTGCCGGCTGCAAAACCATCTGCCAGCAAGTTCGTGGACTACAAGGGTGTCAACAAGCTGCCCATGCAGGGTGGTGCCTGCACTCCGAAATAAGATTTGCCCTAAATTGTTCATCGCACGGGAAGAACAGGATTATAGAATCAACTATGTTTAGTGATGGGCAGATCCATATTGCAAAATGGGTGCGGAGTGCATTGGATCTTAACGACGGAGATGAGCTGCTTTTCGAAGTCGTTGATAACAAAATAATCTTTACAAAAGCCGGGGCTAGTGGGAAGCTCCTCGTTGCCCCGCTGACCCAAAATGTATGAAGCGAAAATGACACGCCCCAAAAGTGAACGCCGATGTTTTGGTGCACTCTTGGGGCGTGTTTTTCATGTTCAGTTCACTCTGTCAAAAGGTATGCCTTTTGACATTACTTTTTCTGGCGTTTAAGCTGCTCTTTGAAAAGATTCTTCATCACTTCTTTGCCTTTATCCGTACCGATTAGAGGAATAAAACATATTTCATTCAAGGAAACGAGGATTGTCTAGTTGATCGGACGGTCTTGCTGGATACATGCCTTCTTCGTTAGATAATCTCTGAATAGGAAATGGAGTACTCAAATAGCCGCATCTGATCGTCAGCCTTGACTTTTTCAATGAGATCTTTTGTCGGATCATTCAAACATATTATGCCAAATACACGCTGTCCTTTGACTGCAACATCTTCCTCAATCCAATCGATATACTCTCGCGTTTGTGCATAAGCGTCATCATAGCCAGAGTCCTTTTTCAACTCGATAACATACAGGTCTCCAGCGGTATCAATCCCAAGGATATCAAGCCTGCCATTCCTCAAAACAAATTGCCTGCCATAGACACCTCGCTTCTGATATATACGGAGCGGCATCCCAAATACAGGAATGCCAATTTCCATCCGCTGCACCAGTTCATCTTCGAGAAGCTTTTCGCTGGAGAATTGCTGTTTTTTTACGCCGATGTCTACGATCGTTTCCGCCTCAACATCAGTAACGGCAGGCTCTGGGACAGCGATTTTTACTTTGCCAACTGGCTTTTCAGCCCTCTTCTTCAAATCCTTTGAGACAAAACGCTCATGCTCTTGGATGACTCTCTGAGCCTCTCCATTCTTGCCTTGGGCGAGAAGGGTTCGCACGAGATTATTTGCGGCATAGCGCACATCTCGATTCTGCCGCAGGCAGTCTTCAAATACGCTTTGGGCTTCTTTGAATTTCCTCTGTTTATACAGCGAGTACCCTAGATTATTTAGGGTATTTTCGCCGACAGGAAGAGCCTCAAGTGACTTCCGATAGTATTCTTCTTCCTTGAGACAGTCCTTTTTCTTTCCGTAGCACCATGCCATCCAGAAGTAGACGGTGCCCTCAAGGAAAATGCGAGATGTGGGTTTTCCATCTTCAAATTGCTCAAAATATGAGAGTGCATTTCCCAACATCTGCATATTGTAGTAGGTATATCCGAGGAGTTCTTTTGCTAACAGGATCTTCGGATTACACTGTAAGACCTGGGTAAGTGACTCGATGATGCTCTCATTCTTAGAGTCATAATACAGGTGATCCAGAGCAGCACACATTTCAGGGATTCCTGCTTCAACATCGTCTCTATCCAGCATTCTTCCTATGGCGCTCCACATACCGGGAAAGCCCTCTTTCAGTGGAACCACCAGAATGTATGTGAAATCCTCAGCTGTGAATATCCCAGACTCTGTTTTGAGGCTTTTGATTTTTTCATCTAGGTAAGCCGACAAGTACTGAAGAACATTCTCTTTCTTTCCGGATACCAAATCAATAATGGCGTAGTACAGCAAATTGTATGGATCCGATCTATCGAGTCCATATACCATTTTCTTGAATTTTGTATATAGTGGGTCATCGACCAACTGCTTGGTGTCCATCTCGGAATACCTGTAGTAACCCGAAATAAGTGCGTCCAAAAGTAGATCACAGTAAAGGGACTCCAACCCACCTTTGTGTTCAGAGGGAGCTGCGTTCAATATTTGGTCGCAAGAAGAAAAATCTGTTGAATTATCAAGTAGAGTCTTGTCGAATTGCGCGAGAAGATTATCGGCTATTTTTTGAAGGGTGCTATCCGTTGCCATTGCAATACCTCCATGGTGATGATTCTGTGCTCATATTGTACCGTTAATGGCCGGAATTGGCAAGTCAATGCATTTTGACTAATACGTTGTTCCTGTGTATGCACAAATACCTCCTATTTTCGGAAGTACGCCGCCTGCCCCCAGGGGATCCTAACACGGTTATTGGTGAGCAGCCAGAGCACAGGTATGCCGGATGAGGCCTCATATTCCGGGAAATCGCTTTTCCCATCTGTCATGATGACGATTTCTGAAGGAACATTGTCAGACATATGTTCCCGAACATAATCAAAAATGCACTGGAAACTTGTCCCGCCTCCGCTATATGGCTTCAGTTGCAGCAGGTTTTCCGCACTGGTAATGGGAACTACCCGTCGGACTTCCGAATCAAAGAAACCGATGGAGCCGCTAAGCATCCCGCCGAATTGCTCAATAGCTGCGCAGATCTCGGCGGCGGCCATGGCCACTTCCTGATCTTTCAAAGAGGCAGAGATATCAACCATGAACAAAACATTGAGCCTGGGCGTTTCAGACTCGTTGTAATCCGGCAGAAAGAAGTCCAGGTCCTGCAGCCTGCGATCGGGAGGGGTAAAGCTGTAGTCCCTTGTTTCGTCCATGATAAAGTGGTTCAAGAGAGATTGCCAATCGTGAGTCGTGATTTTCGATCGGTGAAGGACGCGCTCACAAAGGGTGCTACTGTCATAGTTTTCTGCATCGCGGTCCTTTGAACCCCGGATTTCCCGAATTGCCTCTTTGAGATTCGCACTCGGGCGTGTTGTATACTCGAAGATGAGATCGTCCAGTTCGTCATCATCATCTGCTTCCGGGCGATATACTTCAGGCATCTCCTGCTTGCGGAACCCTTTGCACACTCGCTCGATGATTCCTCGAATGCGCTCAGATGGAATTAGGTCATCGGGATCAGGGTCATCCGGGCTGAGAATCAGGACCCCATCCTCGGTGCGGGCGTTCGGCCTATCCCACCACTCATCTGAATCCAGCAGGAGATTGCGGCGCTGCGCATCACTCAACGTGGAAGGATCCAAAGGTGTCATCTGAAATGCCTCGTAAGGCGTCAACTCGCAGCCTTCAACTTTGGGATAAAAAGTCTCATGGTGGATCTCGCCGATTCCAGGGAGCTTGTCATCCGTGAAGTCATACCGGATAAGCGAGGAGTTGACAACGATATTGCAGGCAAAGTGAAAACGGTCACCTTTATAAAACTGCGGGCGTGAGAGATGCCCTAACCGGATATGCATGAGCTGGTGGCAGAGCGCAAAATCCAAGCTGTTGTCGTCGAGCTTTTCCAACCAGCTCGCGTCAAAGTAGATGCAACTCCCGTTTGTTGACATCCGGCGCACATCCACATTGGTGACAAACAACATCTCTACCAGCGGCGCCGCCAACTCCGGCTCCCGTGTCAGAAGCCGATACCGGGCCTCCTGGAGTTTTCTTTTGAGCTTATTGATTCGCTTATCAGTCATTTCATGCCTGCCTTAACCGCATCCAGGTATATTGCGTTTTCTGCAAGAATGGGGCGGAGCTTAGGGATGAGCTGATAATCATGGAGGAGGTTGGTGCGGAAAGTCCAAGGAAGATCACAAGCGAATACTATAGAGTTGTTGATGAGCTCCTTTCCCGGATGCTGACGCGCATAGGCGACCATCTCAGCCCTAAGGGCCTCCTGCATTTCCGGAGACTTCTCAACAGCAGTCTTTTTCCCGGCGAAGATGTCTTCGATTGAAGGCAGGTTTGAAAACAGAGTGCACCATTTCGCAAAATTGTAAGTTACGCTTGCCCCGATACAGCCGGATATCAAAGGCTGAATTGCGTCCATGTTTTCTGAGATATTGGTAAGGATGTTGCTGACCATCTCCCAGGAACGAGGTGTTGGAAAAGCCAAGGTGGATTCAGGGCTATCGGAGCGCATGAGAGCGGTTGGGTTATACTCCAGAAAACTGGTGACAAAGCGGTGAATGCCTGATTTGACAGCCCAGTCGTGCCAGGAGTCAGGATCGCCCTTCACAGTAATGTGCAAGAGACGGTTGGCTAATGCGCGTGGCATATTATAGGCAACGGATTTATCGGTAACGCGGTTGCCAGCGGCAATGACGATACAGTTCTCCGGCAGCTTATGCTCACCAATAACGCGATCCAGCGTGATCTGATAGGCAGCGGCCTGCACCGACTGCGGTGCGGCGGTGATCTCGTCTAGGAAGAGGATGTTGATTACATCTTCACTTTCATCCATCTGGAAAATCTGAGGCTTCAGCCACACCGATAGGGTTTTATCCGCGTTGGTCGTCGGGATGCCTCTGAGATCTACCGGGTTGAATAGCAACAGGCGTACATCTGTGATGGAAACCTTTTTTCCGGTCTTAGCCTGGATGTTGCACGCTATCTCACGAACACCCTGGGATTTGCCGATACCCGGAGGCCCCCACAGCATCACGGAGGGAAAAGATTTTAGTGGGGTACCGTTTTTGATGAGCTTGATATAGGCCCGGGACAATAGGCTCACAATCTGATTCACATTCAGTAAGGTCAAATTGGTTTCGTTATCAGTCATTTCTCGTGCAGCCTTTCTGACGAATGATGGTTTTTTCTGTGCTTAGGAGAATTATTGGCAGAAGCGCTGTTTCTGAACGGCAATCCGCTTTCTCATCAGCGTGACAAAAGCGCTTGGTTCAATGACTTCCAGCACCGGGCCGAAGGACAGCACCCTAATAAGCAGCTCGGTCTCATCGTCCTTGTCGTAACGGAGCCTGATCTGATAGAGCCGATCGGCCAACTTCTGAGTCTCTTTTTCAAAATGGGAGAAGTGTAGCAGCACACGTTCCAGCCCGTTGCGCTCGTCATGAAGCAGCATTACAAGCTCTTCGGAATTTTCCTGAGGCAGCGTGATGGATTTGGGATCATAGGCATCCAGCAACTCGCATGAACGCACACGAGCCATATTGATCGTGTTGAGCCGTCGCTTGCCGGTTGCCAGTAACCTGAACTTATCGTCCTTGGCGGAATATTCCAGGCGGTAAGGTATACACTCGATCGAATGGCGGGCGCCGGTATGGCCACGGAACCGGATACGCAGTTTTCTCTTCTTTCGAATTGCCTTCAGTGCTGTTTGGAAGCAAGCTATGTAGGCGGGATCCCCATACGGATCTCCGTCCGCGTACTGGTCAAAGAGAATGAAGGTGTCCTGAGCATACAGCGGATCAACATCTTCCAGCCCGGTCGTGTCCGGATCAAACAGAGCGATTCTGGGATCAGACAGCAGCGCTTTGAGCCATCTCTTTTGGAGCATTGTCAAAGGCATGGTTGGCTTGTGGTGAAGTATGGAATGATACTCCTGATCGAGTAAAGGCCAGGTTCCGGATTTCAGCGCTGCCGGAATTGCAAGCGCGCTTTCCGCGAAAGCCTTTTCCCGGACAAGCTCGGTCATTCTTCGATCTGTCAACTTCCCATCGGATGCTTCGGAAAGGACAGCTGCGACGACATTGAAATAGCTTCCGTAGATCTCACTGAATAACATCGTTGCCACCTCCGTACAGAGCGTCCATCCGAGCCAAATCTTCTTGGAACATATCCAAAACATACTGGCTGGAGCATTTGAGATCTACAATGCGGCCGATGAAGGTGCGCAGCCAGGGCAGTATCTCTGAGGCATCATAGACATCGGCTGAAAACCTGCAAGTCTGTGAGTCCAATAGTTCGACTGTACCATGGCGCTTCTCGCGCTCCAGGCGGTGCAGCACGAATTCCTCGCCCGGGTCAAAATGGACCGTCATTTCAATATGATCCAAATTATGGTCGGGACCCGTTGAGACACCCCAAAGGTGCTGGTCAAACTTCTCCTGGTACCCTAAGTACTTGCTGTAGTGTTTCTCGACATTCCCAATCGTGACCTTTTTGATGGCATCCAACCGGAAGAAAGATAAGTGCCGCCCCCGGTAATGGTAGCCGAGCAGATACTGGCGCCCGGACTGGGTGCTGACATAGATCTTCAGAGGACAAACCGTCCTTTGATAGTCGCGGCCACTCCGCAGGCTCCTGACGGTCAGTTCCGCAGCTCTTTTTTCATCGATTGCCGCCAACAGATCACAGAGGACATCACTGTCCAGGGCGTGGAGCATGTAGTGATGTTTGAATCGGAAGCTATCAGAAGGTTTTTCCAATTTATCGATCAAGAAGGAGCCAATCACCCCGAGTGGATCCTCCTCGGAGAAAAAGGATAGGGCGTCTGCCCAGGTATTCAAATCAACGGTGTTATCATCCGTTCTCCGGTAGAGTACCTCACGACCGCATTTCTCGGAGCTTAGCAGACCAAGCGCCTCATATTCCTTGAGCTTTTTCCGCACGGTGGATTCGTCTGGAGAGAAGGCGCCGCTGAAATGAGAGAGATAGTCATCATTGATGCAATCGACAATCTCTCTGGAAGAAAGCGCGCTGCCATCGGCCAGCAGGTCCATCACATAGAAGTGGAGGGTGATGTCCTTATCGGTAAAGCTTTTGGCTTTAAAAGCCTTGTGGAGCGGGTTGTGTGGGATCCGCCTGCTGTCAACCGAGAGGAATACATTCTTGCCGGATGTGTCCTGATGGAAGGACATAAAGTCGCCGATCCAACTCTCAATTCTTCGCCGCTCATTATCGTAGCTGCGGGCACTCTTGATGCTGTACTCTTCCCGACTCTTAAACCCATAGACATAGAATTCGCGCATGTAGCTCCGGATACGCTCAAAACTCTTGACCAACTCACTATATGCCACGAAATCCACCTCCTGCAGTTTATGGCCTCCAGCCATGAGCAAAACTCCAAAAGAGTAGTAATTGCAATGGTTTCCGGTCATGGCTGAAACCGGAAATCACTCATATGATATAGAAAGCGGAGCCCCTTTTTGGTAAAATTGACTTGAGAGAAAACCAACCAGAAAGGGGCTGGCCGCTATCTACCGACAGGAAATCATTCAGGATGTGACGCTGTTCACATCCCAAAGCGCCGCTGCATTCTACGACAAGCTTTTCAGCAGCTTGGACTTCACGCTGCCCAGGGCGGCAACCGGGCGGCGGGGCTTCCCCAAAGAAGCCATGGTCTGCGCTTTTATCGTTATGAAATGTGAGGGCTTCGCGCAAATCACAGATTTGATGGATTATCTGGACAACAATCGCCTCATTGCCCACTACTGCGGGTTCAATATCATGGAGCCACTGCCGTCCTACTGGACCTATGACCGCTTCCTGCGGCAGTTGGATAACACTGGGTTAAAGTCTGTTATGGCGGATCTGGTACGGCAGCTGTACGAATTAGGGATCGTGGACACCTCCTTCATTGGCCTGGATTCCACGCCCGTCATGGCAAACACGAAGCAGAACAATCCAAAATCCTTTGCAAAGAACAAGTTCTCCAAGGAAAACCATCCCAAAAGCGACCCGGACTGCGCCTTGGGTGTCCACTCGGCCTCCAACCAGCACAATGAGCGGCGGTATGAGTTCTACTGGGGGTACAAAAGCCATGTGCTGGTGGACTGCATCTCCGGCCTGCCGCTCTACGAGCTGACCACGCCGGGCAATATCGCCGATTCCGCCGTCGCCGCTGAGATCCTCGCGGCCGCGGATCAGACGATCTCTTTGAAAGAATGCGCCTTCCTTGCCGATAAGGGCTACGATGCGAAAAGCATCTACAATACGGTAAAAACGGTCTATGAGGGCGAGGCCTTTATCCCCCTCAATCCACGCAGTACGAAAGCCTCTAAAACGCTTCCTGCCGGTAATCCAATCTGCGCGGCCGGGCTGGCTATGCACAAGGACGGCAAAACCACCGACAATGGGCGTACCCGGCAGAAATACTGCTGCCCGTTCCGCCAGTCCAAGACCGGTGTTTGCCCTTGTAACCACAAAAACTGGAACAACGGCAAGAAAAACCGAGGCTGCACGAAATATAAAACCGTTCCCGATGACTACAGACTTTCCATTGACCGTAGCTGCCTCTGTTTCAAGAGAACATACGCCTTGCGTACAGAGTGCGAGCGTTACAATTCTCGCTTCAAATCCACAGGTCAGGAACGGCTGTGGGTGCGCAATGGAACCAGCGCGGCAAACCTCAATACGCTGGCTCATATCTCTGCCCTGACTGTTGCATTGGCCGCCGTTCTGCACGGCTCTCACTCCTACCGTTCTGCCAAACAGCTTCGGCGTTCCGCCTGATCTGCCTTTTCCATACCTTTTTCAAGTGCGGGGCTTACCGCGCTATGGTTTTTGCGCCCTTGAGATGCCCGAAACTCTTTTGATTCCCATTTACCGTGTTTGCGGGCTGCTCCTTCCGCCTGTTTTGCTCATCTCTATTCAACATCTGTCTCTTATACACATCTCCGAGCCCACGAGACCCTAAGACATCT
>ERZ1026997.767-NODE-767-length-10984-cov-6.715161_pt1 | contig 10984 bp, 8 predicted proteins | sample MGYA00519289_ERZ1026997 | MGnify/ENA primary metagenome ERZ1026997 (study PRJEB26926, sample SAMN06164455) | human gut metagenome | biome: ENVO:00009003; feature: ENVO:2100002; material: ENVO:00002003 | host: Homo sapiens | place: USA | collected 2012 ... | reverse complement strand
CACGCGTAAGATCGTCGGCAGCGTCAGATGTGTATAAGAGACAGTTTTAATATTTTTTTACATCATCACAGTTGAAAAAAGAAGTTCTTTCATATATAATAAAGATTTGTTAAGAAATTGTTAAATTTAATTGATTTTTATAAGGAGGTACGGCACTTTACGCCGCACAATATGAGTAATTTATACAAACTTGGAATCGATATCGGTTCCACAACCGTAAAGGTTGCATTGATGAATGATAATGATGACATAATTTTTTCCGATTATGAGAGACATTATGCCAATATTCAGGATACTTTAGCAAATCTCTTAAGAAAGGCCCGCGAAATAACGGGTCCTATTTCGGTACATCCCGTGATTACCGGTTCCGGCGGACTTACACTCGCCAACCATCTTGAAATTCCATTTAACCAGGAGGTTGTTTCCGTATCAACTGCGCTGCGTCACTATGCACCGCAGACCGATGTCGCAATCGAGCTCGGTGGTGAGGATGCCAAGATCATATATTTTACAGGCGGTATCGATCAGAGAATGAACGGAATCTGTGCCGGCGGTACAGGCTCATTCATTGACCAGATGGCGTCACTGCTTCAGACTGATGCTGCCGGTCTTAATGAGTATGCCAAGAATTATAAAGCAATATACCCTATCGCAGCCAGATGCGGTGTGTTCGCCAAGACCGATATCCAGCCGCTCATTAATGAAGGTGCCACGAAAGAGGATTTATCCGCCTCTATTTTTCAGGCTGTTGTCAACCAGACAATAAGCGGTCTCGCATGCGGTAAGCCGATACGCGGACATGTCGCATTCTTAGGCGGCCCACTGCACTTTCTTTCCGAACTCAAAGAAGCATTTATCAGGACACTTCATCTTACCGATGAGTACATAATTGCTCCGGATAACTCGCACCTCTTTGCAGCAATCGGTTCAGCACTGGCTTACAAAGAAGATGCCGAAGCAGACATTGATGCACTTATTGAAAGACTCTCGTCCAACATTAAGATGGATTTTGAAGTTGAACGTATGGAACCGCTTTTTGCTGATAAGAAAGCATATGACGACTTCATTGCACGCCATGACAAAGCAACCGTTAAAAAAGGTGATCTTGCCACATACAAGGGCAACTGCTATATGGGTATCGATGCCGGTTCAACAACAACCAAGGTCGCCCTCGTTGCTGAGGACGGAACCCTTCTTTACTCGTTCTACGATAACAATAACGGAAGCCCTCTTGCCACATCCATCAGGGCAATTACCGACATATATAATAAGCTTCCCGAGGATGTACATATCGTCCGCTCCTGCTCTACCGGATATGGTGAAGCGCTTATCAAATCCGCACTCATGCTTGATGAAGGCGAGGTTGAGACGGTTTCGCATTATTACGCCGCTGCCTTCTTCGACCCGGAAGTAGACTGCATACTTGATATCGGCGGTCAGGACATGAAATGCATTAAGATTAAGGATCACACGGTTGACGGCGTACAGCTTAATGAAGCATGTTCTTCAGGCTGTGGTTCGTTCATCGAGACATTTGCCAAATCCCTCAACTATTCGGTTCAGGATTTTGCCAAAGCCGCTCTTTTTGCGGAGCATCCTATAGACCTCGGAACCAGATGTACCGTATTTATGAACTCCAAGGTTAAGCAGGCACAGAAGGAAGGCGCAACCGTCGCCGACATCTCTGCCGGACTTGCATATTCCGTAATCAAGAACGCCCTTTACAAAGTTATCAAGCTTTCAGATGCAAGAGAGCTCGGCAAAAATATCGTAGTCCAGGGTGGTACTTTCTATAACAACGCCGTACTCAGAAGTTTTGAGAAAATAGCCGGAGTCGAAGCCATTAGACCTGATATCGCAGGAATTATGGGTGCTTTCGGTGCGGCACTCATAGCGCGCGAGCGTTATGAAGGCCAGGAAAGCTCAATGCTTGGTCTTGAACAGATAATGGCACTTAAATATGAAACAAGCATGACAAGATGTCAGGGATGTAATAACCACTGTCTTCTCACGATCAATAAATTCAACGGCGGCCGCCAGTTCATCTCCGGAAACCGTTGTGAACGCGGTCTCGGAAAGGAACGCAACAAGGACCACCTTCCTAATATGTATGAATTTAAGAACAAGCTTCTTTTCTCATACAAATCGCTTGACCCTGATAAAGCTCCGCGCGGAACCGTAGGCCTTGCAAGAGCCCTTAATATGTATGAGAACTACCCGTTCTGGCATACATTTTTCACAAAGCTTGGTTTCAGGGTTGTGCTTTCACCTAAATCGAGCAGACAGATATATGAACTCGGCATTGAATCCATTCCAAGTGAATCGGAATGTTATCCGGCCAAGCTTGTTCACGGACATGTATCTTGGCTGATACACCAGGGCATTAAGTTCATATTTATGCCATGTATCCCATATGAGAGATGCGAAGATGAGACCACCAATAATCATTTCAACTGTCCTATTGTCACCTCATATGGTGAAAACATCAAAAACAATATGGAAGAACTCAAGGATAATGATGTCAGATTCATGAATCCGTTCATCTCATTTGCCAATGAAGAGGTTGCAAGCAAAGAGCTTTGCAAGGTATTTGAGAAGGAATTCGGCATTCCGGCATCCGAAACCGCAGCCGCATGTAAAGCAGGCTGGGACGAAATGATTTCCTGCCGTATGCAGATCCGCGCAGAGGGTGAAAGAATCCTTAAATATCTTGAAGAAACAGGACGCCGTGGCATTGTCCTTGCAGGCCGTCCTTACCACATTGACCCGGAGATCAACCACGGAATACCGGAGCTTATCAACTCCTACGGCATTGCCGTACTTTCAGAGGATTCCATCTGTCATCTCGGCAAGGTTGAACGTCCTATAATTGTAATGGATCAGTGGACTTACCACTCCCGTCTCTACGCAGCCGCAAGTTACGTAAAGACACGGGATGACATCGATATGATCCAGCTTAACTCCTTCGGATGCGGACTTGATGCCGTGACAACGGACTGTGTTAATGACATTCTCTCATCCGGAAGCAAAATATATACAGTCCTTAAGATTGATGAGGTCAATAACCTCGGTGCGGCAAGAATCCGAATCCGTTCGCTTATCGCTGCCCTTAAGGTACGCGAACATAACAAATATGTACGCAAAATCCAACCGGCCGCATATCAGCGTGTTGAATACACCAAGGAAATGCAGGATGATAAATATACAATACTTTGTCCTCAGCTCTCACCAATGCATTTTAATATTTTACAACCAGCACTCAATTCATGCGGGTACCGTTTTGTAATGCTGCAGAACATGGACAAATCGGCTGTTGACACCGGACTCAGATTCGTTAATAACGATGCATGCTATCCTTCAATCATAATTACCGGTCAGATTATGGAAGCTCTCCTTTCCGGCAAATATGATCTGAACCGTACTGCGGTCGTAATCACACAGACCGGAGGCGGATGCCGTGCAAGCAACTACATCGGTTTTATCAGAAGAGCTCTTATAAAAGCCGGTCTTGAACACATCCCTGTAATTTCACTCAGTGCTCAGGGTATTGAACATAATTCGGGACTGAAATATAATTATACTCTTCTCAAGAAAGCCATGATGGCTTTACAATATGGTGATGTAATCATGAACGTCCTCTACAGGACAAGGCCTTACGAAAAGGTTCCGGGTTCAGCCAACGCACTGGCAGATAAAATGCGCGACTTATGTGCGAAGAGTTTTGATGACCCGCATTTGTCGGTCCGCAAATTCAATAAAGTTGTTAAACAGATAATAGATGAATTTGATAATCTCCCACTTCTTGACATAACCAAACCGCGTGTCGGCGTTGTCGGTGAGATACTTGTCAAATTCCATCCTACCGCTAATAACAATATTGTCGAACTTCTGGAAAAGGAAGGCTGCGAAGCCGTTGTACCTGATTTTATGGGATTTTTCCTGTACTGTGCGCAGAATGCTTACTTTAAGACAGAGCATCTTGGAGCAAGCCGTAAGTCATTGATGATCAACAAAACTGTCATCACACTCCTTGAAGGCTTAAGAAAGCGTTCCGGCAGACTTCTTGCACAGAGCAAACGTTTCCATGCACCGATGCATATCTCGGATTTACAGAAACTTTCCGTTCCTTATGTATCAAGCGGTAACCAGACCGGTGAAGGCTGGCTGCTCACAAGCGAAATGGTAGAGTTGATCAACAGCGGCACCAAGAATATCGTATGCTGCCAGCCGTTCGGCTGTCTGCCTAACCACATTGTTGGTAAGGGTGTCATCAAGGAAATCCGTCAGGCGTTCCCTGATGCCAACATCATCGCCGTCGATTATGATTCCGGTGCAAGCGAAGTCAACCAGCTTAACAGAATTAAACTCATGCTTGCAACAGCAATGAAAAACATATAAAACAAAAGGGATGTAAAAGCCATAAGCTTTTACATCCCTTTAATATTGTATTATTAGTTACTCCGGTATTATAAGTCCGCCGCTGACAAGCTCTCCGGTATATATCGAGTATGCCCCGCTCACTTCATTATTTTCGGAAATATCGCCATCGTACTTTGCGGACACTATATCTCCGGTTTGGATATTTCCGAGTTCAATACATCTTCTCATCCTTATGTCATCAGTGTAAACCTTGTACACTCTGCCTTTTCCGGCATCTTCGCAAAGAATGCTGTCATCTATAAGAACATATCCGTCGCCTATTTCAGTCAGCGTACCATCTATTGATGCCTCGTATACGACTTTTTCTGCTTTTCTGCCGTTCTTTCTGGCATAATCAATAATTTCACGCGCTGTTTTTTCCCCGATATAATATGTGTAACCGTAATCCAGAATATTGGTTTCAAGATACCCGCTTTCAGATATATAAATCACTTTCTTATACACGCCAAGTGCGTCTGAACTCACGCAGAATGTCAGATACTCAATGCCATCCCTGTTAAATGCATCATCTGAACACAGTTTTGCGTCCGAATATCCCGTTAATACATCCCAAATATATGAATCATTCTCTATGCTGTAATTGCCTTTTTCATCATATCCGTAACATTCCGTAAAATTGTCCAAACGCATATTCTGTCTAAGGTTATAGTTTTCTAACAGTTCACCGACGGTAGCCGGATCCTTGAAGTCACTCACCATATATACATAGAAATCTTTGTCATTTCCGGCCGCCACCATATATTCAGGCGCAATTCCTTTAATCTTTCGTACCTTAAATGTTGCCGTATATTTCTTACCTGTTGTATCATCCGTTCCGGACGCCACTGCATCGCCGATTGTTTCTCCCAGAAATTCATCACCGATTATGCGACAATTTCTTATATTATATGTCGTGTTGTCCAGACTTATGGTACGATATTTTTCACCATCGGTAAGGTATTTCCACGGCCACACAATATTGCTCTCAGCTCCGTTGACATGGTATTTGTATACGCGTTCGCCACCGCTATTGTTATTATGTGTCAGATGCGGCGCTATCAGAATACCGGCAAGCACCAACACAACTGCCGCAGCAGCCGCACTGCACCACTTTACCCACAAACGCCGCGGTTTCCGGCTGCTTTTTTCCGCTGATTCAATCAGCTTATCGTCAATATTTCCTATTGCGTTTACTATTTTCATATCCAGATATCCTCCTTTACCAGATAATCTCTTAACTTCTTACGGGTATGCAACAACATATTTTTCACTTTGCTTTCAGTAAATGAGTATCTTGCCGCAATTTCCTTAACGGAGACAAAAAAATAGTATTTCCGGATAAAAACATTTCTGGCTTCCGCCTTCTGTCCGCGTAAAAACCTGCTTATGGCGTTTCCAAGCTCTTCCCCGGTAATATCTTTCACACATCTTTCATCCGGAAGGACCGCTTCAAGCTCTTCGAGCGAGACCGACATATCTCTTGAACGCTTATCGCGGGTGATAAATTCCAGTTTTTTTAACGATAAATTTCTGGTTATCCTGCTTATAAAAGCCATAAAATTGTCCGGTCTCGCCGGTGGTATCGCATTCCACACACCGACATAAGCATCACTGACACATTCCTCCGCATCTTCTTTGTTGTTTAAAATATTATATGCAATATGGTGACAAAGTCCTCCGTATCTTGAATCCGTTTCCTTAATAGCCTGCTCATCTCTCTGAAAATAAAGCTCTATAATCTCTGAATCATTCACGCTGTTCACCTCCCTTGCCTGATTCAAAAGCGCTTTCACCTATTATGTACGCATTTACACCCCTTTGGTCTCAAAAAAGCAGGATGAATTTTCACCCTGCTTCCAAAAAACATATTCTGTTAAATATTCGGTATCTGCCAGTCAATCGGTTCAACCCCATTGGCCTTAAGAAATTCGTTGCATTTACTGAAATGCCTGCATCCAAAGAAGCCTCTGTACGCCGAAAGCGGGCTCGGGTGCGGTGCCTTGAGCACAAGGTGCTTCGGATTCGTGAGCATAGCCGCCTTCTTACCTGCCGGCGCACCCCACAACAGATACACAATCGGTCTGTCCTGCGCGTTGACCGCCTGAATGACCGCGTCAGTGAACTGTTCCCAGCCTCTGCCCTGATGTGAATTGGCCTGATGTGCTCTTACGGTAAGCACGGTATTGAGCAACAATACACCCTGGTCCGCCCAATGTTTGAGGTATCCGTTATTCGGTATATAGCATCCCAGATCATCATGCAGTTCTTTATAGATATTCTGCAATGATGGCGGTATCTCTTTCTGATCCGGCGGAACCGAAAAACTGAGTCCGTGCGCCTGATTCACATTATGATAGGGATCCTGTCCAAGCAGCAGAACCTTTACCTTGTTAAGCGGTGTAAAATGGAATGCATTAAAAATATCATCTGCCGGTGGGTATATAACCTCCTTGGAATATTCATCTTTAACAAAATAAAATAAATCTCTGTAATACGGCTTATGAAATTCTTCCGACATTGCTTTAAGCCAATCGTTATTTATCGCTGCCATTATCAAATCCTCACTGAAATACCTTTATCTTTAAGATATTTCTTTAAATCCGTTATCTCTAATTCCTTATAGTGAAAAAGTGATGCCGCAAGTGCTGCTTCTGCATGTCCTTTAGCAAAAGCATCATAAAAATGCTCCATCGTTCCTGCTCCGCCGGATGCAATTACCGGAATTCCCACACTGTCCGCAATTGTCCTCGTAAGCTCTATATCATATCCTGCCTTTGTCCCGTCTCCATCCATACTTGTAAGAAGTATTTCTCCGGCGCCAAGCTCATATGCTTTCTTCGCCCACTCCACAGCATCAAGTCCTGTATTGATCCGGCCTCCGGCCTTATACACTTCCCAGCCATCGCCATCTGTTCTGTGTTTCGCATCTATCGCAACCACAACACACTGGCTTCCAAACTTTAATGCTGCCTCACTTATCAGCTCCGGTCTGTCTATTGCCGCCGAATTTATCGATATTTTATCCGCGCCTTCCCTTAGGAGTACTTTAAAATCTTCAATGCTCCTGATTCCGCCTCCTACCGTAAAAGGTATAAAAACCTTGGCTGCAACTCTCCTTACAAGGTCAACTGTCGTATTTCTTCCGTCAGACGTTGCCGTTATATCAAGAAATACAAGTTCATCCGCACCGGCTTTATCATATGCCGCCGCCACTTCAACCGGATCTCCGGCATCTCTCAGATTAACAAAATTAGTTCCTTTAACTACCCTTCCGTTATTACAGTCCAGGCATGGTATTATTCTTTTGGTATACATATGACAACTCCTACAGATTCGCAAAATTCTCAAGTATCTTTAATCCAATCTCACCACTTTTTTCCGGATGAAACTGACATGCAAAAATATTATCTTTCTCAATCGATGCGTGCACATGTGCCGCATACTCGCTTGTCGCAGCCACAATATTCTCATCATCCGCCTTCAGGTAATACGAATGTACAAAATACACATATGGCTGATCCGGCACGCCCTTAAACAGCCTTGCACCCGGCTTAATATCCAGTGAATTCCATCCTATCTGCGGTATCTTGAAGCCTTTGTCTTCCGGGAACCTGATTATCTTTCCCGGCAATATCCCAAGACCTTCGACTCCCGGTGATTCCTCGCTGCTGTCAAATAACAGCTGCAATCCCAGGCATATTCCCAGAAAAGGCTTTCCCATATCAGCAACCTCGCGTATCGTATCTGTCAATCCATACTTATTCAGTCTCTCCATAGCATCACCAAACGATCCGACACCCGGAAGCACAACTTTGTCTGCACTCTTAATCAGCTTGCTGTCATTCGTGACAACCGTCTCCTGTCCAAGATACTCAAGCGCTTTCTCAACGCTCTTTATATTTCCGGCATCATAATCTATAATTGCTATCATTCTGTCTATTCCTTTCAAACCAAGCAATACTCTAACATCTGTGTACTACATTGGATTGTAGCACATTCCAAACTCATTGTCTATTTTTTAAATCTGTTTTTCCACTCTGAAATGAATGACAAAATTGCAGCAATCGTTTATAATAAGCATTGATATTTATAATCTAAGAACACTTCAGCCATATCAGCTGCTACATCTCCATCTAAATCAACACTGTTTACAGTGAACCCATAAAATGCATTAAATATCTGTTCCATTTTTTTCACCTTGTCGCTTGAAAACGGCAGGGCGCCGCTTTTTATGGCACTATGTTGTGCTTTAAGCCGCATGAGGGATTGTTAGGGGCTTCTCTTTGTTTTCATAATTACCTCGCTGTATTTGGTATCTGTTGATATCAGTGTATCAGCTGCCGGAGCAAAAGTGAAAAAGGCATAAGTGTGAAATACACAGTATACATGGAATCCGGCAAAAAATTTTTGGGTTATGACCGAGAAATTGCTTATTTCCCCAAAACAGTCGCCAAGGAAATAAATACGGCACAGCGGTTTTTATGCCCTCTGTGCCGTATTTGCGATGTTTCCATGATGGTTCGTTAATTGTTACTTATCTCTGATTATTTGACGGAATGCCTTTTCCTATTATCAAATACCGTTACACCTGTCAGAACACCGCCGCTTACAAACAGCAGTGCGATCCACAGCATGAGGTTGCTTATATCGCCGGTCTGAGGAGACTTCGGCAGCTTCGCCGTTACGGTGTCGGCTTTGGTGATTTCCTTGGTGCCGTCTTTATCACTGTAATACTTTCCGCAACCGCTGCAGTACCAATACTCGATGTTGCCCTCGGCATCCTCGGTCGCCGCTTTGGCGGGGATATGCTTTAAGTCGGTGTGGTTCTTCGGGTCAGGCTCTCCGTAGGCTTTACCGCAGACTTCGCATACCGCTTTTTCGGTGCAAGTGGCTGTGCCGCCGGTATGACCGTTGTTGACCGTTACGGTCATCTCGGTGGTGTTGCCCGCCCTGTCGGTGACAACGATGTTCTGCCCGCCGTCTGCCGGAGCAAGGGTAAAGCTGCCGTTTTCGTCAAGCGTGACCTCCGTGCCGTTTACGGTGATGGTGTTCACATACTTTTCGTCAACGGTGACCGTCTGTGCCTCGCAATAGATTTTGCCGTCCTCAATGCCGGTGATAACCGGGCTTGTGCCGTCAAGCACAATGCCGTCCGAGCAGATGTAGTCCGTATTGCCCGCCTTATCGGTCAGTCTGACATAGATAATGTATTCGTTATCGTGGTCAATGCCGAAGGGTGCGGTGTACGCTGTGAAGGTTATGCCGTCAAGCTCCGCTTTTGTCAATTCCTTATTTGACAGCCGATATTCAATCGTTACCGTCTCCCCGCTGTTGTCGACTGCGGTGATCGTAACCGTTTGCGTGTCCTTAAAGAACAGACCGAATGTGATGTTGTTGAGGAACGCTTTCCAACTGTTCTCGCTGATTTTCATTTCGCCCGTGGGCTTTTCGATGTCTTTCCACTGCGCCGTGACAGTCATATCCTCGGCGGGCATGGTCGTGGGAATTTCCCTGCCCCAGCCGATAAAGGTATATCCTTCTCTTGTCGGGTCGGCAGGAGCGGTAATTGGTGTGCCGTAATCCTGCGTTATGGTAATATCCGCTTTGCCGTTTTCGGGTTTGACTGTGATGGTATATTGATTGATCTCCCACTTCGCCCAATATTCCTTATTGCCCGTTTCGGTGTTGCTAATCGCCGTAACAGGAGAGCTGGTCAGATTTTCGTTGTCATACCAGCCCTTGAAGGTGTACCCGGTGCGCGTCACATCTGTCGGGAGTGTTGCGCCCACGCCGTAGGTGTAGGAGGTGACATTGCCGCTGTTGATAGTGCCGTCGCCCGCGTTCAGCGTGACGGTATAGGTCGGGGCTGTCCACTGCACCGTCAGTTCCGTCACATCAGCAGGTACACTGGCACCGGGGGCGTAGGAATTGCCATTGCTGTCAAGCCACATAAAGTAACTGCCTGTATCTCCGGCCGGGCGGGTCAAACCGCCGGATGCAGGCGCGGTAAACTTGCTGCCGTTTTTCACGATGATGTGAATAGCATCGGAGCTGCCTCCATATTTACTACGAACAGTTTTAGGCTTTGTTCCATTACGATAATTAGACTCACCAGATCTTTCATAACGATCATATCCAAGGTGATTGTCCATTTCTGTTTCATGCATATCTTGAATAGTTCCAGAAAGTAGATCTTTAAGTGCTTCCTGAATAATTTCCATCATCTGCTGAGTACATATTCTGTAAAGATGGATAAGCATCGAGCATAGACTGTCTTGCTTCCTTCAAAAATGTGTGCTGTTCCAAAAGGTCTTACCCTTGGCTGGTCACTTTCTACTGTTGCCAAATAATATGTCTCCAAACGACAAAACAATCTTAATTACCACATTCATATTATCAGGTACTGTTAACCCTGATTACATTTCTAAGAATCTTATCCATTCCGGATTTTCAGTTCTTAACACTTCCGGTTTATGTTTCTTCGGGAAAGAATTTTCTCAATAAAAGGACGAAGCGATTCGCCTACATTAAATGATTTCATTTTATATTTCTCCTATCTCAATAT
>ERZ1026997.766-NODE-766-length-10986-cov-4.116915_pt1 | contig 10986 bp, 9 predicted proteins | sample MGYA00519289_ERZ1026997 | MGnify/ENA primary metagenome ERZ1026997 (study PRJEB26926, sample SAMN06164455) | human gut metagenome | biome: ENVO:00009003; feature: ENVO:2100002; material: ENVO:00002003 | host: Homo sapiens | place: USA | collected 2012 ... | reverse complement strand
ATGCAATTCATAATTCAGGTAAACAAGTGTATGCGTGGACGGTTAATAATAAAGATTCTATCAAGAACCTGACTAATAAAGGCGTTGACGGCGTCATCACAGATAATCCGGTTCTTGCAAGGGAAACAATATATTCAAGAGATACATCAGAAACTATTGTTAACATGATAAGGTATGTGTTTAATCAGTAGAATGGGGGCATATGTATGGAAAGAGGAATAGGAACTTCAAGAGGAATTGGCATAGGACATGTTCTTATTGTTTATAATGCCAGTGCTGTTGTAAACAGGGGAACGCATTATAACGCAGACGAAGAGAAGAAAAGATTCTTTGAGGCCAGAAAAACATTTATAGAGCAGACGGAAGAATTATTATCTGAACTGGAGAAAAAACTTGGTGAGTCTGACAAGGATGCACTGGTGCTTAAGAATCAGATATATCTTGCAAGAGATATAACAACAGAGAATGAAGTCGTTGCTGCAATTGATAATAGTCACATATGTGCAGAAGCAGCTTTTGATGATGTGTGTAATAAGCTCATTCAATTGTTTTCTTCAATGGATAATCCTGATATGCAGCAACGTGTTACTGATATTCAGGATATGAGAGAAAGAATGATACAGATATTGCAGGGAACGAAAGCGTTTGACCTTACTAATCTTCCAGATAATACTGTTATTGTTGCAGATGAGATTAAGCCATCTATGACAGCTTCCATGGACATAGCACATGTTGCAGGTATTGTTGCAGAAAAAGGCGGCGATACGGCACATGCTTCAATTCTTGCAAGAGCACTTGAGATTCCGGCAGTACTTAGTGTGAAGGGAATACTTCAGAAAGTAAAAAACGGAGATTCTATAATAATAGACGGAGCTTATGGAGAAGTTTTTATTAATCCAACACAGCGTACATTTTCTATATATGAAAAGAAAAAGAAGAAATATGAAGAACACATTGAGGAATTGAAGACATTTATTAATAAAAGCACAGAGACAGCTGATGGGAAAAAGGTTATGCTTGCTGCCAATATTGGTGGAGCTGATGAAGCAGCTAAGGCTGTTAAGGCTGGAGCTGAAGGTGTGGGACTTTTCAGGACTGAGTTTCTTTTTCTTAATAAGAATGCGCTGCCGACAGAGGAAGAACAGTTTGAGGAATATAAAAAGGCGGCAGTGCTGACAAAAGGTATGCCGCTTACAATAAGAACACTTGATATTGGTGGAGATAAGGATATTCCGTACATGGGACTTACGAAAGAAACCAATCCTTTTTTAGGATATCGTGCAATAAGATTCTGCCTTGACAGAGTTGATATATTCACAACACAACTCCGTGCGATATTAAGAGCCAGTGCATATGGCTCTATAAGAATTATGATACCTATGATTACGTCAGTTAATGAAGTAAGACAGGTTAAAGATATGATTAAGAAAATATGCAGCGACCTTGACCATAATGGAATTAGTTATGACAAGAATATCCAGACAGGCGTTATGATTGAGACTCCGGCAGCAGCTATTATGGCAGATGCTATAGCACAGGAGGTTGATTTCTTTTCAATTGGTACTAATGATCTTACACAGTATACAATTGCAGTAGACAGATGCAATGAAAATGTAGCATATCTGTATTCTGCATTCAATCCGGCAGTGTTAAGACTTATAAGAAGGATAATAGAATGTGCTCATAATGCAGGTATTGAAGCCGGAATGTGTGGTGAGGCAGCTGCAAATGCTTTAATGGCACCGATATTGTTATCATTTGGTCTGGATGAATTCTCAGTATCAACAGGAAAGGTATTAGAGACGAGAAAGACAATTGCAGACTGGTCACTTAAAGAAGCCGGACTTGTAACAGATAAGGTTATGTCAATGGCAACTGAGAAGGAAGTAACAGACTATCTTAGTGATTATTTGTCAGAAAGAAATAAAAAATAAAAGGAAATATATATATATGACAGTTTATGAAACAGATGAGATTATTGAGAGAGTTATTCTGGTTGGAGTAGCATTTGACACAGATGACGACACAGAGCGCTCTCTTGATGAGCTTGGAGAGCTTGCCAAGACAGCAGGTGCACAGACCGTGGGAAGGATGATTCAGACAAGAGATAACTTTCACCCTGCAACATATATTGGCAAGGGTAAGATTGAAGAATTAAGACTTATGATTGATGAGCTTGATGCTACGGGAATTATATGTGATGACGAATTAAGTCCTGCCCAGTTTAAGAATCTTGAGGATGAACTTGGTGTTAAAGTTATGGACAGAACAATGGTTATTCTTGACATATTTGCGGCAAGGGCTACATCGAGTGAAGGTAAGATTCAGGTTGAGATGGCACAGTTAAAGTACCGTTCAATAAGACTTGCGGGTTTTGGAACATCAATGTCAAGACTTGGTGGCGGAATAGGAACAAGAGGTCCCGGAGAGAAAAAGATTGAGACAGACAGACGACTTATAAGAGACAGAATATCAAAGCTCTCAGTAGACCTTAAGGATATGAAAGAGCACAGAGATGTCCAGAGAAGCAAAAGAGCTAAGACTTCAACACCTGTCGCAGCTATAGTTGGATATACCAATGCCGGCAAATCAACACTTCTTAACAAACTTACTGATGCAGGTGTGTTGTCGGAGAACAAGCTTTTTGCAACACTTGACCCTACAACAAGAAGTATGGAACTTCCTAATGGTGAAAAAGTTCTGCTTACAGATACCGTCGGATTTATAAGAAAACTGCCACATAATCTTATCGAAGCATTCAAGAGTACTCTTGAAGAGGCAAAGTATGCAGACATTATAGTGCATGTTGTTGATGTATCCAACCCGAACTATGAACAGCAGATGTCAACAGTATATGCAACACTTAAGCAGTTAGGTGTTGAAGGAAAGCCTGTTGTTACATTATTTAATAAATGTGATGTTTTACCGGAGAAGCCGGCAGCTAAGGATTTACATGCAGACTATACATACAATATATCTGCTGTAAGAGGTAATGGTCTTGAAGCATTTAAAGAGTGCTTACAGGAAATTATTCTTAAGAGCAGAATAAGAATTGAAAGGGTATTTCCTTACAGCGAAGCAGGCAAGATACAGCTTATAAGACAGTTTGGACAGCTTGAAAGTGAAGAGTACACAGAAGATGGAATTAAGGTGCTTGCCTATGTTCCTAAGGAGATAGAAGGGAAGTTGTAATTATGAATCTGATAGCAACAGTAGATAAGAACTGGGCAATAGGAAAACAGGGACATCTTCTTGTTAATATTCCGGAAGATATTAAGCTTTTCCGAATGGAAACAGCTGGAAAAGCTGCAATAATGGGAAGAAAGACATATGAGCAGATTACGGACAGAACAGCTCTTATAGACAGATATAATGTAGTGCTTACTAGTGATTTGTCATATAAGAAGGATGGAGTTGTTGTAGTACATTCAGTAGAAGAGGCACTTGAAAAGGTTGCATCATATAAGTCAGAGGATATATATGTAATCGGTGGAGAATCTGTATTTGAACAGTTTCTTCCATATTGCGATGTGGCACACATAACGAGTGTTGATTATAAGTATGATGCAGATGCACATTTTCCTAATCTGGATAAGATGCCAGAATGGAAAGTTACACAGATGAGTGAGGAACACACATACTTTGATTTGTGCTACGAATTTAAAAAGTACTGTAAAATGTAAATTATGCTTTGAATCGTGCAGAAACGGATATGATAGAAAAGTTTCTGACATATTTTCTTCATTGAAAATATACATTTTATTTGATACTATAATTAAAAAACAAGAGAGGGGAGAAATGTTATGTTTTGCACAAAATGCGGATATAATGCAGGGACAGCAAAATTTTGTCCAAAGTGTGGAAATCCTTTAAATCCACAGCCAGTACAGGAAACACCTGTACAGAACGAACCAGTTGCACAGACGGTACAGAGTGAGCCAGTTGCACAGCAGCAGTTCGGAACACAGCCACAGTTTAATGAGACAGTACAGCCACAGTTCGGAACACAGCCACAGTCAGGCACAGTTCCACCAGTGAATGCAGATGTACCAAGATATCAGCAGGCACCTCCTATGCAGCCACAGCCTAAGAAGAAAAAGAAGAAGTGGCCAATAGTAGTTGCTATAATAGCAGTTATTGTGGCAGCGGCAGCAGTACTCGGATTTGTAGTACTTCCTAATGTGTTATCACCAGATAAGCATGCAATAGCAGCTATCAAGAAACTTGGAACAGGTCTTGAGGATACAGCAAGCAGTGCATTGGATAATATGTCACTTACATCTGTATCAGACAAGAATCAGATAACAGGTACATTAAAGCTTGATACTGCAACAATTGATGGCGAGAAGTATTCAGATTATATCAAGGCTGATACAGTTACATATGACATTCAGATGGATGCTTCAACAGAGAAGATGGCAGGAGAGATTAAGCTACAGAATGGATCAGCTACAGCACTTACAGTTACATTTTATTCAGATGGCAATAATATGTATTTCAAAGTGCCTGAGTTATTCTCAGAGTCATTCGTAATCTCACTGGCACAGTTTGAGGATGAAATTGATTCGGGATTTTCTTATGGAAGTTTGGGTAGTATTTCAAAGTATTTCTCAGCAATAGATACAAGCAATATTGAATTATACAGAGAACCTGTTAATGCAGCAGTTAAATGTGTAGTTAAGGGGATTAACACATTTGCAGAAGAATGTGAATACAAGAAGGGTGATAAATTTACATATAATTCGGATAACGGAGATATCAAGGTTTCTGAGTATAGCATTACAATAACTAAGGAGACTGTTATTAAGGCATGCGAAACAGTTATTGATGAATTATATGCAAGTAAAGATCTTTCTTCTTATATGACAATTCTTACAATGGCAGGCGTTTCACAGACAACTATCAAGAGCAGTATTGAGAGTTCATTAAGTGATATGCAGCCAGTTACATTGTCAATGTATATTAATAAGAATGATGAGATTGTAAGACTTGCAATTGATGCAGCAGATTATAATACAAGCGAAAAAGGATTTGTTGCAATCTCATTTCTTGGTAATGACAATCCATTTGAATATGTTGTTATCGAAGCTGATGTTGATGATATTAATATGAAGTATACAGTAAAGACACAGGATGATAAGGCTGCACTGGCATTAGAGATGACTCAGAATAAAGAGTATATCAAAGCAGGAGCAGAACTTAGTTCATCAGGAACAACAGTTAAGATTGATAATCTTTATGTGAACAGCAATATTGATGACAGCAATATAGATATGAAGCTTTCAGGTGAAGCAACACAGAAAGAATTCAGCAAGTTAAAATATTCTGCATCAGATTATTCAGGTGCTTACAATCTTGCTAATCTTACAGAGACCCAGAGCACAACACTGGCATATGAGCTTATGAAGAATTTAAATGTTTTATCTAATGTGTTCAGTGATAAGCTATATAATGAATTGTTTAATGGAAAGAGTTCTTCTGGTGGTGCAAGACTTGGGTTTTAATGGCAGCTATTAACTAATGAGTAATTAGAAAGATGAGGGTATATAATATGAAATTGGCAATTATTATTGGGGTAGTTGTGATTTTATTTGTTGTGTTTATTCTTGCAAGTTATATTAAAGCACCAACAGACAGGGCATTGATTGTTTCTGGTTTAAGAAAGAATCCTAAGTTTGTTATTGGTAAGTCAGCGTTAAGAATTCCATTCTTACAGAGAGTTGATAAACTTGAACTTAAGATGATTTCTGTTGATGTTAAGACTAAGGAATCAGTTCCGACTAACGAATATATCAATGTCAACATTGATTCTGCTGTAAAGATTAAGGTTGGTTCTTCTAAGGAAATGCTTGAGAAAGCAGCAAGCAACTTCCTTAACAAGAACGAAGATTATATCAGAAACTCAGTAGGAGATGTATTAGAGGGTAATGTTCGTGAGATTATAGGACAGATGAGGCTGGAAGATATTGTTCAGGACAGAAAGATGTTCGCTGAGAAGGTACAGGAAAATGCTGCTCCTGATATGGCAAGAATGGGTCTTGAAATAGTAAGCTTTAATGTCCAGAATGTTACTGATGAGGGAAATGTTATTGAGAACCTTGGTATTGACAGGGTGGTAAGCATCAGTAAATCAGCACAGATATCAAGAGCAGAATCAGAAAGGGATATCGAAGTTGCCAAAGCTAATGCAACAAAGCAGGCAAATGATGCAAGAATCGAAGCTGAGACTGCTATTGCAGAAAGAAATAACGAACTTGAGATTAAGAAACAAGAATTAAAGAGAGCAGCAGATGTTAAGAAAGCTGAGGCTGATGCTGCATACGAAATCCAGCAGCAGGAACAGAGAAAAACAATCGAAATTACAACTGCTGATGCTAATATTGCAAAGCAGGAGAAAGAGATTGAGTTAAGAGAGAAAGAGATTGCTGTTAAGGAAAAAACACTTGATGCAGATATCCGTAAACAGGCAGAAGCAGAGAAATACGCAACACAGCAGAAGGCTGATGCACAACTTTACCAGAGACAGAAGGAAGCAGAAGCAAAGCAGTTTGAAATTCAGAAACAGGCAGAGGCTAAGAAAGCACAGGCAGAAGCAGACAGATTTGCTAAAGAGCAGGAAGCAGAGGCTGTTAAGGCACAGGGAATTGCTGAAGCGGAAAGCATTAAGGCAAAAGGTCTTGCAGATGCAGAAAGCATTAAAGCAAGAGGTCTTGCTGAGGCTGAGGCTATGGAAAAGAAAGCAGAGGCAATGGCTAAGTATGGTAAAGCTGCTATGACAGAGATGATTATTAAAGTCCTTCCACAGATGGCAGAAGCAATTGCAAAGCCTCTTGAAAGCATTGATAAGGTTACTATTATTGATGGAGGTTCAGGTGAGAACGGAGTAGGAACTTTCAGTGGTAATGTACCGTCAGTTCTTGCTAAGACAATTGAGAGTATCAAGGAAACTACAGGTTTTGACCTGACAGAAGTCATGAAGGCTAATACATATGATGCAAAGACTACTAAGAACGTTAATTTCACAGGTCTTCCAGAAGAGATGAGTGCAGCAGCTAAAGAGCCTGAAACTGATGGTAAAACAGAATAATACTGATTAATTAAGAATCTAAATGTAAAATGTATATGCTGGTATCAGATATGGGAAACTATATCTGGTATCAGCATTTTTATAGTAAGAGCCGGTTTTACAGGTTGACTATATAAACTGTTGTGAGTTATAATTCTATTATTTGAATTGAAGGAGAATGGCATTTGAATTATACAAGTGCATGTGAACAATGATTAAATACAGATATTTTGTAAGAAGAGTTCTTGTATATGGATTGATAAGTGTTACAGTTATGTTATCTGCAGCAGTGACAGGATGTAACAACAAGAATAATATTTCAGAAGGAAGTATTAAGACAGAAGGAAGTACTAAGACAGAAGGAAATAATCAGTCAGAAGAGTTCAGTGAGACAGATGTGAATGACCAGCCGTCAGATATTGATGTTGAGCCACCGGTAATTCATGGTATATCAGATAAGACATATTATATAGGCAGCAAAGTTTCATATATGACAGATGTATATGCAACAGATTTCTCAGGGCAGGAGATTGATGTTGAGGTTGATAAATCACAGGTTAATACTTCACAGCCGGGAAGTTATATTGTTTATTATAAAGCAGTAGATTCATATGGTAATGAGACTATAGAAGAAGTTACATTTACTTTTATTGAAGAGGAGACACAGGAAGTTAAAGTAAACAGCAGTTATTCAACTCTAGATGAAGTTGTAGCTGCAGTTCTTCAGGATATTACAGACAATTCTATGTCTAAAGGACAGAAAGCAAGGGCAATATATAAGTACGCACATTCTAAGATTGGATATACAGGGAACAGTTATACGAATAGTTCAGAATGGCAGGATGAAGCATTTGAGGCATTAAAAGTGATTAAGAAGAATGGATATGTAGCTGGTGACTGTTTCACATATGCTTCTGTTGACAGAGCACTCCTGGATGGAATAGGGGCAGAGTGTATATGGGTTGATAATCAGGGTGCAAGGTCTGGAGATCATAGCTGGCTTTTATGTAATCTTGGAACAGGCTGGTATCATTTTGATTCAACTAGAATGTATGATGGATTTGAATGCTTTATGCTGACAGATTCACAGGTGCAGGATTATATTAACAGAGGAAATTCAATATATAGAAGAGATATGTCTGCGTATCCGGCAACTCCTTCAGAAGAGTTTTCATATTAGGGAGGAGTAAGATAAATGTTATTTACATCTTATCAGTTTATTTTATTTGTTCTGATTGCACTTATTTTATATTATGTTGCGCCTAAACGTATTCAGTGGATAGTACTGTTATGTATGAATATGTTATTCTATTTGTATGCCGGATTAAGCGGAATAATATTCATAGTAACAACTATCATAACGACGTATGCAGGTGCAAGGCTTATATGCAGGGAGAAAGACAGGTCTGTACGCTTCATAGAAGAACATAAAGGTGATATATCCAGAGATGAAAAGAAAAAGCTTAAGAACATTTCTTTAAGAAAACAGAAAATGTTTCTTACTATTGTTTTGTTTATTAATTTTGGAATACTTGCTGTACTTAAATACACCAATATGTTTATAGTCACATTTACAACATTTAATACGGTTGATTTTGTACTTCCGATGGGAATATCATTTTATACATTCCAGTCTACTGGATACATGATTGATGTGTATCGCGGTGTTGCAGATGCAGAGAAGAATCCATTCAGATATGCATTGTTTGTGTCCTTTTTCCCACAGCTGGTACAGGGACCTATAAGCAGGTGGAATGATCTGAAGAAAAGTCTGCTTGAAAGCCATGCTTTCTCATGGATTAATATACAATATGGTTTTGAGAGAATTCTGTGGGGATATTTTAAGAAGATGGTAATTGCAGACAGGGCAGCCATTGGACTTGCCACAATACAGTCGGATGTTTCGGTGTATTATGGTGCATATGCATTTGTAGGAATGCTGTTATATGCAATTGACCTGTATGCAGATTTCACAGGTGGTATAGATATTACAATTGGTGTTGCACAGATGTTTGGTATTACTCTTCCGGAGAATTTCAGAAGACCATTCTTTTCAAAGAGTATAGCAGAATACTGGAGAAGATGGCATATTACGTTGTGTGCATGGTTTAAGGATTATCTTTTCTATCCATTATCAATGTCTAAATGGATGAATAAGGTATCAAGGTGGCTTAAGAAGCACGTTGGAAAGCCAGTAGGTTCAAGATTTCCAGTGTATTTTTCAAGTCTTACTGTGTGGTTTGTGACAGGTATATGGCATGGTGCAAGCTGGAATTTCGTAGTTTGGGGACTTTTGAACAGCATAATTATGCTTGTTTCCCAGGAACTTAAGCCACTATATGAGAAGGCAGATAACAGGTTAGGTTATAGAAAGTTAAAATATTACAAAGTATTTGAGATAATAAGAACTACTGCTATAGTATGCTGCCTGCAGATGCTTGATTATTACAGAGATATTGCAGAGGCATTCCGTATGTTTTTCTCGATGTTTACCAGTGTCAATTATGTAGCTGTGTTTACTAAGGGAATGTGGAGTATAGGATTATCAGCAGCTGATTATATAGTTATTTTTGCAGGCGTTGTTATAATGTTTGTGGTAAGCCTGCTTGAGAGAAAATGTCCGGTAAGAGACCGGTTAGCAAAGAAGAATTATATTATAAGATATACAGTGTTTCTTGTGATTTTTCTGCTTATAGCTGTGTTTGGAATCTATGGAACCGGATATGAATCAAGCCAGTTTATATATAATCAGTTTTAGAAAACATTTTCTAAGGAATGGAGATAGTTTTGAGAAAGAAGATATGTACAGGTATTGCAGTTGTCATAATACCGATAGTATGTCTGTATCTTTTACAGTGTCTGTTAGTTCCTAAATATGCATCAGATATTAAAGAAGGTGCAATGATTAAGGAATATTATAACAGTGAAAAGAATCATGATGTGCTTATTCTTGGTGACTGTGAAGTGTATGAGAATATATCCCCTGTTACAATGTGGGAGAATTACGGAATATCAAGTTATATCCGTGGAAGTGCGGAACAGCTTATATGGCAGTCGTATTATCTTTTAGAGGATACACTAAAGTATGAGAAACCGCAGGTTGTTATTGTAAATGTACTTGCAATGACAGAAAGTGATGCAAAAAACGAGGCTTATAACAGAATGACACTGGATGGCATGAAGCTTTCAAAGTATAAGATAGCTTCTATAAGGGAGTCAATGACAGAAGAAGAGAATATGGCTAGCTATATATTTCCATTGTTGAGATATCACTCAAGATGGAGTGAATTGTCATCAGAGGATTTCAGATATATGTGGAAAACACCATCTGTTACGACTAACGGTTATCTTATGCAGAAAGGTGTAAGACCAGTTAAGACCATACCAAAAGCTGCACCACTTGCTAATTATACATTCAGTGACAGGAATATGGAATATCTTGATAAGATATATTCACTTTGTAAAGATAATGGTATTAATCTTGTTCTTATGAAAGCACCGAGTGTATATCCTCACTGGTATGATGAGTGGGATAAGCAGGTTAGTGATTATGCGTATGAGCATGGAATACTATATCTTAATACAATTAATGAGGCTGGAAATATAGGTATAGACTATACTACTGATACATTTGACTATGGACAGCATCTTAATGTGGAAGGAGCTGAGAAGCTGTCGTTATATCTTGGGGAACAGCTTGTTAAGAATTTCAGGCTTACTGACCATAGACAGGATGAATCATATAAGAATGCATGGCAGTCAATAGTTAATAAATATTACGAAGAGAAACAGGGAGATTGATTATGAGAAAGAAGAGTTTAATGTTAGCGGCAGTACTTGCAGCAGGAGTTATGATGGCAGCATGTGGACTGTCTCTTATACACATCTCCGAGCCCACGAGACCCTAAGACATCTCGTAT
>ERZ1026997.755-NODE-755-length-11096-cov-5.442804_pt1 | contig 11096 bp, 7 predicted proteins | sample MGYA00519289_ERZ1026997 | MGnify/ENA primary metagenome ERZ1026997 (study PRJEB26926, sample SAMN06164455) | human gut metagenome | biome: ENVO:00009003; feature: ENVO:2100002; material: ENVO:00002003 | host: Homo sapiens | place: USA | collected 2012 ... | reverse complement strand
CAGTCCATCCTGAAAGGCGACCGCGTCATTGCCATTGTCGCCCCCGCCTTCATCGGCCAGTTCAGCGGCAAGGTGTCCCCCGGAAAGTTCGTGACCGCCATGAAGCAGCTGGGCTTCGACCGGGTGATGGAAGTCGCCATCGGCGCTGACCTGTGTACCATCGAGGAAGCCAAGGATTTTCTGGAAAAGGTGCCGGAAAAGCAGGACTACATGGCGACCTCCTGCTGCCCCGCGTGGCATTCCATGATCGAAAAGCTGTTCCCCGGAGAAATGCACAAAATATCCATGACCCTGACCCCCATGGTGTTCACCGCCCGGATGGTCAAGAAGGACTTCCCCGGGTGCAAAGTGGTCTTCGTGGGGCCCTGCGCCGCGAAAAAGCTGGAAGCCATCCGGGCGGACATCCGCTCCGACGTGGACTTCGTGCTGACCTTTGAGGAGCTGCAGGGCATGTTTGAGGCGAAGCAGATCGACTTCGACACCGTGGAGGAGCAGGATTATCTGAACGAAGGAACCAGCGCGGGGCGCGGCTTTGCCGTATCCGGCGGCGTCGCCAAGGCTGTCACCGATCTGGTGCATGAGCAGTACCCGGACATGGAGATCCAGACTGCCCGGGCAGAGGGATTGCGGGAATGCCGGAAGCTGATGATGCTGGCAAAGGCCGGAAAGTTCAAGGGCTGTCTGCTGGAGGGCATGGCCTGTCCCGGCGGCTGTGTGGCCGGCGCAGGAACCATCCTGCCGGTGGACAAGGCCGCAAAGCTGGTAGAAAAATACAGCCGGGAAGCCGCAGCCGCAAGCCCTGTGGAATCCGCCTACAGCGGCCGGGGCGAAAGTCTGGAATAACAGAGAAACAGGAGAAACGAAAAATGGATCGCTTCACGGCTGCCCTGATCAGCAAGTACACCCTGAAAATCCCGGTGAAAGACGATTGGTTCGCCCCGCTGGTAGGCGACTGGGATATCCGCTGCGTGGATGCCATGCGTCGGGAAACAAAGGGCGAATGGTTCTTCCGCCGGGTGCTGGACGGAACCGGCATCGAGGATCTGCGCCTTTGCTCCGCCATGCAGCCCGAATGCGCCGTGACCCTCCGGCTGTACCGTGCCGACGAAGGGTGCTATGACGCCGCTCGCTCCGGCGAAGAGGGAATCAACCGTTTCCGCTTTACGAAAGAAAATGGAAAAATAATCGGCGCCAACCTGGATGTCCCCGGCGAAATGCACGTTTTTTCGGAAATCCGGTCGGACTACTTCAAGTGGGAGCGCGTCACCGTTCTGGAAAACAAGACGTGGCGGACGGATTGTACGATCTTTGCTTCCCGGAAACGGAATTGAAAAAAGGCACCCGGTCAGCCCGGATGCCTTGCCGCTTATTCCTCTGTGAAGCTGTATTTGACCTGCTTCAGCCCCGCGTCCAGCGTAACCACAATCTCGCCGTCGGAACCGTCGGTGACTTGCAGCTCTCCGGTTTTCTCCAGAGAACGGACATAGGCCACGGGGTCGTCGGTGGTAACGCTGCGTACCTCCACCACCTTGGCGGGCTTTCCGCCGCAGGGCGGCTGACGGCGTTCAATAATCAGTTCGTAGGTTTTCATAGGTGCTCCCCTTTCCTGCGGGAGGGTTTTCCCGCAACTGTATTGTTTCCGTCAGTATACCATAATTCACATAAAATTCAAGCGGAAGGAGAACATGACATGAGCAAAGTGATTTTCCAGATTGAGGGCGGCAGCGCCGTAACCATCGAGTGCAACCTCGGCGACAATCTGCTGGAAGCTGCCCGCCGTGCCAACGTGGCTATTGACGCGCCTTGCTCCGGCAACGGTTCCTGCGGCAAATGCCGGGTGAAGCTGACGGAGGGAACGCTGGACTCTCTGCAAAGCCGCCACATTTCCCAGGAGGAATGGGACGAGGGCTGGCGGCTGAGCTGCTGTTCCAAGGTAAACGGCAACTGCACCGTGCTGGTGCCGGACATTGCCAGCGCCTACCAGTCCCGGATGAAGACCGCAGACCTCAGCAGCCCCAAGGAGATCGCCATTTTCAAAAGCACGGAAGCCAATCTGCGTGCCAGCGGCATTCAGTTTACAAACAACTTCCGCAGCGCCGTGATCTCCATGACGGAGCCGAGCCTGGACGACACCATGCCGGACATCGAGCGCCTGACCTGGGCGGTGGAGGAAGCGCTGGGCGTTCAAAAGGTGGAGGTTCCCTTCTGCGTGATGGTCAAGCTGGCGGCGACCCTCCGGGAATTCGGGTGGAGGGTCTGTGTCAAGGGCGAGCTGGCAGGGGGCACTTTCCGCTGCATGGAAGTTTGCGATCCCGAGGATACCCGCATCGTCGGCTGCGCCATCGATATCGGTACCACCACGGTGGCCATGGTTCTGACCGACCTGGTCAGCGGCGAGCTGCTGGCAAAAGGCTCCTCCGGCAACGGCCAGATCCGCTACGGCGCGGACGTTATCAACCGTATCATCGAGCAAAGCAAGCCCGGCGGCCGGAAACGGCTCCAGGACGCTGTGGTCAAGGAGACCCTGACGCCTATCATTGCGAACCTCTGCAAGACCGCTCATATCAACGCGAGAAGCATTCTTCGGATGAGCGTCGGCGCAAATACTACCATGAACCATCTGCTGGTGGGCGTGGACGCCAACCCGGTTCGGATGGATCCCTACATCCCCAGCTTCTTCCTGTGGGAGGGGCTGCTGGCGGGAGACCTAAAGCTCCCGGCAAATCCCCTTGCGCCTGTCATTATCTCGCCAAACATCGGCTCCTACGTCGGTGGCGATATCACCGCCGGTACCCTGGCCGCGGACATCTGGGACAAGGACGAAATGAGCCTGTTCATCGACCTCGGCACCAACGGCGAAATTGTATTCGGCAACCGGGATTTCCTCATGAGCTGCGCCTGTTCCGCAGGCCCCGCCTTTGAGGGCGGCGACATCTCCTGCGGTATGCGCGCCACGGACGGCGCCATCGAAGCCTGCACCATCGACAATGTTACCATGGAGCCGACGCTGTCCGTCGTGGGTGACCCCGGCCAGAAGCCGGTGGGTATCTGCGGCAGCGGCATCATCGACATCATTTCGGAGCTGTACCGCTGTCGGATCATCAACGCCAAGGGCCTGTTTGTCCGGGAGGGCAGCCGCATCCGGCGGGATTCCCACGGCATGGGGCGCTACATCATCGCCACCTCCGAGGAATCCGAGACCAGCCGTGAAGTGTCCATCAACGAGGTGGACATCGACAATTTCATCCGGGCAAAGGGCGCCATTTTCTCCGCCATTGACACGCTGCTTAAATCCGTGGACATGACGCCGGAGTGCATCGACCGGGTATACGTGGCCGGCGGCATCGGCAGCGGCATCAACATGAAAAACGCCGTAAACATCGGCATGTTCCCGGATGTGGATCTGGAACGGTTCCAGTACATCGGCAACTCCTCCCTGTCCGGCGCTTACGCCATGGTGATGAGCGACGACGCTGTCGAAAAAACATCCGAGGTTGCTTCCAATATGACGTATCTGGAGTTGAGCACCCATCCGGGCTACATGGATGCCTTCGTCGCCGCCTGTTTCATCCCCCATACCGACCGCAGTCTGTTCCCCAGCTGCATTCAGGCATAGGCAGCCCTGACAGTCCCCTAACAAGCTTACCTCCTAATCATTTTTACCCCAAGCGCATTGCGGCCGCCCCAATCCGGGGCGGCCGCAATGCGTTTGCTCAGCAGAAAAAATCCTTATGCCCGATGATCTGCCCCGGATTCGCTACAAGAAAGCCGTCCTCCCACTGCCCGCCGACCAGCCGTTCCAGCAGGCTGTTGCTGCCAGAGACATAACCAAGGCAGCAGTGCAGCGCGTCCGCGCATTCCTGGGCAGCCCCCACATAAGCCTCGCTGTGGCAATCGAAAACGCCGGTATCCACGATATCCAGCTGACTGTGATTGGCAAACCACCGGGAATAGCAGGCATCCGCCTTCCACCGGGGGCATTGCTGGCACAGACGCTTCCCATGGCTGTCCGGCTGACGCTCGGTTATGTAGAGATGCCCCATTTGCTTTGGGTTTGCGCTGTGCTGCACCGTCCCGTTGATGAGCAGGGACACGCAATCGTCCACCCTGGGAATGACCAGTCTGCGCGCCGCCTTTACCTGATTCCAGGAGCCTCCGCAGAAGCCCATGGCCACCAGAACTGTGTCGATGTTCCATGGCAGCCCTTCCACGGCCTGCACGATCTGACGCTTCATCTGTCCTGGGTCATCGGTGTTCCGGTAATGCAGAACGAAAACGGGATAATCCGTCCCCAGTCGCCGCTGTGCCGCTTGAACATACTCTGTCACGGATTCGCACGCCAGTACCCCTGTCCCCACATGGCATCCCCCCAAGATCAGCAGATTCTCCTGACAGAATATGCAGGACAGCGGATAGATGTGCAAGGCAGGAGATGCCCTGGGATGTATTTATAGTGGGACAGCTTGAAAGCGTAATACTACCTGAAAAGAGAGGCATCACGCTTTAACTATACTATGCAAATAACTACAAAAAACAACAGGGAATACTTAATCTATGAGGTTATTAATTGGCCAAACGAGAAAGTAGATAAAACCGTTGACAAAATAAAAAAAGATTCGTCCAGCAATTCACTTGAACTGCTGGACGCAAATGCTAAAAACGATGATTTCAGCTTGCAGGCATCCCATACCCCAGAATGACGCTGCTTCCCAGAGAATACTGCTTCTGCCGACACATATCTCTGGAATTACCCTCTACCGTATAAACTACGTTATTTTCCACTCGCTCCACAATCCCAACATGATCCGGCACACCGTCTTGGGTTGTTGGTTTTGGTTCACCCGGGCGGTCTCGTGTGCCGGCACGTATTTATCCTGCTGACTCCGCGAAAATGCCCGCTTTGTGAATACGAATGTTTGTTCGTTAACCGACTGTGGCGCTATAATAGCACCGTCCACCGGGATTTGTCAAGAGGAATTTTCAAAGAACTGAAATTTGGGGTACATTGCATAATATGCAAAAAGGCGTCCAGCTGTTGGATTTTCCCAAAGCTGTACGCCGTACTTTTTTCGTAAAGTTATCCCATTTGCGATAGGCTCTCCGATGAACCAATATTATTGTAGCTATTTTTTATCCGGAAGTCAACACCGAAAATGTAAGAAATAAACATTTTTTATGCAAAATTGGCTGACCCGACCTCGGTGCAGGCACGTCTTTCCGCTGCCCCATGGGCTAAAATGGTCGAGACGGGCGGAATGCGCCGTCAAAAACATGGTCAGGAGGATGCGATATGCCGAAACGTGGGGAAAACATTTACAAGCGGAAGGACGGACGCTGGGAGGGACGGTATATCCGGGGGCGCTCCCCCTCCGGCGGGGCGGTGTACGGCTACGTCTACGCCTGCAGCTATCGGGAATGCCGGGTCAAGCGTCAAAAACAGCTGGAGGCGCTGGGGGACGCCCCGGAACAGGCCGCGTCCCTTACGCTGGCGCAGGCCGCGGGGCGGTTTCTTGCCGACCGGGAAAAGCAGCTGAAGGAATCCACCCGGGCGCGGTACGCCTATCTGCTCCGGCACTATATTCTGCCCGGGCTGGGAGAAACGTCCGTCGGGCAGCTGACGGCGAATGGGATTTCCGATTTTCTGGGTGGCTTGCAGCGCGGCGGCCTGTCGGGCAAAAGCGCGCGGGACGTGGGCGTGCTGCTGAAATCCGTGCTGAAATACAGCGTCCGGCGGCTGGAATGCAGCTGCCCGGGGCTGGAAGCGGAACTGCCGGTTTACCGGCGGAAGCAGGTCAGCGTGTTTTCCGCCGACGAGGTTCAGCGTCTGGCGCGGTGGGTGCTGTCCGCGCCGGACGGCACCGGCGTCGCCGTTCTGCTGGCGCTGAACACCGGGCTTCGGCTGGGCGAGCTGTGCGCTCTGCAATTTGGGGACATCGACCTAAAAAGCGGCGTGGTGCGGGTCAGCAAGACCGTACAGCGCATCCCCGGCGAGGGCGGCACCCGTCTGGCCGTCCAGCCGCCGAAGAGCGACAGCAGCCGCCGCGCCGTCCCCCTGCCCGGGGACATGGCCGCGCTTCTCGGGCAGCTGCCCCGGCCTGACAGCGCCCAACGCTTTTTTCTCACCGGGACGGACACGCCCATGGAGCCGAGGACGATGCAGTACCGCTACGGGGCGCTGCTGAAAGCGGCGGGCATCACCTACCGGAATTTCCACGCCCTGCGCCACCCGTATGTCAAGCACACGACAAAAATTTTTAGCTTGCGCTTGATGGATTTTCAAGCGCAGGCTTATCCTGATGCTCGGCGAAAAACTCGCGGAGCTTGTCAGCTTCATCGGGGAGGACAAAGCCAAAGCCCTGTCCGTCCACTCTGCAATAGAAAGCAATTTTCATGACTGCCACCTCAATCAAAAATGTCCTGGATTTTGTATGCGATCTCAATGCGCTTGTCGGGGTACACCAGCACCCTGTCGATCAGCAGCTCGGCCAGCTCGGTGGTCAGCGTGTCCGCATCGAAAATTGCCTTGGACGCTTCCATGCGGCTGTCCTGCCGTGCCTGTTCGTCCCGTTTCTGCTTCGCCTGTGCCAATACTGCGGCATAGGCGTTTTTCGTTTTCAAAAGCAGCTCGTCACACGCAGTCTTTTCCGCCTTGTAGGTGTTCAGGTCAATCTCGCCCATGAGATAGCGTTCATACAAGGCGCGCTTACCGTCTTGCAGTGCCTCGATCTGCTGCTCATATTCGGTGCGTTCCGGTACGGAAGCATCCACCCGGAGCGTACCGTCAGGGGCAAGTGGCGCGGCGGCTTCCATCTGCTTTTTCAGCGTCAGGAATACCGCCTGCTCCAGCTCTGCGGCGTTCAGGCGCATCTTGTGGCAGCGGCTTTCTTCGTCTGCTTCGGAATGGCGGCAGTAATAATACGAGGTTTTCTGCATGGTGCGGGACAGTGCATGGCCGCAGCAGCCGCAGAAGGCTTTGCCCTTCAGCGGGTAGTCCCGCTTCTTTTTGTTGGGCTGTGAAAAGCGGAGCTGACTGGCCTGCGCGGTATCAAACACGGCTTTCTCAATGATGGCCGGGTGATGGTCGGGGATGATGTACCATGATTCTCTGTCCTTCAGGCGGCTTCTGTTGCCGCCTACTTCGAGAACTGCCCGCTTGCCAATCACATACACGCCGGTGTAGCGTTCGTCCTCCAAAATGCGGAGAATGGTGGATGTACTCCAAATCCCGTGACAGCGGGAAATATCGTGTGTGTGATTGCCTCGCGCCGCTTTGTACTGGCCGGGGGTGGGGATGTTTCTGCGGAACAGCTCTCGCGTGATGGCGGTGGCGTTGATGCCCTCGGCGGCAAGCTGGAAGATGAGCTGCACAACGGCAGCGGCCTCCGGGTCAGGCTCCATTCTGCCATCGGCGCTTTTGCGGTAGCCATAGGGACAGATTTTGCTCTGATACTCGCCGCGCTGCATCTTGGCGTACTTGGCGCTCTTGGTCTTGATGGACATATCGCGGCTGTAATATTCGCTGATGAGATACTTGAATGCTACGTCCATGCCGCCGGTGTCACCCTTGAATTTGCTGCTGTCAAAATCGTCGCTGATGGAAATGAAGCGGGTATGGAACAGCGGGAACACGCGCTCGATAAAGTAGCCGGTTTCAATGCTGTTTCGCCCGAAGCGGGAAAAATCCTTGACGATGATGCAGTCGATTTGATTGGCCCGCACCAGCTCAATGAGCTTCTGTACCTGCGGACGCTCAAAATTCGTGCCGCTGTACCCGTTGTCGATGAACTCCATGATCTCCGCGTTCAGGGCTTCCGGCATGGAGGCCGCATATTCGTGGAGGACAAGACTCTGGTTTTCGATACTCAGACTGTCATACTTGTAGTCCTCAATGGAGAGGCGGATATAGAGAGCAATCACATATTTCTGCATTGTTCCAGCACCTCCGCATAGGTTTCAAACTCGCTCTGGAAACGATAGCGCACCGTGATTTGCTTATCATGGGACACCTCGATGCGGTCGATCAGCCGCTCGATGAGTGCGCCGGTCAGCGCCCGGTCGGTCTTGATTTGTGCGGCATCCTGTTCCAGCGCCCGGTGCTGCTCTGCTTGAGCATCCATCGTTCGCAGGCCGTCCTCCAACTGTTCCATTTCCACGGCGAGGTCGGCAATGCGGCTTTCGTACTTCTCCTTGTAGTCAAAGTATTCATCCTTGGTGAGAACGCCTTGGACGAGGTTTTCATATAAACTCCGCACGATACTGCGAAGCCGCTGGATTTCCTGTTTGCGGCTGGTGATCTTCTCCCGCAGCTCAGCGCGGTCAGCGGCCTGCCGGGGCAGCTCCGCAAGAGAGAGGGTGTATTGCCCCAGCGCCGTATCAAGCGAGTCCTGAAGCATATCTGCCAACATATCCAGCAACGCATCCTCGCGGATGGTCACGCCGGGGCAGGCATCCTTGCTGATTCGGCTCTGGCTCAGACAATGGTAGAAGTACACATCGTCGGACTTCTTGCGGATGTTTCTCTGCCGGTGCAGGCTGCCGCCGCAATGGGCGCAGAACACCTTGCCTTTGAGAAGATTCGGCGTGTAGGCTTTGACCTCCCGTGCCTTGGCGCGGCTGGCGGTCTGATTGAGTATTTCCTGCACCGCCGCGAACTGTTCCCGGCTGATGATGGCCTCGTGGGTGTCCCGTACCACCGTCCATTCCTCGGCATCGGCCTTGACCTGCCGGTGATCCACGGTTTTGGTCTGCCCCTGAACGAGATCTCCGGTGTAGACCTCGGAGCGGAGAATAACGCCGACTGTTCGGGTTTGCCACTTGCCGCTGCCGAGCAAATTTTCGTGGGTGATCTTGCCCTGCATCTTCTTATAGTGGCTGGGAGTGAGAACGCCCGCTTCATTCAGCCGCACGGCGATGGTATTGAGGCCAGCGCCCTCGGAAGCCCAGCGGAACATCCGCTGCACCACAACGGCGGCAACAGGGTCGATGATAAGCTGGTGGCAATCGTCCTCGGCTTTCAGATAGCCGTAGGGAGTACGCGCCCCGATGAACTTGCCGTCCTTCATGGCCTGCCGCTGCTGCGCTCTGATCTTTCGCCCAATGTCCAAAGCGTAGGCTTCGTTTATCATGTTCCGCAGCGGAATGATGATACCGGAATGGGCGTCCTCCGGGGCGACGGTATCGAAGTTTTCATTGACCGCAATAAAGCGGATGTTGCGGATGCGGAAATACTGCTCAATGTAGTAGCCGGTGTCGATGGTGTTCCGCCCCAAACGGGAGAGGTCTTTCACAATGACGCAGTTGACGTGACCAGCCTCAATATCTGAGAGCATCTGCTGAAAGCCCGGACGGTGGAAGTTTGTCCCGGTCGCGCCGTTGTCAATGTAGGTATCGTACACGCTGATCTCCGGGTACTGCTCCAGATAGCGGGCAATAATCATCTGCTGGGTTTCAATGGATACGCTGTGCGTGTGGGTATCCTCCACCGAAAGGCGGACGTAGATCGCGGCGCGCCAAGCGGCGTCGGCCTCCTGCACGACTACCGCAGCCGTTTCTTTTCTGCTTTTCCTTGCCATGCTCAGCCCACCTTTCTCTGTTCGTAATCTTTCTGCTGCGCTGCCAGCGCCAGAAGCTGCAACGCCTTTTTGTATTCGTCCTCATGGGTAAAGGTAATATCCAGCTCCTTCTTCCCACGGACGCGGATGCTCTGTACCATGTGAATGAGCGCCCTGCGGTCTAAGGTTTCCAGCGTGGAGAACTGCGTAAACTGTGAAATCCAGCGGTTGCGCTCACTCCGGTTTTCCAGCACCTCCGTGAGTTTTTCCTTGAGAACGCGGACGCTTTCTCGGATGTCCTCGGCCTGCTTGGTGTACTTTGCCTTATAGGAAGCGTATTCTTCCTTGGTAAGCATACCCCCCACAAGGCTCTCATAAAGCCGTGCCTTGAACTCCAGCACCTGCTCCAACCGGCGCTCGTTGTCGGTGATGTGGTCGCTGTATTCCTTGGCAAGCGCCTGATTGATGCTGGTCTGGTCAATGCCGGTCAGCAGCGCCTCCAGAGAAGCAATATTGCCGATATAGGCTTTCAGGCTGTCCCGCACACAGTCGATCAGGCTGCTTTCTTTCAGCATGACCGGATGGGCGCAGCCCTTTTTCTTGCCGGTTGGACAATAATAGTAGTGGTACTCCTTGCCGTTCGCACGGTTGGTCTTGCGGGTCATGCGGCTTCCGCAGCACCCGCAGATCAGAATACCGGAGAACAGGTAAACCGTATCCTCGTTGGGAGAAGTCCGGGTATCCAGTCCCTTAATGCGCTGCACCAGCTCAAAATCCTGACGGGCAATCAGCGCTTTATGGGCATCCGGGACGCGCACCCACTCGGAGGCGGGGCGCTGCTCCATCTGCTTGATCTTGTAATGCGGCGTACCCTGTTTGCCCTGCACCAGCGTTCCGGTATAGGTTTCGTCCTGCAAGATGCGGATGATGGTGGTTGCTGACCACTTGCAGTCGGCTTTGTCCGCGTAGCCCTTTTTCGCGTAGGGCAGACCGTTGTTCTTCTTGTACGCCAGCGGGGAGAGAATACCCAGCCGGTTCAGCTCAGATGCGATCTTGGAGGCGCTTGCGCCCTCCAGCCGCATACGGAAAATGTCGCAGACAACGCGGGCAGCGTAGGGGTCAGGGACGAGCAAATTCTTGTTGTCCTCGGCTTTCATGTAGCCGTACACCGGGAACGCGCCGACGAAATCGCCATTGCGCCGCTTCACGTCCAGAGAAGAACGGGTCTTGATGGAAATGTCCCGGCAGTAGGCTTCATTCATAATGTTCTTGACCGATACGGTCAGATCATCGCCGCTGTCGTGGGCGGTGTCGATGCTGTCGGTGATAGCGATGAAACGCACCCCGTAGGCCGGGAATACCCGGCGCAGATACCGGCCTGTTTCGATGTACTCGCGCCCTAAGCGGGAGAGGTCTTTTACAATGACGCAGTTGATGTTGCCATCGGTGACATCCTGCATCATTTCCTTGAACGCGGGGCGGTCAAAAGATGACGTTAGATAACGATACTTTTGAAAACACTGGAAAATCAAGGTTTTTCGAGCG
>ERZ1026997.754-NODE-754-length-11102-cov-12.816330_pt1 | contig 11102 bp, 11 predicted proteins | sample MGYA00519289_ERZ1026997 | MGnify/ENA primary metagenome ERZ1026997 (study PRJEB26926, sample SAMN06164455) | human gut metagenome | biome: ENVO:00009003; feature: ENVO:2100002; material: ENVO:00002003 | host: Homo sapiens | place: USA | collected 2012 ... | reverse complement strand
AAGGTTTTGTAGGCAGTCGGTGTCAATACTTTGTCCGCTTTCAGTTGGTTTGCAATCTGCTTTGGACCTCTGCCCTCCATGCACATGGAGAAAATACGCCGCACCACATCGGCGGCAACAGGGTCGATCTTCCAGCGTCGGGGATTGTCCGGGTCTTTCAAATAGCCGTAGGGAACATTGGTTGTCAAAGGAACGCCGCGTTCACCCTTTGCCTTATTTACAGCGCGGATTTTGCGGCTGGTATCTCGCGCATAAAACTCGTTGCACCAGTTTTTGATGCCCGCAAAATCGTTATCGGTGCTGTTGGGGTTGATGGTATCGAAGTTGTCATTGATGGCAATATAGCGGACACCGTACTGCGGAAAGGTGAAATTGGTGTAAAGTCCTGTCAGAGCGGAATTTCTACCCAGGCGGGATAGGTCTTTGGTGATACAGACAGCCACCCGTTCCGCTTCAATTTCCGCAAGCATTGCTTGAAAACCGGGGCGGTCATAGGTCACACCGCTCACGCCATCATCCACAAAAAATGTGGGATTCGGGAAATGGTGCTCCCGTGCATACCGCAAAAGCATATCCTTCTGATTTTCAATGGACAAAGACTCTCCGGCTCGTTCATCCTCTTGCGAAAGACGGCAGTAGAGTGCTGTGATTTTGTTTGTTGCTCCGTTCATTTCTGAATCCTCCTTTGGCGGAGCAACTGTCAGTACAGGATTGGTTGCTTTTATTGTACCAAGAGACTCTGTATTTGTCATTCGGAATCCTCCATCTTTTCTGCAAACTTTTTGCTGGTAATACGCTCTAACTTGCGGACAAAGCTCTCTGTTCCCTCATAGCTGCCCGTGACGGTGTAAACCGTGCCGTGAATGACCTCGGTGACGGTCAATTCGGGAACCCAGAACGCGGACAGATTTTTCACGCAGAGATGCCCGCCCTCGTTGAAGTAGCAGTTGTGCCGTGGGTGGTCGGACGGTAAGGGCTGCGGTTTGAGATACGGGTCTGGATTGGAGAAGTAATATTCCGCTGGCTCGTCGTGATCTGCCTTTTCCCATTCCTCGATTTCTGCCAGCAGATCAGGGTCGATCTCGTGTTCAAATGGTTTGTTCTCGTTCATAAGTACCTCCTGATTTTCTATTCAAATTAGTGTTCAATTTCCTGCTTTTTCTGCCGCAGCTCGGTGTTCTGGCGTTCCTGTTCATGCTGCACCTCGTAGATGTTGTAGTGAATCGCCCAGAGTTTTTTCACGTCGGCATGGAGCGGCGAAAGCTCTGACTGAATCTCCTTGTATTCCTGCTCCAACTGTTCGCGCTCTCTGCACCATGCGGTGATAGGCAGCTTGCCATCCTTGAAATACGGTTTCAGCTTGCGTTCCGCCATATAAAATGTCCGCAGTTCGTCATCGTGTTCGGCTTTGTACTTCTGCCGTGATTTCTCAAAACGGATGGATTTCAGCTTATCCGCAGCGGGCTTGCCAGATTTGTAGTAGTCCACCATCCGCAGCAGTTCGTCCACTTCTTTGATACGGGCTTGCTTTGACGATGCCGACTTTTTCAGCGTGTCGATTTTGTCCTGCATGGCGTGAAGTGCGTTATCCAGATCGTCCACAGTGTAAAGGTTTTTGGATTGCAGAAAGCTGAACACCTCGGCATAGCGCTGCAAATTGGCGTTCTTCGCCTTATTGCTGTACGCGCCTTTGTTACGATTGGCGCAATGCAGCGCCAGCAGATCGTTCAGCATGGGCGGCTGGGGCTTGGCAAGCTCAGTTTTTACGTCCTTCAGCCAACCGATCAGCGCGGCGATTTTCTCTTTCGCCTCCCGCAGCAGCGCGTTGGTTTTCTGAATGAAACGGTTGAGATCGCCCTTGTCGGTGCGGATGCCCTTTGCCTCCATTGCCCGGACGGTGGGACCCTCGTGCTGGGTAGGAATCTGATCTACGCCCTGACGGGCAAAGCTGCGATGGTCGATGCGGCAGTCTAAGTCTTTTTCGGCAAACTTAGCATTGCACAGGTCAGCCCATGCCTGCCGCCACGCTTCCAGCGTTTCGGGCTTGCCCCAGTCTGTCGTAGGAACAGCGTTGAACACATAATTGCCCGCCTCGTCCAAAACGCGCTTCCCATGCTCATCCAGCACATATTCCCGCCGCTGTTTGTTTCCCCAACTGCCGTCCGGCCCAATGGGACGGATGGGACACATGACGTGAAAGTGCGGGTTGGAAATGCCGCCGTCCTCCTTGTCTGGCTGATGCACGGCGAACTCCGCCACCATGCCCCGGTTCACGAAATTGTCCAATAAGAATTGCCTTGCAAGATCGATGTTCTCCTGCATGGAAAACTCATTCTGCAAGGCAATGTCAAAGCTGTAGGCAAGCTGTGCTTTCTTCCCACGCTCGGCTTTCTCTACGGCGTTCCAGAGCGTTTCGCGGTCTGCATACTCAGACGGCGCGTGTGACGGGAGCAGGATTTCAGAACAGATCACGCCGCCCTTGCGGGTGTAGTCGCTGTCCTCGCCGTAGTATTCGCTGTGCAGCTTTTCCCCGGCACGGTACGCGGCAGCAGCCACGACAGACTGCCCCGCGCTGCGCTTGATCTGCGTCACATGAAAATGAAAGAGTGCGATACTCAGTCACCTCCTGCATGGCGGCTGACAGCTTCCGTGAGCAGTCTTTGCGTGTCCGGCAGCGCAAAGACCTGTTCGGCAAAAGTGTAAAACTCGGTTTCGCTCAACTCTTTCGTCTGCGGTGCGACGCTCTCAATCGCTGCGCCACGGGTGATAAGCCGGTGCGCCCGTTTGCGCCGATCTCCCTTTTCGTAGTAGGCGGCACGGTTTTTAAGCCGCTGGATTTTGTGCTGCTCCTGCGCAAGCTGACGCTCGACCTTTTCCTTTTTGGCTTGCAGCTTTTCGATTTCTTTTTCGTGCATGATTTTAACCTCCTGACTGATATAAAAATGGATAGAAAAAGACCGCCCACGTTTTTCAGTAGACGGTCTGACTTACGGTATAGGGTTTTGGGACTTTGCGGCGGGAATGGTCTGTGTCAGCAGACTGTTTCCGCTGCAAAGTGCGCTGGGATAGACGCGCAAGCGTCGCAAGGTGCGCAGCTCCTTGTACGGAACGAAGTGACGCAAAACAGCCCGGTCATTTGACCGTCCAGGCTGTCTGCCTCGCAGAGCGCACATACTCCCGTCAGGAGAGTATAGAAGTGCGCCCTTTGTTCCAAAGGGATTCTTCTCAGTACGGTATTCTCATATTTTTCAAAAAACCCTCAATATTTTTTGCAGTTCCCTCCGAAGCGTCTGTCAGCAGTCCGTCATCCGTCAGCAGCGGCGTATCCAAAACGGATTTGATACTCACAGCCACACTGGCGCAGGCTGCAATTATCTTTTTGGAATCTGCGCTGTAGCAACTGTAATCATCGCCCTCTGCTTTTACGATGTCGCTCATCTGGTAGATCAACGGCATAAAGCAAGAATCCAGTCGAGCCAGCAAATTGTAAAACACACAGGTTCTTCTGCGGATGGTCTCACATTGTAAGGATGCCGTGTTGAGCTGCGCTGCGATCTGCACTGCCTCAGCTCGGTTGGTGTATGCTTTTTCAAGATCTTTCTTCGCTGCTTTCCCGGCAACCAGTCCCATAACCAATAGGGCAGGACCAGCTACGAGTCCGCCGAGTACAGCTGTCCCGCCGGCCATTCCAAGCCCACCGGCAGCAAGGGAACCTCCTCCGAAAAAGGCGAGCGTGGCATTCGTTGCAGCGACACCGCTCAGCGCAGAAATCGCCGTTCCGGTCGAAGCAAAAGCCAGCGCCTGTGCAGCACCATATGCACCGAAGGCAGCCAATGCGCCTCCGGCTGTTCCTGCGACTGCTCCACCGGCTACGGAGCCTGCAAAGTGTGCCATACTGCGAAGTTCTACAAATTCCTGCTCGTCAATATGAAGCCGATGGAGTTCATCCAGCCCTTCCGTCTCCTTGAAATCCACATTTTTGATCTGTGTGAACACATTCAAAAAGTCGGAAATCGTTCCGTTCAAGACGGCCATTTTTTCTGCCCCCAGCCGGGTCAGTGAGTTTCCGCAGGCGAGCCGCTGTGCATTCAGATAGTCGGTGGACTCCTGAACAAGCTCATTGGCACTCTTATTGATCTGCTTGGCATTTTTGGCATCAAAGCCGGCCTTTACGGTGCCGCCGATCCCGAACATTCCACTGGCAGCAGCAATACCGATAAACAAAAGCGGTAACGGCATTTTCTTCCCCTCCCATCAAAGTGTGATCAAATTTTTGACACTGTCAAAGATCACTGCCTGGCGTTTTGTAAGCTCATTTACCCGCGCTTCGATCGTCAAGTACGGACGATCTGTCGTTTTGATCCACGAAATTTCTTTTTCTATATCCAGTATTGTCAGGATGCTGCTTTCCATTTCCAGAAAAACAGCTTTGTCGATTTGCAGCTTACGGACGATGTACTTGAGCAGTTTGCGCTCGGTTTCATCGTAGCTTTCATCACTGTATGCAATGGTCAACAGATCCCAAACCAATAGCTTGGGTGTGATGAAGGTATCGGCTGTTTCGTTGGAGGACTGGATCGCATCTTCTACGCCGTCCTGCAAAACATCGTAATAGTCCTCCGAATCAATGACCTTCTCCAATTGTGCCTGACAGTCCTTGATGATAGTGGGCTTGCTATCTGCAAAATTAGGGTCAAGCGCTGCACCTATGGCATCAAACTTTTCCTCCTCGCTGTGGTAAACCGTTCCGTCCGCTGCCATCAGATAGTAGATGATCTGAAGTGCGTTTCGAGTAGCAATGCTCTTCATCACTGGCGCAGTGCCTTTTTCCGATTCGGCGGCTGCAATTATTTCCTTTGCCGCAGCCGCCTTCTGAGCATCGGCTTTTTTCTTCTCCCGACTTTGTTTTGCATCAGCCGCCATATCCTGCACGGCCAGTTTAGCTGCCTTGGTCGCATCGGCAGCTTTTTGCAAAGCCCCTGCAAAACCTGCTCCGATTTTCTTCTTATCCACTTCTGCCTAACCTCCTTTATAGTACCAATGGAGCATCGGACTCCATCATAGCATCAAATTCTTTCTGATTTGTAAACTGCGGCTCTCGCCCAAGAACCTTCTGAATGGTAACATTCCCCCGAATAACAAGATCAGAATCACCGGTCAGCATGCCTTGCTGCATATCAGCAAAGCCGGACATAAAGCCGTCGATGTCCTCGGCAAGATAATTGCTGACCTTCAGATCCAGCTGCTCCTTAAATTCCTGAAGCTGCTTGAGGAACAGTGCCGCCTTCGCCTCGGAGAGGATCATCTTCTCGTGAATGAGCTGCGCCTCTTTCTTCTCATTGGATACCTCACGCACGATGGAAAGAGCAGCACGCCCAGCCCCCACATAATTAAACCGGGTAACAAAGCGACCGGAAAACAGCACCCAATTGCCGCCGGATTCGATGGCAGCGTGGATCGCCGCGTCGGCGGTATCGGCTACGGTAAAGGTCATGCTGGCTATGGTGAGCATTCGGTCTACTGTGCGGTTTCGGAAAGGAATGATGGCTTTCCAGTTGATTTTATGGACATCACTCCAGTCTTGAATATCGTCTCTGGACAGTTCCTGCAGCAACCGGCGCAGAAGGAAAAACGACCGCACGATACATTCGTTGATGATCACAGGAATGGTTTGCTTCCCAACTTGTATGGCAACGCCCATTTCGGTGCGAAGGTCAAATTTAAGAGGGATCAGATTGCCGTTTGAGTCCCGTTCTCCCAGCAGCGTTCCGTTGAACAGCTTGGATATGTAAACAGAAAATTCCTTATACCCCTTAGCATCTTGCTTTTTGAACAGGCGAGTTGAAGAAAATTCCTTCAAAAGGGAGACCAGCGGCCCCGGCAGCCCCGTGCCAAAGCTACCTTTCATAGCAGAGCCAGAAGACCCGGCAACATCACTGACCATATGAAAGAACCAGTTTACAGCGCCAAATGTAATCTTTTTGGGAAAACTCTTTCCCACGAGATTCAGGCCATCTTTGTTAAGCGGTACGCACTGAAACACTCCCGCAACATCGGTACCGTAAACATTGCCCGTAAATTGCGTCAAAATGGAACAAACCAGTCCCACCGGGGTTGGGTGGTGCGAGAAGTCACGGATATGGTGTTGCAGACCTCCGCCAAAGGCAGCGGTTGCCTTGTCTGCGGCAATGGGGAACTGATCCTCCAGATGCTTTATAGCCTGTCCGAGATCGGTTCCACCGTAGCCTTGATATTTTGCAACCTTTAGAATCAGCTTTTCAGCCTGCTGATTTCCCCACTGATTTGCATACTCAAGTGAGAATTCTCCGACAAACAAGCTGTCCATTAAACCGGCAAGAGCGCCGCTTGTAACTGCGAGGGCATAATCTGCCTTGTCGGCGTGATTGGTATAATGTTCCAGTTCCTGATTGACACGGGCCAGCTCTGTGTTCAGGCGATCAATGCTTGGTGCCTCGACTTTCGCCTCGGCAGATACAACTTCCTCTGCCAACTCCTGATTGATCTCTTTTGCCTTGTCTGGCAAAGTAAATGTACCGTCAATAATTCCCGCGTACTGCGCTGACTGGGACCATTCGTAGCACTCATAGGCACGGGTGGCCAATCGTGGATGGGTTTCATCCTGCACCAGCATCAGCTCCATCAGCTTGTTGGATTTTGAATCGTTGACAAAGGATTTTAAGTCAAGCGCCTGTTTCAGAAATTCTTTCCGATCCACATTCTTGCCATAGCCGTTGATCCGGAGCAATACATCAATGGTTTTGTCCGCTGTTCCGTCACAGAGAGCAGCAGCTCGGTCTGCGGACAACTCACTGCAACGATCCCAGAATAGAAGCGCCCTCACTAATGCTGGCGTGAGATATTTGCCAATGGCTGGAATACGCACTAACGGGCTTCGGTCTATACCACCAACCAACTGCGCTGCAATGGAGTGATAAAGGGAATGTTTGCAGGCAATGTGGCCGCATTCGTGCGCCAGAACACTGGGGAGCAAATTGAGCGGAAGTTTATTCACAAGCCCGGATGTCACATAGATACAAGGGTGAACGCTGCCAAATGTTGCTGCATTGGCCCGCTTGTCTCGCACATAATAAAGCTCCGGGGTATCAATGCTAAGCTGCTCACAGATCGGGGGCAAGAGACCGTATACCTCCGGCATCTGGTTTTCGCCGAGACGGATCGCGGTCGATAGAAGGTCGATTTTAGCAGCCTTCTCATCGTAATTGGCAGAATACGATTCCAGAAGCTTTACAAACTTCGGGAATTGATTCAGTGCATCCGCAGCCTGCCTGTCCAAATCGTGTTCATAGAGTTCGGCACTATAGGCCATGTTGTTACGCCCTTTCCTTTCAATTTACTTCTTCTGTTCAGTTTCAAATTCGACAATGTCGTCCAGCTTGCAGTCCAGTGAGGTGCAGAGCTTTTCCAGCACATTCACCCGAACATCTTCGTTGCGCCCCAGCTTTGCCATTGCATTGGTGCTGATCCCAGCCAAATGCGTCAATTCAGTTTTGCTGAGATTTTTGTCAATCATCAGCTTCCAGAGCTTTTTGTAATTTACTGGCATATTGATAACTCCTTACTGTGTAACTTTTTTGAAATCCTTATAGTAATAGTATATCATGCTAAATTGAAAATTCAAGATTTTCTTGCAAATTGCAATAAAATCTTTAGTTATCGCTTCTGCCACACGATGTCGTACCCCAGCGCGTCCGCCAACTCCACCGCCTCGCCGTAGCGGAGGGATCCACGCTTGAGCTTGCCGGAGAGATTTGGGACGCTGCGGCTCCAGCCGTATTCATCGGAAAGGTGGTCCACCACCTCGGTCATGGTCATGCCGGTGCGGACAATGTAAGACTTGATCTCGTTGCGATAGGTTTCGGATTTTCTCATATTCAAACTTTCCTCCTGTTTTTTCGGTGCGCTCTATGGTAAAATGGGCTTGTCAAATCGTGACACTCATTCGCCATAGGGCGCTGATTTTTGATGTACGGCTTTTCACTGGAAATGCCGCCGATGATACGTTGGTCACAGGCGGCACCTTCCGCTTTTGCCGTTTGGTGTGTCTTTTCGTGAAACGGCGAAACATCATCCTAAACAGCAAACGCCGTTCGCTGCTGAATAGCTCTCTATTCCGTGCAGATAGCCGCACAGAGCAGAAAACTATTTCGCCGTTTTCACTTGCTTTGATTTTTACATTCGATTTTGCCGCTCTTTCCGAACGTCGTTCCTGCCCGGAGGATCGCTCCCGGCGTTTCGTCCCCGTTGGTACGCTTCGTCGTCACAAGCTGTATATCGCTCGCTTCCGTGTAAAACACGAAAGCTCGTTCATTTCGCTGCTCCTCCTCTTCCCACAAAAGCCTTCGCTTTTGTGGGAGCCCTGTGACGCGTTTATGGCGGTTACTTCGCTGGGGGACATATCCCGTTCGGATGGTCATGCAATTTTCAAGGTTCAGGTGCGATTGCAAGACCATTTTAGCGAAAAATATAGCCCTTTCCCGTATATCCAAGAGGTCGGAAAACGCGCCGAAAAACGCAGATTTCCACGCTTATGGATAGGGATAGGACGGATAAGAAATGAAGGGAGGATACCATGCGGGTAAAACTTGATACGTCGGAGCGAATCAAGGATTTGCGGGTAGAAAAGCATTTGACGCTGGAGCAGCTTGCAGAACTGACGGGACTTTCCAGTTCAGCCATTGGAAAATATGAAGGCGGCGAGTACAAGGACATCAGCGCATTTGCTATTGCAAAGCTGGCAGACAAGTTGGGCGTGTCCACAGACTACTTGCTCTGCCGGACAGAAAACAAAAATCACCCAAACACAGAGTTGGACGCTCTGCATTTGGGTGATGCCGCAATCGAAGTATTGAGGACAGGCAAGTTCAACCACCGGCTGCTGTCGGAGTTGATCTGCCACAAGGATTTCCAGCGTTTCATGCTGGATGCTGAGATTTACGTTGACCGGATCGCGGATATGCGGATCAACGACATGAACGCCGTGCTGGGAGCAGTCCGGCAAATGGCGTTGATGAAAAGCGGCGGCGATGAAAGCGACCTACACCTGCGGACGCTGGAAGTCGCGCAGATTCGGGAGGACGAATATTTCGGAAGTCTGATTGCGGCTGATCTGAAAGGTATTCTCCGTGACATTCGGAATGAACATCGCCCGGATGTCATGACTGCGGATGAAAGCTCCCTCGCTGCAACCGTGCAGGAACAGCTGCAAGAAGCGATGAACTTCGAGGGCAGTTCTGAGGAAAAGAAAATTCGCGCATATCTTGCAACAATTGGGCTCGATTACGACGCACTCACAAAGGAAGAATTTGTTTCGTTGATTGGGATTCTTAAAAAATCGAAGCTTTTAAGAACTCCAATTAACCAAAGAGGAAAAAACAAACCCTATCGTAAAAGAAAAAAGTAAAGAAAGGACCGGCATCACAAATGATAAAAGAAATACGAATTTCCGGATTTCGAGGCTTTGGCTCCAGTCAGACAATCCCGTTTGCAATTCCAGACGCTCAGAAATCAGGGAGTGGTCTTACAATTATTACTGGTGCAAACAATGCTGGAAAAACGACAATAATTGAAGCAATTCGCGCATTTAATGGCTCTGACAGTCCATCTTTTTCTGAAGGACGCAGAAATAAAAAAACTAGTGGAATCGTGAATCTTCAAGTAGAAGACAGCTCAGGGGAAATCGCTTGTATTAAGTCCATACCCGGAGGGGGTAGCTCTACTCAAAGAACAGGGCAGCTTTCTTCAAAGAACTATATTCTTCCATCAAGAAGAGCGGTTCCTTTTGAATTTTCAAGGTCAACTTGGACCAAAGATTTGTATATGACCCAAGCACATAAACTAGAAAACCAACGAGCTTCTTCTCTCGATAACTTCAACGCCAGAATATTCCAAATTGAAAAACATAAAAAAGAATTTGATGGTTTGATTACGCGTATTCTCGGTGACGATTTTCAATGGACGGTTGAGCAACGAGATAGCGGAAATTACTACATAAAGTATACAAAAAATGATGTCGTTCATAGTAGTGAAGGTGTTGGAGATGGTATATGGAGTATTTTTACTATATGTGCCGCTTTATTCGATGCAGAACCCCAAACGACTATTGTAATAGATGAACCAGAGTTATCAGTGCATCCTTCTCTACAAAAAAGGCTGATGACTCTTTTTATAGAATATGCTCAAACAAGACAGATTGTAATTTGTACGCATTCTCCCTATTTCATAAATTGGGCGGCAATTATTAACGGAGCGCAGCTCGTTCGAATTGTAAAGGAAGGCACTGACTCGAAGTGCTATTGTCTATCAAATCATTGTCGTTCCCTTTTTGAAGGCATTGCTAAAGACTTAAATAATCCCCATACACTCGGATTGGAAGCGAACGAAGTATTCTTTTTAGAAGATCGCATTATTCTAGTCGAGGGGCCGGAAGATGTTGTAATTTTCAAAAAGATTGAAAAAGAACTTGACCTATCAATAAACGGTGATTTCTTTGGGTGGGGCGTAGGCGGTGCACCTAAAATGCGTGCGTTTTTAGCTTTGTTCAGAGATATGGGCTATCGCCATGTCGTATCAATTTTAGACGGAGATAAGGTTGATGTATTTGAAGAGCTAAAACGAGAGTATTCGGAAACAGATTATAAATTCTTCGTGTTACCAACCGATGATATACGCGATAAAAAAGAACGCACTATACAGTCCAAGAGTGGTATTACGTCAGAAAAGGGAAACCTAAAATCTGAGTATAGGGAACCTATACGTGCATTATTCAACGATATTAATGACGCGCTCAAGTAACCATTAAAACGTATAAAAGGGATGCCATACTCAGTCATCTTGACCGAGATATGGCATCCCTTTTCCCAATCCTGCTCTAACAGATGCTCATTTCGTAATTTCGGTCTAAACCTGTTTTACGAACACCCGTCTAAAGGCGTCCTTTCCTTTTATACACTTTCACATTTCCTGGGCCTGTAATTGGAGACGATCGGCGATCATGGCGATGAATTCAGAGTTTGTGGGCTTGCCCTTCGCGGAATTCACCGTATAGCCAAAGTATTTCTGCA
>ERZ1026997.747-NODE-747-length-11152-cov-4.669911_pt1 | contig 11152 bp, 6 predicted proteins | sample MGYA00519289_ERZ1026997 | MGnify/ENA primary metagenome ERZ1026997 (study PRJEB26926, sample SAMN06164455) | human gut metagenome | biome: ENVO:00009003; feature: ENVO:2100002; material: ENVO:00002003 | host: Homo sapiens | place: USA | collected 2012 ... | reverse complement strand
ACGAGATGTCTTAGGGTCTCGTGGGCTCGGAGATGTGTATAAGAGACAGCACCTGTACCGGTCGGCAAAAAAACGTATTCTGTCCGAGGGACAGAGCCTGAATGATTTTGCCAACGCTCACATGTACTTTGGCTTCCATCACGTGGATGGCGGCTGGTACTACCGGGAGTGGGCGCCCAGCGCCTACCAGCTGTATCTGGAGGGCGAATTCAACGGCTGGAACCAGACCTCCCACCCGCTGACCAATCTGGGCAACGGCAACTGGGAGCTGTATCTCCCCGGCGACGACGCCCTGTGGGACGGCTGCAAGGTCAAGACTGTGGTGGACGCCAACCTGACCCGCACGGAGCACATCCCCCTGTATGCCCGCCGGGTGGTGCAGAACAAGCAGAACATCACCTTCGAGTGCGAGGTGGTGGATGACCGTAAGGCATTCCCGTGGACGGACAAGGGCTTTACCGGCGAGGACGAGCTGTATATCTATGAGGCCCACATTGGCATGGCGCAGGAGGAGGGCAAGGTCGGTTCCTACCGGGAGTTTGCCGACAACATCCTGCCGAGAATCCACAAGGCGGGGTACAATACCCTCCAGCTCATGGCCATTATGGAGCATCCCTATTACGGCTCCTTCGGCTATCAGGTGAGCAGTTTCTTCGCTGCTTCCTCATGGTTCGGAAAGCCGGAAGACCTGAAATATCTGGTGAACAAAGCGCACGCCATGGGCATCCGGGTGCTGCTGGACGTGGTGCATTCCCACGCCGTCAAGAATACCGCCGAGGGCATCAACATGTTCGACGGCACCACATGGCAGTTCTTCCACGACGGCCCCAAGGGCGATCATCCCGCCTGGGGGACAAAGTGCTTTGATTACGGCAAGACCGGCGTTATCCACTTCCTGCTGTCCAACCTGAAATTCTGGATGACGGAGTACCATTTTGACGGCTTCCGCTTTGACGGCGTGACCTCCATGCTGTACCATGACCACGCCCTCGGTACGGACTTCACCTCCGACGGCAAGTATTTCTCCTACAACACCGACACCGAGGCGGTGACGTATTTGCAGCTTGCCAATGAGCTGATCCGTCAGGTGAACCCCAGGGCCATCACCATCGCCGAGGACATGTCCGGTATGCCCGGCATGTGCCTGCCCATTGCGGACGGCGGCATCGGCTTTGACTACCGGCTGGGTATGGGATTGCCGGATATGTGGATCAAGGCGGTGAAGGGGCAGGACGAATTCTGGGACATTAACAAGATGTGGGGCAGTATGTGCCTGCGCCGTCCCGGAGAGAAGACCGTGGCCTATGTGGAGTCCCACGATCAGGCGCTGGTGGGCGACCAGACGATGATCTTCCGCCTGGCCGGGGCGAACATGTACACGGACATGAACAAGGACTGCCACAACCCTGTGATCGACCGCGCCATTGCCCTGCACAAGATGATTCGTCTGTTCACTCTGTCCGGCGGCGGAGAAGCGTACCTCAACTTTATGGGCAACGAATTCGGCCACCCCGAATGGATCGACTTCCCCCGGGAGGGCAACGGCTGGAGCTTCCATTACTGCCGCCGCCAGTGGAGCCTGAAGGACAACGGAATGCTCAAATACCAGTGGCTGGGCGACTTTGACGAGGATATGGTTCGTTTGACCAAGGAGAACCGGATTTTCGACCAGCGGATGGCAGACCTGCTGCTGATGAAAGCGCCGGAGCAGACCCTTGCCTACTACCGCCACGGGCTGGTGTTCGTGTTCAACTTCCACTTCGGTAATTCCCTGAATAACGTTCTTGTCCCGGTTCGCCAGCCGGGCGAGTACACGGTGGTTCTGTCTACCGACGACGAAAAGTACGGCGGCTTTGGAAACGTGGCAAAAAAGACCTACGCTACCAAGCGTTTTGACGGCAGGGACTACATTGAACTGTACATCCCCGCGAGAACCGGCTTCGTGCTGAAGGAAAAGGTGATCCTTCCCGAAACGCCCGCAGCCCCGAAAAAAGCAGCGAAATAACGGAAGACGGCGTGACCGGGTTCGGTCACGCCGTTTTTGTGCGAAAATATGCAGTAAAACAAATTGACGTGTGCAGGAAACTTTGTGCATTTCATAGATTTCTTGACTTTTGAGACGAAAAATGAATTTTTGCCCAATCTGATGTTGCATTTTTGGGGCTTCGGACATATAATATACACGTAAAACTTGTCAAAATGCCGAAAGGATGATCGATATGACTCCCTATTCCTGCATGACCCGGGAAGAACTGGAACGTGAATACGGCAGTGTGCTGGCGTCCTACGAAGCCTGCAAGGCGCAGGGGCTGAAGCTGAACATGGCCCGGGGCAAGCCCGCGACGGAACAGCTGGACATGGTCAGCGGCCTGCTGACTGTATTGCAAACCCCTGAGGATTGCTACGACGACGGCGTGGACGCCCGGAATTACGGCGAACTGGCGGGTATTCCCAGTGCCCGGGGGTAATGGGCGGATGTGCTGGGCTGCAAGGCGGATCAGGTGTTCGTCGGCGGCGCGGCTTCCCTGAATATGATGTTCGACGTGGTGTCCCGTGCCTACACCCACGGCCTGCTCCACAGCCCCAAGCCATGGTGCCGGGAGGAAAAGGTGAAATTTCTCTGCCCCGCCCCCGGATATGACCGGCATTTCCAGATCGGCGAGTTCTTCGGCGCGGAGCTGATTCCCGTCCCCATGACTCCCGAAGGCCCGGATATGGACGTGGTGGAGGAGCTGGTGAAGGACCCGCAGGTCAAGCTCATATGGACGGTTCCCAAATACTCCAACCCCGACGGAATTATTTACTCCGACGAGACCATCCGCCGCTTTGCCCACTTGAAGCCCGCTGCCCCGGACTTTGCCATCATCTGGGACAACGCCTATGGCGTCCACGAATTCGAGGGCGAGTACGTCCCGTTCCCGGACATCCTTTCCCTGTGCGACGAGGCGGGACGGCCGGATATGGTCTACGAGTTCGCGTCCACCTCCAAGATCACCTTTGCCGGCGGCGGCATTTCCTGCATGGCTGCCAGCGAGGCCAATATCTGCTATTTCACCGGCATTTTCGGCGTGCAGATGATCTCCTACGACAAGGTCAACCAGCTGCGCCATGTGCGGTTCCTGAAGGACAAGGCGCACACCCTGGAAATCATGAAGCTCCACGCCTCCGTCATGGCGCCGAAATTTGAGTGCGTGGCAAAATGGCTGAACCGGGAGATCAAGCCACTGGACATTGCCCATTGGAACGACCCGAAGGGCGGCTATTTCGTCAGCCTGTTCGCCATGCCCGGCACGGCGAAGCGGGTCTGGACGCTGTGCCGGGACGCCGGTGTGGTGCTGACCAACGCCGGTGCGACCTACCCCTACCGCAATGACCCGGAGGATTCCAACCTCCGCATTGCCCCCAGCCTGCCCCCGGTGGCGGAGCTGGAAAAGGCTATGGAGGTGCTGTGCCTGAGCCTGCGTCTTTCGGCGCTGGAAAAGCTGCTGGCAAAATAAATACACCGCATACGGGACGGCGTGGCTTCGGCCACGCCGCCTTTTCGCGTCCACAAAGAAAATCTTGAGAATTTCGGCGAAATGTGTTAGGTTTTGAGTTGAAAATCCTTCTATCAGGGTGAAGGACAAAACACAGGAGGTGCGTTGAATGAACGATGAACAAATCATACAGCTGTTCTTCACCCGAAACGAAGACGCCATCCGGCAGACGGACGACCGGTATGGCGCGAAGCTCACAAGGCTGTCGGAGAATATCGTAGGGAGCAGGGAGGACGCACAGGAGTGTGTCAATGACACCTACCTCAAGGCGTGGGACACCATTCCACCCACGAAACCGGTTTACTTTTTTGCCTATCTCGCAAAAATCTGCCGCCACCTTGCCTTTGACCGGCTGGACTGGAACAACGCGGCAAAGCGCAAGGCCGAGGTCGTCACGCTGACGCAGGAGATGGAAGCGTGCATTCCCGGCCAATGGCAGGAAACGGACGTGAGAAGCGCCGAGATCAGCCGGTTGGTGGGCAGCTTTCTATGGAAGCAGACGGCGGACAACCGGATGATTTTTGTCCGGCGGTACTGGTTCGGCGACAGCGTCAGCGAAATTGCTCTGCGCTACGAGATCAGCCAGAGCGCCGTGCTGATGCGGCTGTCCCGGATGCGGGAAAAGTTGGCGGTTTACTTAAAAAAGGAGGGTTTTCAGGTATGACAGGCAAGGATATGTTGCAGGGCATTCAGAATCTGGATGCGGAGCTGATCGAGGAATCGGAATTCGGAACATTCGGAAGGGGAAAAGCAAGGGGCTTCGGCAAGAAGAAGCTGCTGCTCATTCTGGCGGCGGCGCTGATTATGGCCACCATGACGGCGGCAGCGGCCATCACCCGCTGGACGGCGACCATGCAGTACGGAGACAACGGCGGCACAACGCAGCAGATCTCCGAGCAGGTCAAGAAGCAGGCAGAGCAAAGCGGCCTGTCCGCGACGCCCACCGAGACAAAGGACGGAAAGAAGAAAGCCGTTTCCGCGACGGACAACGGCATCACCGTCACCCTCGCCCAGACGCTGATGGATCAGTACGGCGGCAGAGCCATTTTCCGCATTGAGGGTTTACAGCTGGAAGAAGGGCAGGCACCTTGGGCATGGTGGGACTACCGGGTGGACGGAGAAGTGATGCCCATGAGCTGGGGCGCTCATTTTTTTGACGGCGTGCTTTGGGATGCCGACCACAATCCCACATATGCAAAGAATGGTCAGCCGGTTCCCCGGGTGGGAGAAGACCAACAGCTGCTTCTGGACTATCAGCTGGCCGACGGGAGCATTGAATTCAGCATCGATTTTGCATTCTCTCCGGATGAGAGCATGTTCGGAAAGGAAATGGCCGTGACCTTCACCGGCTTCGGCATTCAGGGCGAGAAGTTTGAAGACGAGGATATCATGACCACCCCCGGCAATTGGGTGCTGCGCTGGACGCTGGAAGGCACCACGGAGGCGCCGAAAAAGTGGACGCCCAACGCCAAGGTCGGAGATTTGTGGGACGTGACACTGGTAGAGGCGGAAATCGGCCAGTACAGCATGAAGTTCGCCTTCCGGCTGGGGGACGAATATACGGACAATTTTGATTTTACGGAGAAAACGGGCTGGTCGCCGACCCCGGCGAGCATCCGCCTGAAGGACGGCACCGACATTCGGCCTTACGGCAACGGCGGCGGTTCATGGGATGCTGACAGCCACACGTACACGTGCATTGAGCACACCCTCAACATAGTTCTCGACCCGGAACAGATCGCAGGCGTGAGCTTCTACAACGGCAGCGAACTGAACGATCAGGGCAAACGGGTGAGTAAGCCGTATTACTATGTTCCTTTTGAATAAGCAAAAGGCAGGACACCAATCGGTGTCCTGCCTTAAACTTATACTGCGGCGGTTTCTTCCTCGGCCAGACGCTTTTTCGCGGTGGACAGCATCAGCTTGATGCGGTTGAGCTGATTGACCTCCGACGCGCCGGGGTCGTAGTCCACGGCTACAATGTTGGACTGGGGATAGGCTTTTTTCAGCGCCTTGATGACGCCCTTGCCCACAACGTGGTTTGGCAGGCAGGCGAAGGGCTGGATGCACACGATGTTGGGCGTGCCGGAGAGAACCAGCTCCGCCATTTCTCCCGTGAGGAACCACCCTTCGCCGTACTGGTTGCCGATGGAGAGGAAGGGCTTTGCCAGCTCTGCTACCTTCTCGATAGGCATGGGCGGCTCAAAGCGGCGGCTCTTTTCCAGCGCGTCCAGTGCGGGCTTGCGTATCAGCCGAATTGCGTCCACGCCGAGCTTCGCCGTGGCGGCGCTTGTCCAGCCCGCGCCTAAGAATTCATGCTTGTAATCGCCGTTGTACACGCAATAGTTCAGGAAGTCCATCAGGTCAGGCACCACGGCCTCCGCCCCCTCGGCTTCCAGCAGATCGACCAGATGGTTGTTGGCGAGGGGCATATACTTGACCAGAATCTCGCCCACCACGCCGACTCTGGGCTTGCGCAGAGTTTCGTCAATGGGAAGCGCGTCAAAGGCTTCCACAATGCCGCTGCAAACCGCTTTATACGACCATTTGCTCTTGCTGTTTACAAGCGAATCAATGGCGATTTCCAGCCACTTCTGATGAAGGGCGTTGGCGGAACCCCTCTCTTTCTCGTAGGGACGTACCCGGTACAGGCAACGCATGAACAGGTCACCGTAGACCACGCCCCGCAGCGCGGTGAACAGAAGGCCGGGGGAGAGCTTGAAGCCCTCGTTGGTCTCCATGCCGTTGGTGTTCAGCGAGATGACCGGGATATGGCCAAGCCCCGCCTTGTCCAGCGCCCGACGGATGAAGCCGACATAGTTGCTCGCCCGGCAGCAGCCGCCGGTCTGGGTCATCATCACGGCCAGCTTGTCCGTGTCGTATTTCCCGGAAAGCACCGCGTCCATGATCTGCCCCACCACGGTGATGGAGGGGAAGCAGGCGTCGTTGTTCACGAATTTCAGACCCATGTCGATGGCGGCGCGGTTGTCGTTGGCAAGCACTTCGATGTGATAGCCGTACTTTTTGAAGATCGGCTCCAGCAGGTCAAAGTGAATGGGGCTCATCTGGGGGGCGAGGATGGTGTAGCCGGACAGGTACATATCCTTGGTGAATTCCGACCGGTGATAAGCGGCGGGCTTGGGCTGGGGGCGGATGCCCCGCGCCTGACGCTGGTTCATGGCGGCCAGCAGACTGCGGATGCGGATACGGGCAGCCCCCAGATTGTTCACCTCGTCGATTTTCAGGACGGTGTAGAGCTTGTTGCTGCCCTCCAGAATTTCGCACACCTGATCGGTGGTGACGGCGTCCAGACCGCAGCCGAAGGAATTCAGCTGGATCAGCTCCAAGTCCTCCCGGTTCCGCACGAACTCTGCCGCGCTGTACAGCCGGGAATGGTAGACCCACTGGTCGTTGACCCGGAGGGGGCGCTCGGGGGTGAAATCGATGGGCAGGCTGTCCTCGGTGAGGACGGCAAGGTCGTAAGAGGCAATCATTTCCGGAATGCCGTGGTTAATTTCAGGGTCAATGTGATAGGGTCTGCCAGCCAGAACGATGCCCCGTGCGTGATTTTCCGCCATCCATTGCAGCGCCTTTTGCCCCTCTGCACGAACGTCGGACTTGGCGCGCTGCTGTTCTTCCCATGCCTTGTGGACGGCAGCGCGGACTTCCTTCCCGTCGATGCCCCATTCTTCCTTGCACAGGGCGGCCAGCCGGTCGGCGGCGATTTTCTCGCTGGTAAAGGCGAGGAAGGGGCGGATGTAGCGGACTTCGCCGTCTGCGACGGCTTCCACGTTGTTTTTCAGATTCTCCGGGTAGGAGACCACGATGGGGCAGTTGTAGTGATTCTGCGCGCCGGGGGTTTCCTGATGCTCATAGAATACGCAGGGATGGAAAATGGTTTTGATTCCCTCATTGATGAGCCACTGGACGTGACCGTGGGAGAGCTTGGCGGGGTAGCACTCGGATTCCGAGGGGATGGACTCCATGCCCAGCTCGTAAATTTTTCGGTTGGACTTGGGGGAGAGAACCACCCGAAAGCCCAGTTCCCGGAAGAATGTTGCCCAGAAGGGGTAGTTTTCGTACATATTCAGCACTCTGGGGATGCCGATGACGCCCCGGCTGGGATTTTCCAGCGGGGGATAGTCGAACATCCGCTTCAGCTTATAGGCCATCACGTTGGGGCCTTTCCGACCGGTTCCGGTGCCGCCTAAGCCCTTTTCGCAGCGGTTGCCGGTGACGTGGCGGCGCCCGCCGGGGAATTTGTTGATGGTCAGCATACACCGGTTGGAGCAGCCGCCGCAGCGGGTGGTGGAAGTGGTGTAGGTCAGACTCAGAATGTCGTTCAGGGGTAGGGTGGTGCTTTCCTGACCGTGATAGCGTTCCCGCGCCACCAGCGCCGCGCCAAAGGCACCCATGATGCCGGAAATATCGGGGCAGGTGGCCTCCACGCCGGCAATCTTCTCAAAGGCGCGAAGCACCGCCTGATTGTAGAACGTGCCGCCCTGCACCACGATGTGTTTGCCCAGGTCGGCGGGGTCGGCCAGCTTGATGACCTTGTAAAGGGCGTTTTTGATGACGGAGTAGGCAAGTCCCGCGGAAATATCCTGCACCGTCGCGCCCTCTTTTTGCGCCTGCTTGACGTTGGAATTCATGAACACGGTGCAGCGGGTGCCAAGGTCGATGGGATTTTTGGCGAACAGTGCCTCTTTGGCAAACCCTTCTGCGCTGTAGCCAAGGGAATTGGCAAAGTTTTCGATGAAGGAGCCGCACCCGGAGGAGCAGGCTTCGTTCAGCAGAATAGTGTCCACGCTGCCGTTTTTCAGCTTGACGCACTTCATGTCCTGCCCGCCGATATCCAGCACGCAGTCCACCTCCGGGTCAAAAAACGCGGCGGCGGTGCAGTGGGCGATGGTTTCCACCTCGCCCTCGTCCAGACAGAAAGCAGATTTCAGGAGGGATTCTCCGTAGCCTGTGGAGCAGGAGCGGGCGATGTGCGCGCCCTCGGGCAGCTCGTCCCGGAGACGCGCCATGGCATCCATGGCGGTGCGGATGGGGTTACCCTGATTGTTGGCGTAATAGGAAAAGAGAAGCTGACCGTCGCTGCCGATGAGCGCCACCTTCGTGGTGGTGGAACCGGCGTCAATGCCCAGGAAGCACTCCCCCCGGTAATCGGACAGGCTTTCCCGGCGGACGACGGCTTTGCTGTGGCGGGCGCAGAAGGCCTGATGGTCTTCCCGCGTGGCGAACAGGGGGTCGAGACGTTTTAATTCAAAGGCCATTTCCACGCCCTTGTCCAGCCGGTCGATCAGGCCGTCCATGCTGACGGCTTCGGCGTCGCCGGATTCCAGCGCCGCGCCCATGGCGGCGAAAAGATGGGAGTTTTCCGGGTCAACGGTGGTTTCGGGGGTGAGCTTCAGGGTGCGGATAAAGGCTTTTTTCAGCTCCGGCAGGAAATGCAGAGGACCGCCCAGAAATGCCACACACCCCCGGATGGGCTTGCCGCAGGCAAGGCCGGAGATGGTCTGATTGACCACGGCCTGAAAAATGGAAGCGGCTAAGTCGGCGGTGGTCGCGCCCTCGTTGATGAGAGGCTGAATGTCGGTTTTCGCAAACACGCCGCAGCGGGCGGCGATGGGATAGATTTCCTGATAGTGTTCGGCCTGCGCGTTCAGCCCGGCGGCATCGGTCTGGAGCAGGGACGCCATCTGGTCGATGAAGGAGCCGGTGCCGCCTGCGCAGACGCCGTTCATCCGTTCTTCCAGCCCGCCCCGGAAATAGATGATCTTGGCGTCCTCGCCGCCCAGCTCGATGGCCACGTCGGTCTGGGGCGCGACGGCCTGCAATGCGGAAGCGACGGCCACCACCTCCTGCACGAAGCCAATGCCCATGGCCTTGCCGAGATTGATGGAGCCGGAGCCTGTGATCTTCACCTGCAAAAGGCAGGAGCCGACCTGTTCCCGGGCTTCGGCAAGGAGTTCCTTAAGCGTCTGCTGGGTGTGGGCACAGTGGCGGCGGTACTGTCCGAACAGGATTTTCCCGTTTTCGTCCAACAGAACGAGCTTGACGGTGGTTGAGCCGATATCAATACCGGCGCGGTATGTATTCATAGCACACTTCTCCATCTTCTGTTTTTTTGTAACAATTCTACAAAACGATATTTGATATTATAGCAAATATGTTGTAAACAAAGTGTTAATTGTGAAAAAATTTTAACCGCTTCTTTGCAAAAAGAAAGGGTCGGCCACCAGATTCTGGTGACCGACCTTAACGTCAGGTAGTTTCGTTTACAGCGGGTGTTTCCGATTTTACGGCTTTCTTCTTGCGGCGATGGTGAACCAGAAGAATGACCACCAGCAGCACGACCATGGCCGCGCCGCCGGCACCGATGATGGGCAGCCAGGAGACCGATTTCTTCATCGACCCGATCAGGCAGAAGCTCTCATCGCCGTCCTCTATGGCAAAGACCAGATAGCTGCCGTCCTGGGTGTGGGAAATCTCCCGCCAGCTTCCGTCCGCACCCTTTACCATGATTCGGACATTTTTCTGTTCAGTTTCCGGCAAGTAGCGCAGCGTATCGGCTGTACCGGTGGGGAGGGTAAAGGCGTAGCCCTCCAGGAATTTATCGTGGACACCCAGAGCGGGGCCTTTGGTCATTTGGGTCAGCTGGATGGGCGTATCGCCGGAGAAGTGGCCCTGTGCCAGCAGCGTGGGCAGTTTGCTTTCGCCAAGGGCTTCGCTCTGCACCGTTTCCAGCTCTGCGGTGTACACTGCCGGGAACGAAACATCGAAGCGGATGTCGGACAGATCGGCGTCCGCGAGACCGTCCCAGCGACCGACATAACCAGCCTTTTCGGGCAGTTTGGGAATGCTGTCCGGCGACAGCGCCTCACCGGGGGTGAGGGTGACGGTGTGCATCATGCCGTCGTCATAGACGAAGCGGACGGAGATGACCTTGAAGATCGGATCAAGACCTTCCAGCGCGACGAAATCGTCATGAGAAAGGGGCTGAGCGGTGTCAGCATAACTGACGCCGTCAATGGCGCCGATGTCGGAGCCGACGGTAAAGTAGTAGTTCCCGGTGACAGTTTCTTCGTCCGTTTCCCCGCTGTCGTCGTCGGATTCCGACTTGAGGAATCCGGAACGTTCGCCCCGCATACCCAGAACCGCGCCGGTTTTCTCGGAGCCGGTGAGCTGCACCATGCTGCGGCAGTCGGTGACGGTGAGACCCTCGCCCGCAATGCCGCCCACATAGGCGCTTCCGGTGATATCGGACTTGGCGCTGCACTGACGGACATAGCCGCTGCTCTTGCCCGCGACGCCGCCTACATAGTTGGCGTCCTCCGCGTCAATGCTGCCGGTGCTGAGACAGTCCTTCGTAAGTCCCAGCGCCATCCAGCCAACAATGCCGCCCACGTTCTGGCGCTTCGCCGTAACGCGTCCGCTGTTTTCACAGCCGAGGATCACGGCGCGCAGCTGGGTGTCGAAGTTCATGGAGTTGTCCCCGCCGATTTGCAGATCGTTCTCCGGATCCAGGCGGTTTTCATAGGCAATGGCACCCACGACGCCTGTCTCTTATACACATCTGACGCTGCCGACGATCTTACGCGTGTAGATCT